>Ga0315296_10004390_pt1 | contig 11518 bp, 7 predicted proteins | sample YL17G14_18_MG_FD_203921 | JGI IMG/M metagenome (GOLD analysis project Ga0315296, IMG submission 203921) | Sediment microbial communities from Yellowstone Lake, YNP, Wyoming, USA - YL17G14_18 | ecosystem: Environmental > Aquatic > Freshwater > Lake > Sediment | place: USA: Wyoming | collected...
GGTCTTATCGGGCCCGGCACTCGCGCCGTATGTTGCTGACCCACTCAAGGACGTGCCGCCCCCGGACATCTCCAGCATGATCGTCCCATACACGAATAGGATCACCGATCAGACAGTATTCACAGACGGCTATTCGCCGGAGGGCCAGCCGGACCTGAAGGTCCTCCAACTGAATCCCGGCTACTACCCGGGAGGAATCGAACTTGGGGGTGCGTATACCGGTCTAACGCCGGGACCAGACGGCGTCCTCGGCACGGTAGATGACGTCACCCAGACGTTCCAGACCGAGATCAGGTTCAACATGGGCGGCAGCGTGGAGACCTCTGTCTTTGCGCTGGGCGGAGACACCAATGGCACATCCGGCCTCATCCTCAAGGGTGGGGCGAACATGGTTGGACGAGGCGTGATGCTGTATATCACCGGCGCCCAGACCGCCGGCGGGACGACCTACGATGTCAAGTACGGCAGCCTGAGCATCACCGGGAGCGGGTACATCGAGCTCAGTCCGCCCGGCGACTTCTTCCTGGTCGACGGCAAGCCCCAGGTCAACGGACTGCCCGGAATCAGCATGTGGCAGGACCGCAACAACCACAACCCAGCCAAGCTCGCCGGCACGGCCAACTACAACTTGTCCGGCACGCTCTACATGGGATACAATCCCGTCACGGTCTCTGGAAACATCGCCAAAGGCGGAAGCCAGCTTCTGGCCGGCGCACTGGACCTGAGCGGCGGGCTCTCCCTCGGCATCGCCTATGACGGGCGAAACCGGGACGATGCGCTCGGATCGTGTCTTGTGGAGTAGGCTCAGATGGACTTGAGCTTGTCCCGGTTCTCGTAGACCTTCTCGATGGCGTCGGCGACTTCGGCCATGTCCTCCCGGCTCGCCAGCAGCGGACCGGAGGCCCAGATCATCGCCATCTCCTGGCAGACCAGATCGCAGTTGGGACACTTGCTCTCGTCCGGATACCTCGCAAGCCTCTGTGCGGAGTACATCTTCTTGTAGACCTTCGAGTTCAGGACGTTGCCGATCCAGGGCTCCCTGTGCAGCCCCTCCTTGATGTACTCGCTCAGGTCCACCCCCTCGGCGCGCAGGGCCTTGAGGAAGGTCGCGCGGTCCACGCCGTTGCACTGCTCCTTGTGATACGACATCGCGTACAGATAGAACGAGCCGGCGCTCGTGCCCTCGTAGAGTTTCTGAGGAGTGAGGGCGGGGATGTCCTTCAGTCGAGAGGTCAGGTAGGCGGCGTTTTCATTGCGGCGATTGTGGCGTTCCAGAACGCCGGGCAACTGGCCGAGCAGGACCGCCGCCTCGAACTCGTTCATCCGGTACTTCGGCCCGATCGTCTCCGTCTGGCCCCGGCGGGACGTGCCGTGATTGTGCACGGTGTAGCACTTGTCCATCAGCTCCTCATCGTTGCCGACGACTGCGCCGCCCTCGCCGCAGGCAAGCACCTTGCTCGACTGGAAACTGAAGCAGCCGACGTCGCCGATGGTCCCCAGTTTCTTGCCGCCGTACTCGGCTAAGTGCGCCTGGCAGGCGTCCTCGATCACTTTCAGATTGTGCTTTTTGGCGATGGCCATGATCCTGCCAAGATCGCACGGCTGGCCCATCATGTGCACGGGCATGATCGCCCGCGTGTTCTCGTTGATCTTCTTCTCCACGTCGTCGGGATCGAGCTGATACGACGCGAGGTCGATGTCCGCCAGGACAGGCAACGCTCGGGCCGAGAGAATGGAGGCGATCGTCCCGGGGTCCGTATAGGGGGACGTGATGACCTCGTCGCCGGGACCGATGCCGAGCGCCTCGACGCAGGTGTGCAGGGCCTGCGTCCCGGAGCCTGTGGCTACGCAGAACTTCGCGCTCAGCAGCTTGGCAAACTCCTTCTCCCAGGTGGGGACGGCGCCCGAGCTGGACTGGATTCGGCACCAGATCCGGCTCTTCGTGGTCTTCAGGACTGATTGGATGACGCCCTCGTCCCAGTAGGGCCAGTCGGGCCAGGACTTGTTCTTCCGGACCGGCTCGCCGCCCAGGATGGCCAGTTTGCCCGCCTTCTTCGCAACGTTCCCATAGGCGGGGATGCTGCGGGAAGCGGCCGCCGTCAGAGAGCCCGCCGATGCCGCCGCTATGAACTGTCGCCTTGTCAGATCGCTGCTCGCCATCGTATCACCCTTTCATACGCCAGGCATGTCTCAGAGCCGCAATGTTGCACGTTGTGGTGCATATCTTCCTGCACTATTTATAGCCCAGCAGCGGGCGAAAACGCAATCGTAATTTGCCTCCGTCGCACCGATTGGACTGGTCCGGATACGGGACTGAGGGTACAATCCACGACTGAGAATTCATAGAGTGGGAAAGGGGATACATGGTGGCAGCAAGAACCAGGTCCGCGCTGACGTTCTCGGTTTGCCTCGTCTTGTCGTTCAACCATTGTTTCTGCTGCACAGTGCAGGCGGTGAGTCTGATCCATCAGATCATGCAGACGCAGTAGTGAGTGCAGCGTTCGAGAGCAGACGGCCGCCGCCGGTGGCCGGTGTGGAGACTCTTTATGTGGAAGAACATACGCCGCGTTCTTGGCGAGCCGGTGCAGCACGATCCGCTGATCGAGTTTGAAGACGGGCTGCTGCTGATCGTCGATGCCGAGCAGTTGACGACCAATCTGTGCAGCAAGCTCAAGCAGTTCATCGAGGTGGAGGACACGCTCGTCTACCTGGCCGACACCAGCGGAGCGTCCAGGGGATTCGTTCCCGTCGATCCGGCGGCGGAGCATTCGCGCGGCCTGCCAGACATTCCCACCGATGGCAAAATGGCAAACTGGCTCAGGGCAAATCGGGACATCCTGCCTCTCGACGGGGACAGCCCCGTGATAGAGTACCTTCATGAGGAGCTGGAACCATTTCTCAGCCGGGGCATGGGTCTGATATTCCCGCTGATCTCGATGGAGCGGCTGATCGGCCTGGTGTTCCTGCGACTCGAGCAGGCGCCCATGAACAAATCCCAGCTTGTCAATCTGGAGGTTCTGAGCCGACAGGCCGGGCTGGCCTTCGAGAACGCCCTGCTGTTCAAGGAGCGCCTCAGGCAGAACGAGCGGATGTACCGCGCCGAGCAACTGGCCACAATGGGCCAGTTCGCCGCGGGCATCGCCCACGAACTGCGCAATCCGCTGACCGCCATCCGCAGCACCATCCAGTTCCTCAGCGGGGAATTCGACGAGGGCTCGGAGAACCGCAAACTTGCCCGGGGAATCCTCGACGAGGTGGACAGACTCAACAATATCGTCGGCAACCTCTTGTCCCTGGCGCATCCGTCGGAGAACCGGCCCGTGCAGATCGATCTTCGGCAGGAGATCGAAAAGTGCATCAGTTTCACCGAGGCCAAGGCCCGGAGCCAGAACGTGGAGCTTCGGGTGACCTGCGAGGACGGGCTGCCGAACCTGCTCTTCGATCCGGCCGAGCTCCGGCAAGTGCTCCTGAATATCATGATGAACGGCTTGCAGGCCATGCCGCACGGCGGGACTCTTACAATCAAGGCTCAGCGCCCGGCGCACGCCCCGGGGGCCATGAGCGCAAAGAGCGGCAGAATTCTCGTGGATATTACCGACCAAGGGCCGGGCGTCCCTCACGAGCTGCGCCAAAAGGTCTTCGAGCCCTTCTTCACGACCAAGCCGGGCGGCACCGGACTGGGACTGGCGATCTGCCGAAGCATCGTCAAACGCTACGACGGCGACATCTGGATCGAGCAGGCTGACGGGGGCGGCACGAGTGTGAAAATCCTCCTCATCGCCGAGTAAGAGACATCTTGTGGAGATATGCAGTATGAGGAAACCGCGAGTGCTCGTGGTCGATGACGAGGCGAACATCCGATCGATCCTGAGCGCATTGCTGACCAGGAACGGCTACGAGGTGCAGGTCGCCGAATCGGGCGAGTCGTGTCTGCGCGTCTATCCCAAGTTCGTGCCGGAAGTCGTGCTGCTCGATCTCAGGATGCCCGGAATGGACGGGCTGGAGGTAATGGAGCGACTTGCCACCGACGTCGGGGCCGACTGCAAGACCATCATCATGACCGCGCACGGGGAGGTCCGGTCCGCGGTCAGAGCGATGAAGACGGGGGCGTTCGATTACCTGCAGAAGCCGTTCGACAACGATGAGCTGCTGGCCCTGATCGCACGAGCCGTGGAGGTAGTGGCGCTGAGGCACCGCGTCAGGGAACTGGAGAACCAGCTTGAGAAGACCTACGGCTTTGAGAGCATCATCGGCACCTCCGACCGGATGCAATCCACGTTTCAGCTCATGCGCAAATTCGCCGCCACGGACGGCACCGTCCTCGTCTGCGGCGAGAGCGGCACGGGCAAGGAGCTGATCGTCCGCGCGATCCACCAGGCCGGCAAGCGCCGGTCCGGGCCGTTTGTCGTCGTCAACTGCGGCGCGATCCCCTCCAGCCTGATCGAGAGCGAGTTCTTCGGCCATGAGGCCGGGGCGTTCACCGGCGCCACGGGATTGCGACGCGGAAAATTCGAGGAGGCCGACGGCGGCACGCTGTTTCTCGATGAAGTGGGCGAGCTGACGCCGGAGGCCCAGGTGAAGTTGCTGCGCGTCATTGAGGAAGGGAGCTTTTGCCGTGTCGGAGGCAATGTCCCCGTGGAGGTGGATGTCCGCGTCATGGCGGCGACAAACCGTGACATCGCCGTTATGGTCAAGGAGGGGAGATTCCGGGAGGACCTGTTCTGGCGGCTGCACGTGCTGAGCCTGACCGTCTGCCCGCTGCGCGATCGCCGCGAGGACATCCTGCTTCTCGTCGAGCACTTCCTCGATAAGTACGCCACGTCGTTCGGGATCAGGCCGCCTTCCGTCCCGGCCCACATCATGGAGCTGCTTCAGAATTACCTATGGCCCGGCAATGTTCGCGAGCTTCAGAACTGCATCTACAGCGCGATGACACTCTCCGAGGGACCCCAGCTCGACTCGGCCAGTCTGCCGGAGCGCATCAGTAAGAGTACGCTGCGAGCCCCGGGCGAACCGGTCCCATCGCATCCCTCCCCCCTTGCCCAGATTGTGGCCCAGGCGACGGAGAAGACAGAGAAAGAGACGATTCAGGATGCTCTTGCGAAAGCCGGCGGCAACCGGGAGAAGGCGGCCGAGCTGCTGGGCATTGGCCGCACGACACTCTATAGGAAGCTCAAGCAGTACGGCATCGAATGACTCTGCCACTGTTTCACTCGTGAAACGTCCGTCCCGACAGCGACACAGCAAGCGGCCGCGCACATGGCACGCGCATAAAGTCAATCGGTCCATAAGCCGTTTGTCTGCCGAGGATTAGAGAATCAGTGGCACACACGCCTTCAATCTGGCACAGGCGTTGCTAAACGCGATGGCAAAGGCTAATACATCGAGATAACGGCGGAACGAAGAAACGATGGAATAATGGAAGGATGGAATACTGGGGCGGTGGGCGGAGGCGCTCCAATATTCCAGTATTCCAATGCAGGGGCGGCGCGGGGCGTGGCCGGGGCCGCAGCAGATTCAGACACAGTTGGACCCGAGATATGATCAGACATTCCATGATTCCAGTGTTCCCGGCGTCACTACAAACAAGCCTTCGGCCGTTGCGTTCGACGTTGGCCCTGCTGGCGCTGGCGTACCTCGTGTGCCCGCCCGCGGGGCTGATGGCGGCAGAGAAGCTCGGTCCGACCCTGAGCCGGGTGGAGCGGCGTCTCGATGAGGAGGCCCGGCCCAGCGCCGCCGAGCCGAACTCGCTCGCGTTTCAAAGAGCGACGGGAGAAGTGCCGGCCAGAGAGGTCGCCCCGAGAAAGCCCGCCGCCGAGTACGTGCTGACGCTGGATGAGTGCCTTCGACTGGCATTCACCCAGAACAATGAGATCAAGCGGGCTCGCGAGGCGATCATTGGCGTCGGCGGAAGCAAGATCATCGCCAACTCCCGGTTCCTGCCCGCCATCGACCTGATCACCCAATACGAGCGCGCCAGTGACTTCGAGGCCGATGCGACGGCGGAAGCCTACTCGTTCGGTGCCCGGATCACACAGCGAATCCTCGAATACGGCAAGGACAACCCCATCGACGTCACGTTGCGGGCGGAGCAGCGTGACGCCCTTTTCAGTTATGAAAATCAGGTGGCGAGGGTCTTCTCGCTGGTTCGCAGGGCCTTCCTGCTGATCAAGCTGAAAGAGCAGCAGGTCGCCACCCGGCAGCAGTTGCTGGGGGAATTCGAGAAACAGTACGAAGTGAAGCAGCAACGCCTGGCGGCCGGTAATCTGAGCGTGAAGATCGAGGTCCTGACGGCCCGGCTGAATGTCCTGAACGAGCGGACGCGGATCAACACCCTCGGCCGGGAGAAATTCAACCGGACCACGGAACTGCTGCGATTGGTCGGCCTGCCCGTGGGCGCCGATCGGGTCCGGTTTGTTGGCGCCACGGACAACTTCGGCCTCGGCGAGTTCGATCTGGACCCGATGGTCCGGTTGGCCCTGGCCCAGAGCAGCGACGTGGCCTTGGCCGAGGCACTCGTGGCAGAAGGAGAAAGGTCGCTCGGCCAGATCCGCTACGAATACTGGCCCGATCTGCGGTTCACCAGCGGCTACCAGGACCGTAACGGCAGCGCCGGCGCCACGATTTCCAACCAGAACGATACGTGGGGTCTCGACGTTACCGGCCAGCCCCGGCTGCCGAATTCCCGCGATGAGAGCGGACGAGGAATCGGCCTGTTCGGCGACGAGGTCTCGCTGGGCAGCCCCGACCCAGGCTGGTTTGCCGGCCTGCAACTGCGAATCCCGATCGCCGACGGAAAAATCCGCAAGGGCGAGCGGATCGAGGCCAAGGCTCTCCTCAACAGCTTCAAAGCCGCCCTGGCCGACGAGAAGGACCTTGTCGAGCTGGCCGTCCGCCAGAGCTACAAGGTTCTGGCCGAGCAGAATTTCCGCGTCGAGCTGGCGCAGGAGAACGTCAATATTGAAAAGGAACGGTTCCAGATCCAGGAGGAGTTGCGCAACGTCGGCAAGATCACCGACGACCAGTTAGAGACGTTCCGCAGGACATTTTTCGCGGCCCAGGACGATCTGTTCAATGAGCAGGAAGACCTGATCGGGCGGCAGGAGGACCTGCGCCTGGCCATCCGCTACTTCAAGTGAAAGTCACAGACAAATGAGCGAACGCCGCAAACTCGCATCGATTGTGTTCGTCGCACTGGCTCACATGTCGCTGGTCCTGGTAGCTTTCGTGCAAGGCGCCGAGCCCAACAGCCCGCCGGCAGCGAAAGAGGCGACCAAGACCCGCACGCAACTGCTCAATGAACTGAACCTCCGCACGGCTCAGGTCGCCCTGGAACACGCCAGGGCAGCCTACGAGCGCTACGAGGCGGAGCACAAGGAGGCACAGGTCCTCTTCCAGAAAGGGATCATGTCGCGCAAGGAGTTGGACGACGCGGTCACCGCCTACGCCCGTGCGGCCCAGGATTTGAAGCAGGCCGAGATCCAGTTGGAGAAAACGAGATTGAGCTTCCTGGCCAATGCGACGCACATCACGATCGTCGAGGCCAAGAAATACTACGACAACGAGGGCCGGCGCAAGCTCGACCTGGTTCTCAAGAACACGTCGAACCTGACGCAGGCGGAGTCCGCCGTCAGCCGCAACGATCCCAACCTGCCGTCGGAGCCGACCTGGCAGAATCCCGACCAGATCCGGGCCCTGCTCAACGTGGAGAACATCATCGTCTCGGTCGTCAAGGACACCGCCAGCATCAGCAAGCCGTACGAGGAGATCATCACCGTTCTACCCTACGGCCAGCAGAAAAAGGTCACCTTCGAGTTGCTCACCGACGTCGAGCAGGCGGGCGTCAAGCTTCAGTACCTCGACCAGACCGTCATGAACAGCATCTACCTGGAAAAAGAATCGCTTCAGGAGACCCCCACGGTGGTCGCCTCGCAGTTCTCGCTGGAAGGCGGGCTGGGCTCCGAGGTCCGGTACGACCTCGGACTGGAGATGCTCGTCACCTCAGATCGCAACTTCTCGCTGGCCGTCACGAACATCCCCCCGCAGATCAACTGCTACTTCGTGGACTCTACCAGCGGGTCGCGCGTCACGAGCGTGCGATTCGGCGAGCTGGTCAGCAAGCACAACCTGAGTCTTCGCGTCTCAATCCCGCAGAAGCTCGACGTCGCGATGATCGACAAACGGATCGACTTCCAGGCGTGGGTGGCGACCGCCAGTCAGATCGACCAGATCCAGAAGCTCAAGCGTCAGCGCCCGGAGGCCGATCTGACCGTGGAGCAACTCGGCCAGATCGGGGCCGGCCGCGTGGAGCTGTCGCTCATCCCAAAAGGCACCGGCCGGCTTGAAATCCTCATCAACAACCTTTACACGGAGATCAAGCCGCAGGAGCCCCTGGTCATCCAGGCCGACCTCCACAACGACGGTACGCTGACCCTGTTCAACGTCATCCCTGAGGTCTCGCCCCCGTTGCGATGGCAGGCGGAGGTGGAGCCCAAGACGATCGAACGGATGCAGCCAAATGAAAAGCAGACGATCCGCATCCGTTTACAGCCCGGCGCCGACGTCGGCGTAGGCGAATATGAGGCCCAGATCGAGGCCCGGGGCCAGTCCGGCAACGAGACCATCGAGGCGATGGAGAAACGCGTGAAAGTCCGGATCAACGCGGAGACCAACATCAAGGCCAACCTCCTGCTCGTGGGCGGCCTGGTCGTCCTGGTCGTCGGCATCATGGTCTTTGGCGTGAAACTCAGCAGGAGATAAGGGATGTTCCGCACGCTGATCGTAAAAGAGATCACTGAGACGGTGCTCGACCTTCGCTTTGCCATCGTCACGGTGTTGTTCCTCGTGCTCATTCCGTTGGGGATGTACGTGGGCCGCGAAGACTACGAGCGCCGGCTGGCGAACTATCAGAGGGAGCACCAGATGTACCGCGAGCACTACGGGAAGAACGTCGGCGCCAGCGTGGAGGCCCAGGGCTTTCGGCACCCATCGCCGCTGAGCATCTTCGCCTCGGGCCTCGACCCGTTCATCCCCGACAAGGCAGTGACGTCGAGGTCCGGGCTCGTCCGGGCGGTCAAGGAGCCGGGCATCGACAATGCCGAGGCCCTCCTCTTTGGAAAAGCGGATTTCCTCTTCAATGTGAGCTTCATCGTATCTCTGGCGGCGTTGATCTTCACCTTCAATCGCATCTCCGGGGAGAAAGAACGGGGGACCCTGCGGGCGATCATATCGAATTCCGTCCGCCGTCCGGAACTCCTTCTTGCCAAGATCGTTGCCAACTACGCCACCCTGCTGATTCCATTCACGGTGGCGCTGCTGATTGCCCTGCTAATCCTGGGCACTTCATCCGATATATCGGTCTTCTCGGCCGAGTTCCTTTCCGGCCTGGCAGCCGTGCTGACGATCACGTTCCTGTTTATCCTCGTGATGGTCTGTCTGGGGGTGTGCCTCTCTACATTCACGCACAACTCCATAGCCTCGATCATGGCCGCATTCCTAGTCTGGGTCGTTTTCGTGCTGGGCGTGCCTAAAGTCAGCCCGATGATCGCGGAAGTGGTCTATCCTATTGAGTCCAGGAATGTCGCCAGTCTGGGCCAGAGGATCGCCAGAGAGCAGATCGAGAAGGAATTCGACCAGAAGAAACGGCAGTTGTACGATCAGTGCCGCGCGGAACTCGGGCTCGACCTGAACAGGTTCTCCTCAAGCCCGAGGGATGAAACAGAGAAGAAGGCCAACGCCAGGTACGATCAGGAGGTGGTCGCAATGGAGGCCGAATGCCAGAGACGGGTCACCGATGCCGTCCGGCAACTGGAACAGAACTACAGGAACAGGAGGAGCATCCAGATGTCCGTGGCGGTGAACCTATCCAGATTGTCGCCGGCAAGTTGCTATACGTATCTTGTCGCCTCGCTCTCAGGGACCGGCACGGCGGCGCCTGATGCATTCATCAGAAACGCGGAGCGGTACCGGGACCAGGTTAAGCAAACCATCTACGACAATTTCGTGATCAAACGCTACGGCGGCACACACGGCGGTACGGCAGTCACCGGCCGAGCTATCGAGGGATTCGACGAGTCCAAGGCGTCCATCCCCGATATGGAATATCAATACACGACCCCGGCCCAAGCGCTGCGAGCAGGCTGGATGGACGCCTTTCTCCTGGTCGTCTTCGCCGTCCTGTTCTCCGCCGTGGCCTTCGTGCGGTTCAACAAATATGATGTCCGCTGAAAGGGAGGCAATGTCCGCGTTTCCAAACTATGGGAGATACAGAGATGATTGAGTTGAATGAATTGACCAAACGTTACGAGGACGGCATCTTGGCGCTGGATCACGTCAGCTACACGATCCAGCCGGGCGAGATTTTCTGCCTGCTCGGGGCCAACGGGGCCGGCAAGACCACCACCGTCAACATCTTGCTGGACTTCATCCAGCCCACGAGTGGGTCGGCCTTCATCAACGGCCAAGACTGCAACCGGTTCCCGCTCGAAGCGAAGAAGTACGTCTCCTACGTCTCGGAGAACGTGCAGCTTTACGGCATGTTCACGGCGAGGCAGAACCTGCGATTCTTCGCCGAGCTCGGCGGCAAGAAGGGCCTGAAGAACCAGGAGTTGGATGACGTCATGCGCTCCGTAGGCCTGCCGGAGAAGGCGCTGACGATGCGGCTGAAGAACTACTCCAAGGGCATGCGGCAGAAGCTCGGCATCGCCATCGCCCTGATCAAGGACCCGCCGGCGATCCTGATGGACGAGCCGACCAGCGGCCTGGACCCGAGGAGCGCCAACGAATTCCTCGACCAGTTGCGAAAGCTCCGCGAGCGGGGCAAGGCCATCCTGATGACCACGCACGACATCTTCCGCGCCAAGCAGATCGCCGACCGCGTCGGCATCATGAAGCAGGGCCGTCTCGTCGCCGTCCGCAAGCGCGACGAGTTCAAGCACGCCGACCTGGAGCAGATCTACCTGCGCGAGATGGAAGCAGCCGAGACCGCTCCTTGAGCCTCTCCGCCTCGCCTCGGGACAGACGCTGGCGCAGGTGACGCGCGATGAGGGAGGAAACAAGCCATGCTCAAGTCGATCATCAGAAAAGAAATACTGAGCAACTTTCTCAGTTACAGGTTTTCGATCATAACTGCTCTTTCTACTCTATTGATTCTCGTCAGCATATTCGTGATGTATCGGGATTACTGCCTGGCCATCGAGAACTACGAGATTCTAGACTCGACATCCGAGGGCGCTGCCGCCGTTATCCCGCCCACGCCGTTGTCGATCTTTGCCAAGGGCCTTGACGAGAACTTATGTCGCGCCTATGCCGAGAGTTTGGGCCGAATCAGCGCCAGCAGTAAGCAGCAGTCGGTGAATGATATCTTCAAACTCTTTACGGTGCCGGATCTGCTGTACATCATCAAGGTCATCCTCTCCCTTTGCGCCATGCTGTTTGCCTTCGATATGATTTCCGGCGAAAAGGAGGCCGGGACGTTGCGCCAATCGTTGAGCGGCAGTCTGGGAAGGCCGATCCTTAT
>Ga0315296_10004391_pt1 | contig 11512 bp, 10 predicted proteins | sample YL17G14_18_MG_FD_203921 | JGI IMG/M metagenome (GOLD analysis project Ga0315296, IMG submission 203921) | Sediment microbial communities from Yellowstone Lake, YNP, Wyoming, USA - YL17G14_18 | ecosystem: Environmental > Aquatic > Freshwater > Lake > Sediment | place: USA: Wyoming | collected...
AATTCCTAAGCTAATCGCAATTATGGGCACAACACACAGTCTACAGTTTAGCGTTTCACAAGCCGTTTTTGATTACATTGTCTACGATTCTGTGGTGGGAAAGTTCATTGGTCAACGCTTTTTTCGCACAGAGAAGGCGCCACTAGCGAGATTTATCTTGCGGGCAGCAGCCTCTTAGCTATAATATGTGTCGTCAAGTTGTTGCCATTTTATTGTGGAGCAGGTATGTCAGGTCACTCACACTGGGCGGGAATAAAATATAAGAAAGCCGTTCTTGACGCCAAGCGCGGCAAGATATGGAGCAAATTAGCCCGAATGATAATAGTCGCGGCCAAGAACGGCGGCGACCCGTCGGCGAACCTTTCTTTGCGATATGCAATTGATAAGGCCAAAGCCGCCAATATGCCGAAGGATACAATTGAGAAGGCAATCAAAAAAGGAACGGGCGAGCTTGAAGGCACTACTTTTGAAGAGGTAGTTTACGAAGGTTACGGGCCGGGCGGCGTGGCTATAATGGTCGACGTGTTGACCGACAATCGCAATCGAACCACGCCGGAGATTAAAAGACTATTCGAGAGGCATGGCGGCTCGCTGGGAACGGCTGGATGCATGAACTGGATGTTCGGCAAAAAGGGACTTATTACCGTCCGAACCACCGAGGCCGACGAAGATGCGCTGCTGGAAATTGCCCTGGCAGCAGGCGCGGACGACATGGAAAACACCGGCGGAGTCTATGAAATAACGTGTGAGCCAGGCGCCTACGAAAAACTCAAGAAGACCTTGAAAGAAAAAAACATACCTACCGAGGTAGCCGAAGTCTCGATGGTGCCGCAGAACACAGTGCCGGTCAGCGATGCGGCAACCGCCAAGAAAATCATTTCTCTGATGGAGGCCTTGGAGGACCACGAAGACGTGCAAAACGCCTTCTCCAACTTTGACATCCCTGATGCGGTAATGGCCGGCATCACGTGACGCGCACGCGTTGGGGAAATACCGTATTATCGGAGAGAACCCCCCAGTAAACTGGGAGGCTAAATACGGGATTCTTTGGAAAGTTCTTTTATCCGCGTAAGGGCAAACTCATATTTTTCCTGGCCGAGTCGGCTGACAATTTCTTTTCGCTGCGGATACATCATCCTGAATTGAGCGCGGTACTTATCTTCGATCCTGATTGTCTCTTTGTATTGCTCAAGGGCAATGTCGGCTTTGCCCAACTGCTCGGCGATTTGCGCCAGCTTGAATCGCAGCCGTTCACAGCCTGGGTAGCGCTCAATGCCGAGTGACATAGTCTGGAACGCCTCATCCAGATACTTCTTTTTGTCCTGCCCTGGCGAGATTTCCGCCAGTAGGCTGTAGACCTGCGCCAATTGCTCAAAATATTTGAAGCTTTGTTTGTTACGTTGGATCGCGGCTTGTAGGTGCTTCTCCGCCCGCAGCAGCAAATCCTGATTTCTGCCGCCTGTTGTCTCGAAATGGTGCAGATACAATCGCCCATTCATAAATGACGCGGTGGGGCTTAGAGGATCGTCATCGGCGGCCTTATCCAGGAGACCGTGAGCGAGCTCGAACCAGCCATCGGAAGTGACTTGGTTGGCCTGCTGAATCCTGGCAGTGCTTGCGGCTACCGGGGTAAGGGCATAATTCAGATAAGCTCCAATTACTGCTGTTGCCGCTGCTACGGCTGCTATTTTAGTAGTGGGCGTCGGTCTTACAACAAACTGTCGTTGGGGGTTCCGGAAAGAATACTCAGCAATCAGGCATGCTATCATCGCCCAGAGAGTAGTAAATACGCCCGGCTCGAAAATGGCAAAATCTATCAGGTTATGAATCAAAAGACCTATCACCGCGCCGACAAGAGCGGGAACGACAATGTTTGTATTGCGTGCCTTCGCTTCGCTCGAGGCCAGGCTTGCGTATTGCGTATTGCGTGAGGGCGTCGTAAAAAGTAAAAAGGCGAGGATAAATATCAACACGGGCGTAATATATAATGTCACTATCACATAGATCATTACCTCAAGACTATCTATCGATGTCACCGGCAGAACTATCGGCCTGATAAAAAGTAGAGCAGTTGATATGACGATAAGGAAGGTTATTGCCAGCACTCTAAAAGGCGGCTTATGGTCGGCAGTCTCCGGCGTGACATCGCGGCGGGGCGAAATGACCTTCCACAGGGGGATGAATATCATTGCCAAGAATCCTACCAGGCCGAATGGGCCATATTCAGTCAAGATGCTCAGCACGAAATTGTGCGGGTCTGCAACGGATTCCAGTGCTTCGGCTGGTTTGTAGCGCGGGTAATACTGCGAAAAGTTGCCCGGCCCAACGCCGGTAAGTGGGTGGTCGGCGTACATTTTTGCCGATGCGTGCCAGTACTGCCATCTGACCAGCATGGGATTGCCGCCGGGCAATCGGCCATGAGTCAATCCATAGAAAACAATTGCGGCGGTCGCAGCGGCGGTCAGCAATATGCAAGCTATCAGTATGGCCTTTCTGTGGGCTTTCAGCCAGTCGCCGAAGCGAAGTAGTGCGATGAAAGTGCCCCCGCCAAAGAGTAGCCCGATTATTGCGCCCTTACTTCGTATGATAGCAAAGCCGAGGATAACGGCTGACGCAGCGATGCCGCAGCACAGAAGATGCGTGGGCCAGAAGGGATCAAGTTTGCGATTCTTCAGCTTTTCGACAAATAGAGCTGTAGCGGCAAAGCACGCCAGTAATGCGAATGAGCCGACAGAATTGCGGGTGGTGAAGAATCCGTGGACGCCTCCCGCATAAAGCCGATGCTCGAAAAGAAATTGCTGCAAAGAGCCTGGTTCTATACCCATCGGTTCCAGGATGGTCTGCGGAGACTGCTCGTATTGCTCAATGGTCATCTGATTGCTGACGAAAAACTGCTCAGCGCACTGATAGGCTGACACCACGCCCAGAGCGGCAATAACAGTAAGCGCCAGCCTTATTTTTGCCCGGCTGTCCAGTATCTGCGCCAGAAGGATAGCCATAGACACAGTGGCCAAAGCCGTGGCGACATTTGCGACTGCCAGCCGCTTATCTGCTGCTGCAAAGCTCGCGGCAGCAGCCGCTCCACAGAATAGAGCCAGGCCCAATTCGATGCCGGTCAAACGGTATACGAATCGACCACTTAGAAAACCCGCCAGAAGCCAAAGAACCAGGGCAAATATAAGCACCGCCGACACGGATAGACTGTAAGCAATGTCACGGACGTTGCTTGCCAGGGTGGTTGACTGTATGGTTGGGCTTTCGGTAACTGTGGCGCGAATTGCAACCACGCAAAGACAGACGGCAAGCAAAACACAATCAAAAATCGCCCGGCTTTTGCTCTTTGATAAGTGCACGTTAGCTGCGGCTGTCGTCATCTTTGATGCCGGTTTCCAACACTGCGATAATGCACAAAACCATTATGGTCTGAGCGAAGATAAGGATAGCGCCGAATAGACTGACCTGGTACAGAAAAGTCGCGCCAAGCCCTGTGCAGAGCGTCGTTAGGTACAAAGTCAGAACCGTCTGGGTCTCGGTAAGTCCGCGTCTTTTTAGCCGATGGGAAAAGTGCTGCGTGTCACCGACCAGCGGGCTTTTGCCCTGGCTTATCCGCAGCAGGGTTACGCTGATAAAATCATATAGCGGCACCGCCATAACGACCAGCGGCATGAAAACCGAGTACCATTGGCCGCTTTGGGCTTCGTGATAGTAGGTCGTGCGCAGAGTCAAGAGCGCAACGAAAAAGCCCACGACCAATGAGCCTGCATCACCCATAAAGATTTTCGCAGGCGGAAAGTTAAATACTAAAAACCCTAACAGTGCCCCGATGAAAACAAGTGCCAGACCACCGACAAGAATCTGGCTGCTGGTGGCCGCGGCGGTGAATAAAATGCTGCCGGCTATGAGCGCGATGCCGGCGGCGGCGCCATCCATATTATCCAGAAAGTTGAAGGCGTTAATAATCAAGACTATCCAGACGGCTGAAAGCGCAGAAGTAACTGCCGTGTTCTGGATGAAAAGCTCAACCCTAACCTGGCCAAACGCAGCGGCGACTATCGCCACGGTAAACTGCACCGCAAGTTTCAAAAATGGTCCAAGACGCTTTTTGTCGTCCCACAGGCCAAGCAAAAATAGAACAAATGCGCAGAGCCATATAATTGCCAATTGGTCGGTCTTAGCCAGGAAATGGGTAGGTTCCACGCCGGTGCGTTCGGTAAGCCAACGAAGCTGGCCGGGAACAATGAGGAATTTAACTGCCGCCGCCGCAGCCAGGATAACAACTGAAAGTGCGGCGAAGATAGCGATTCCGCCGCCTAAAGGGACAACGCTGCGGTGGTATCTGTCGGCCCGGGGATGGGCAACAAAGCCTGCGCGCGCAGCCAGTCTTTTGACGACGGCGGTTAATATTGCCGAGGTCACAAATGAGCCGACAACCAAGATGACTGCCAGTGTGGCAAGCATTACGAACCTGGGGAAGCTGCGGTAAAACCGCAAGCTAAATCCGCCACACATCCGGCGGGGAAATATTTAGCCCCGCGTTTTACGCGGGGTTTTTGCGTTAAACCTGGTGTTTTAACTGCTCCAGCAATCGCGTCCTTACCTTCTCGAAGAAATCGAAATAGCACTGCTGGCGGTAATCCGGATAGGTGTAAGGCAGCGGACACCAGGACCCTTTATCGAAAATTAGAGTCACTTCGGCGTACATTTTTTTGCCGATATATATACGATGCGAATAGTTTTTGGTTGAGGCCAGGATCAGCTTAGAAGCCTCGATTATGCCCGGGTCTAAATTCACCGGCCGGGGAAGCGGCATGCGCAACCGGCCGGTCAATTTTTGTTCGAGCTTATTTGTTTTGAGTTTTATTTTGGCCAGCCGGCCTGGGTCAATCAGCCGCTCAATACTGACGAATTGCCTTAGGATATTTGGGCCGGTCTGATCCCTATAATAGTCGGTCTGGGTGAACGGCCACACGTCACTAACCAGGTCGGTCCTGTCGAACTTGTCTTCGATTGCTTCTATCGCAGCGTGCAGGCATTGCTGGTCCGCCGCCAGAATTCCGATTATCAGTTTTACCGGCTTATGGTCTTGTAACTTCCACATTCGATCTCAATTTTTTCTGAACCCCAATAGATTGGGGGGCTAAATATTTTTTTGTATTTAGCCCCGCAGTTTATCGCCGGGATGGCTTACGCCACTGCGGGGTTCACAATTCATACATCGCAAATTCGCACTGCATAGGCGAGCGACTCCAGCGGGTCGCGTTTCGGGACAAACTCGTGCGCGACGTAGCCCTTAAAGCCGGTCTCGGCGATAGCTTTCATAATGGCAGGATAATATAGCTCCTGCGTTTCGTCGATTTCGTTCCGGCCCGGATTGCCGCCCGTATGGTAGTGCCCGATGTAGTCCTTATTGTCGCGGATCGTACGAATTATGTCGCCTTCCATTATCTGGGCATGATAAATGTCGTAGAGGATTTTGATGCGGTCGGAGCCGACTTTTTTGCAGACCTCCACGCCCCAGCTTGTCTTATCAAACATATAGTCTTTGTGGTTGACCTTGCTATTAAGATATTCCAGGCAGATGTTGACCTTTTTCTGTTCGGCGTATCCGACGATTTGTTTGAGGCCCTCGACGGCGTTTTCTATGCCGACGTCGTCGGGGATGCCGGCTCTATTTCCGGAGAAGCTGATTACGTTTGGGAAGCCGTATTCGGCCGCCGCGTCAATCGCCGAGCGGATACTGGCGACGCAGCCGGCGTGATTTTTCTTATCATTCATGCCTTTTGGGAGGCTGTGCGTACTTATCATCGAGCAGACCATGCCATGCTTTTTAAGGGTCGGGAAATCATTTGGGCCCAGCAGGTCGATTGCGGTCATACCCATCTTCTTGGCGACCGTACAAAGTTCATCGAGCGAGAACTTGTTGTAGCACCACCTGCTGACCGACTGGTTAATTCGCCCATTTTTGACGATGCGTTCTACCTCGGCAATGGTAAGAGCTGCGGTTTTGCCGGCCAGTGCTCCGGCAATTGTGCCGGCAGCTATGAGCGAAGTATTGCGGATAAAGGTGCGTCTTGAAATTGTGTTCTTGTTCATTGTTTTTCTCCTTGCCAAATTTGGGTATACCGTAGCCGTGCCGGCGACGGCTAAACCTGTAATTTTTGTTTCAGTGAGTTGACCAGTTCAACTACTTTGTTTGCGGCGCTTTCCGCAGGGACTCTCCGGCTTTGAGATTCTGCCCGCAGTTTGATTTCGACCTTTCCCTCAGCCAGGGACTTTTTGCCCACCGTAATTCTAATAGGTATGCCGATAAGGTCAGCATCCTTGAATTTGGCGCCGCCGTGAATTGGCCGGTCGTCCAGCAATACATCGATGCCGGCTGCGAGCAACTGCTGATAGACATTTTCGGCGGCATCTGCTACGCGGTCGTCTTCTTGATTGGCGCAGGTGATGATGACTTCGACAGGGGCGATGGTTATCGGCCAGATGATGCCGTTATCATCGTTAGATATTTCGATGGCTGAGGCCAGGATTCGGTTTATGCCGATGCCGTAGCAGCCCATCAGGCAAGGTTTTTCGGTGCCGTTTTCATCAAGGAATTTTGCACCAAGTTTTTCGCTGTATTTAGTCCCCAATTTGAAGACCTGGCCGACTTCGATGCCCTTCTTAAATAATAATTTTTTGCCGTTATAGGTGTCGCTTTTCACGGCATAGCGAATATCGGCAACAGTAACACTTTGGCCTTGCAGCGGGAAATCTCTGCCGGGCACAACATTTTTCGTATGATAGTCGGTCTTATTGGCGCCGGTGATGCTCACCGACATCGCGGCGACCGCGTGGTCGATGACCATCTTAGAGACGTTATCGCCTATTCCCATCGGGCCGGCGAAACCGACCTTGGCGCCGGTAACTTTTTCGATGGTGGGCTGGTCAGCCAGCTCAACGTGCTTGCCGCCGATGGCCTGACTGAGCTTTTCGTTATTGATCTCGTGGTCGCCTCGCACCAATGCCGCAATTGCACCGTCTCCGGCGGCGTATATGAGTGTCTTTATCATATCCCTCGGCTGGGTCTTCAGAAATGCGCAGACGGCTTCGATAGAGCCGACATTCGGGGTATGGATCTCCTGCATCGGCGGAATTTCGACCGGCACCACAGGTGTGCCGGCTAAACATCGACCATTGCCTTTCGGCAATGGATCGACGGCTGCCCGTTCGAGATTTGCTGCATACGACCCGTCTTCGGTGTAGACGATAGTATCCTCGCCGGACTCGCAGGGCACCGTGAATTGGTGCGAGCCGGAGCCGCCCATTTCGCCGACCTCGGCTTGGACGATCACATATTCCAGGCCGCAGCGTTTGAAAATCCGGCAGTAGGCGTCGTACATTGCCCGATAGGATTTATCCAGGCCTTGCGCATCGGCGTCGAAGCTGTAGGCATCTTTCATTATGAATTCACGGGAGCGGATGGGGCCAAAGCGGGGGCGGAATTCATCACGGAATTTTGGGCTTATCTGATAGAGGTTGACCGGCAACTGCTTGTAGGACTTTATCTCGCCGGCGGCAAGCGTTGTGAAAACCTCTTCGGCGGTGGGGCCAAGAACGCTTCCTTTTCCGTGCCGGTCCTCAAGGCGGAACATCGTCGGGCCGTAGTCAACGCTGCGTCCGGTCTTGTCCCACAGCTCAAGCGGCTGCATCGAGGGCACCAGGATCTCCTGGGCGCCGGCCCTATTCATTTCTTCGCGGACGATAGCTATGATTTTCAGCAGGCTTCGCCAGCCGAGCGGCAGATAGGTGTACGTGCCGCTGGCGACCTTGCGGATAAGTCCGGCTCGAATCATTAACTTATGGCTGGTTATCTCTGCATCGGCGGGTGCTTCCTTGACGGTTGGTATGAACATCCGGCTGTATCTCATCTATCGTGCCTCGTATTTCGTAGTTCGTATTTTGTATTGCGCACGTGGGGCAAGCCCCATCGCCTCCACTCATTTTAGCCATTGTAGATTTCGCCCTATCAGCAATTCTGCCATCTCTGCATGGTGCGTGTTCTGCATCGCGACTGTGCGTATGTCGAACCCATGCCGAACCGCGAGTTCAGCAACTTGCGGTGCGTTATCATATGTTAAGAGCAGCTCGCCTTTTACTTTTGAGGCTTCTGCAAAGAGTTGTTCGTGATCCAGCTCAAAGTGCTTATAGAGCCTGGTTCTGGCCTTTTTACCTGCGGCGGTATACGGTGGGTCAATAAACATAGCTGTTTTCGCAAATCGGGCGTTTGATCGAATTGCCTCGATGCCATCGCCTTGTAAAAACTCGATGCGGTCATGGATAGAGGCTATAGCTCTGATGCGGCGTGCAATTGTCGCCGGATACCACCGGGACTTGATACCTTTGCTGTTCTCGCAGTATTTCAGCACGCTGTCGTCCTCAGATAACATACTGACACCCGACTAAGAGTCTTTCGGCAACAGGCAATCCGTAGACTGTTTCATGAGATTCTACTCGAATACTCTCGCCGGAACTCGTCATAAACGATGCGCAATACCTTCTGCCTATCTTCTGGTTCATCAAAATTGGCTGCCATATTTAGAACATCCTCTTTGCTGATCGATTGGACCTTCATGTCGATGAGGTATTGTTTGACCTTTCTGGAAATGTCGTCGATTACCAAAATAACATTGCCATCCTGCAGTCGCTCCTTGTCGAAGTTCAACTTCAATTCGGCGTAAATGCGCTCCGCCTCAGATTCCGTATGAATACGAAGCTTTTTGACTTGGTAGACAACTCCGAAGTTCGTGGAAAGATCCACGCCCTTGTCGTGGGCTGATGTTCGAGTGTCCCGATAGATTTTGCAGGCGAATTTCTCCAGGTGCACTTTTATGACCGCAAAACTAAAAATCTCAAAGTTGGCTGCCGTGTTGCCGATCTGCTCCCCAATGAGGGTCAAGAACCGAGCTTGATCTTGGGCGAGAGCTGTCCGTGCGGTTGGCTCGTGCAGGAGCGGGACCACACCCAGTCGTTTGTCGATGTGTTGTTTGATGCGATGAGGAATCCACTCGCAAAGGAATGTCGCATGTTCGGTATAGGGAGCAAGCAGCCGATACTTGAGATGTCCAACGGGTTCGAGAACTCCGTAACGAGACATGCGAGAACCATACGCATCGTAGTATTTGGCACCGATGTGCATATCGTGCCCCAGAAATTCTTTCATGTACTTGACGGCGGCCTCGTATGCCTTTTGGATTTCGGAGTCCGAGAACACAGTCTTTTTAGATGCGGCATACTCACGCAGAAGACTCAAGGTCACCACCGGAACAATGACCTTGGTCTGCGAATTCTTCAGCATCCGGTCCACTTCAGATTGGCAGTTATGCACCAGCTTCATAGCACGCCTTCTATTCAGACGACAATTTCTTCTAGTCCATCTACAAGTTGGTTAATGAATGTCTCGATTAGTTGACCTTGGGTCAAGTGAATGCTGGCCGGAGCTTGCGGACGTTCCGTGTAAACCACTCGTTCCAAAAACAACTTGTAGTATCGACCCGCAGGGTTAGACGGGCGCAAATCGTAAATCAACCACGCGATATCCGCCTTGTGCTTTTCGACTTCCTGCAAAGGAGGAAGCGCCTCGAAGAACCCCTTGTTGAGAGCCACTGCGGTTTTTTGGTCCCACGCATCCAATATTCCGCCTTTGAAAATCAACTGAGGTGCTAACCTTTTACGAGAAGAAGACAAATAATCCGGGTTTGGATAATTCGGTCGGCCTGCCCAATCAAAAGAACGCCCGCAAACAGGATTTCTCATAAAATCCTCGAAAGGATTGCGCATATTGCCTGATATGTAAACTGCCTGAACTTCGAGCGCGCCAAAATCCGTGACTTTGCCGGCATCATCATAAGAAACCAGCACAACATCTATATTGCCGGCGGACTTGCCAAGTTTATCTTTCAACCTGACCTCAGTGAGCGTTGTCCACTTACTGCCAGCCTGAAAGAAAAATGATGCTGCATCTTCTGCGATAATCCAGCCCTCACGAAATCTTACGGGACACGTAATAACCACGTCGCTATTATCGTATATGCTACACACGCCCAGTGGATTGTTAGCTTTGTCTTTCGTGCAGTTTGGCACCCGGTTGCCGAAGGGGCAAAGTCGGTGCTTCCGGTAGCGGATAGCCTGCGGTGATGAGTTATCAATTGGAAAACCAAATACTTCTGCCAAAGGTTGTTTTGTGTGGTCAGCCGATGTTGCTATGCCTTTTTTCATTCTATCTCCAGCCAAATTTCGGCCAGGTGCAGACTGCGTGCCAAGTTTGCATGTGAACTTTATAGCCCAAAACCGGCAGCCTTGCAAGGATAATTCGTGGGTCCTTGCTTGGGGGTGCGGGGTGTCTGGCGTGGCAAAACACCCGCAAGAAAGGTTTTTTAAGAGGCAATCGCCGCTTGCCGAGACCGGCGCCCCCGAATATGATTGGGCGCAGATGAACAAATTGAAAGGACTATGTCTAAAAAGGGCTGAATAATGGCGCATAAGTTTGTCAATGAGATTGAGCCGGGCGAGGCGATCAATGATATCTATATGGTTAAAGAGCCGATTCTGCGAAGCACAACGCGAGGCGATCTATATATCGCGATGTTCCTTGCCGACAAGACAGGGCAGTTGAATGGGAGGATGTGGCAGGCGACCGAGACAGTCTACAAGGCACTGCCCAAGCCTGGCTTTATCCATATCCAGGGAAGAAGCGAACTCTATCAAAACAGCCTGCAAATCGTCATAAACAACATCAGCGTTATTGATCCGAGCAAAGTGTGCCTGGATGATTTTCTTGCCCGCACGGACAAAGACACCGGCCAGATGTTCAAGGAGGTAAAGCAAATTGTAGGCCGAATAAAAAACCCGCAGCTAAATACGTTGGTCGGCGAATTCTTAGCCGACACTGAATTGATGGAAAAATTCTGCACAGCGCCGGGCGGCGTGAAACTGCATCATGATTATATCGGCGGGCTATTGGAGCATACGCACAATATGCTGCGAGTGGCGGCTGCCATATTGCCGCTATATCCACAGGTGCAGGCGGATTTAGTCCTGGCGGGGATTTTCCTTCACGATATGGGCAAAACCGAGGAGCTATCGTACGAGATGGCCTTTTCCTATACCGATTCGGGACAGTTAATCGGGCATATTGCGCAGACCCTACTCTTGGTAAATCGCAAGGCCGATCACCTGGCGGCCACAGGCACGCCCGTTGACAAGGTAATTCTGGATGCCTTGGGGCATATTATTCTGTCGCATCACGGCGAATATGAATTCGGCTCGCCGAAGCTGCCGGCCACGCCCGAAGCCTTTATGGTCTATTATATTGACGACCTGGACGCCAAGCTCAATCAGGTCGCATCGGCGATTGACAATGAGCTAAGCGATTCAAATTGGACCGCCTGGAAAAGCGCGCTGCAGACCAGGCTTTATAGAAAGCGTATAGAATGAAAACAGGGGTAATTTCGATGCGAGGCTGGATTGCTCT
>Ga0315296_10004393_pt1 | contig 11508 bp, 8 predicted proteins | sample YL17G14_18_MG_FD_203921 | JGI IMG/M metagenome (GOLD analysis project Ga0315296, IMG submission 203921) | Sediment microbial communities from Yellowstone Lake, YNP, Wyoming, USA - YL17G14_18 | ecosystem: Environmental > Aquatic > Freshwater > Lake > Sediment | place: USA: Wyoming | collected...
AGAGATCGAGAAACTATTGTCCGGCGTTGGACTTGTCTTCATAACAGCAGGTCTTGGCGGTGGAACCGGAACAGGCGCATCCCCAGTAATAGCTAAATCAGCCAAGGAAATGGGCGCTCTGACATTATCAGTGGTCACTACGCCATTTACAGTTGAAAGATCAAGGTTTGTGAAGGCACAGGAAGGTTTGAAGAGACTGGTTGAGGTATGCGACGCAGTTATCGTGATTGACAACAACAGGCTCAGAAAAGTCGCTGGTAACCTGCCACTTTCAGAAGCTTTCGCAGTCGCCAACGAACTGATAGCAACCTTCATTAAGAACATATCTGAAGCCATCTCCATGCCAAGCCTCGTAAACCTCGACTTTGCCGACTTGAAAGCGATTATGATGGGAAGCGGAGTATGTGCCATGGGTGTTGGCGAGGGTCAAGGAGACACTATGGTCGAAGACTCCGTAGAAAGGGCACTGGAGCTACAACTCCTTGACATAGGTGACATCAATAAAGTTGAGGGTGCACTGGTTCACATTGAAGGCGGCGACGACATGACCTTAGAAGATGTTAACAGGGCTGGAGAAATCGTGGTAAGCAGAATATCTCCAACTGCAAAAGTGTCATGGGGCGCTAGAGTTAACAGCTCAAGGCAAGGCAGCATGCGTGCAACAGTGGTCTTAGCAGGAGTCGAAAGCCCATTCCTCAAAGAAGGCATTTCACCCGTCGGTTTAGGGGCCCCTATAGGAGAGGGACAGCAAGTCGAAGTGGTCAAGAAAGAGGCACCACCTAAGAAAGGATTCTGGGGGAAGCTTTTCAGCGAGTAAACGAACATAAAACATTTAGGAGACAGGTAATATCAACGATCCAATAACCTATGCGATCCTAATATTCGCTGCCGTTGCTGTAGTGATAATCCTGTATATCGCCGCAAAAGCCTTCAAATCTCCCACATTGTTTTTTGCTTCAGAAGAGTCAGTCGACGAGCTAACAACTAAGCTTAGCTGTCCGAAGTGCCGCTCTAGAAGACTAAAGCAAACAGGCCGCTACACAATCGGATGCGACAACTGCGGCTTCACGTTCAGCGTAGGAACGGTATCTAAAAGATCATCAGCCAGTAGATAAAAACAATACAGAAATCCAGTAATAGACTACGGCTTTCGGTGGATAGACTTGGTCATCAGCTTCGGCTGATTCTTTATCCATTTTTTTTAATTTTAATATCTTTTTCAGTAATAATGATTTTTTATCATGTGGATTTCTGACTATCTTTTGATTCAGATGGTTCGTTAATAACTATTTTAGCCATCAGCAATCGTCTTCGAATTAGACAACATCGTCCTTGACTTATTTACGGATGGACAGCACTTGCACAGGAAACAAGACGTGAGGGTCTTAGCGCGCGCTAGGCTCGCAGGCGACAGCGTTTACCTGCCATCAACCAGTACGTCTGGACAGTTCATCGTGAACAACACGTGGCTGAACATCATAATAATGTTCGTGACGCAATACCTTTTATTCATTGTTGCTGTAGCTGGAGCTGCTGCTTCCGCAGTCGGATTCCTAATATACTGGCGAAGAAGAGAATAAACTATAAGGCTTCTTTTTTTACTAAGTTTTACCGCTAACATAAGGTTTTCTGGTTTTCAACATCTTAGCTAGCTAGCTATCGGTGACACATCCATTAAGCGAATAATTTAAGCCAAAAAGAAGATATTATTGTTAATGAATTGACGGGGTTGACACAAATTTTTTGGTAATATTTTTTTAATGCTTTTGTAGAAGATGGTGTAAATGGTTTTTCCTGAAAAATTTCTGTGGGGTGCGTCAACAAGCGGGTTCCAGTTTGAGATGGGCGACTCTGCAAAGTATGGTCTGGACCCTAACACAGATTGGTATGCATGGGTGCATGACAAACAGAACATTCAGAAAGGAATAGTCAACGGAGACTTTCCCGAGGATGGCGTGGACTACTGGCACATGTACAAGCAAGACCACGACATAGCTAAGGAACTTGGGTTCAACGCTTTCAGGATAGGAGTGGAATGGAGCCGAATTTTTCCTAAAAGCACAACGAGCATTGAAGTAGGCGTTGAGAGGGCTTCTGATGGCAACATCGCAGACATTAACATAAATGATGGAACTCTTCAAAGGCTCGAAAAGGTCGCGGACAATAAGGCATTAGACTATTATAGAGACATAATTGGAGACCTAAGACAAAAAGGTTTTAAGGTTTTCGTCTGCCTCAACCATTTTACGCTTCCTCTTTGGATTCATGATCCCATAGTTGCTCGCGACATTAATCTTAGAAAAGGTCCGAAAGGTTGGATAGATGAGACTTCCGTAGTTGAATTCACTAAATACGCGGCTTACGCTGCTTGGAAACTAGGCGACATCGTGGACAACTGGGCAACATTCAATGAACCTGCGGTTGTGCCTGAAGCCTGTTATCTCATGAAAGAGTCAGGTTTTCCGCCCGCAACTAGAAATTTTAGGGCATACAAGAAGGCTGTTATTCATTTGGCGTTAGCGCATGCACGTGCGTTCGATGCGGTGAAGAGGGTGGACACCATCAAAGCTGACGATGACAGCTCAGTAGCAGCCAATGTTGGATTAATACAAAACGTCATTCCCGTGAAACCGCTGACTGACAAGGAAGACGACCTCAAAGCAGCCGAGGTCATGGATTTCATGCACAACAACTACTTCGTTCAGTCTGTGACGAAGGGCGTACTAGAATTTTATTTTGGAGGAAAGCAGAAGGAAGCAAAGGCATACATGAGAAACAAGGTGGACTGGATCGGCGTGAACTACTATACACGTCTTGTGGTCAGGGGCAAAAAATCACTTCTTGTAAGGTTGGCGACTGGAATGCCAGTGTTGCCAGATTTGCAGAGAGGGTACGGCTTTGCCTGTGAACCAAGAAGCAAGTCTCACGATGGGCTGCCAACGTCTGACTTTGGGTCTGAAATTTATCCGCAGGGAATACTGGAAGCCTTGACTAAGATGAAAGCATACGGAAAACCCATGTATATAACTGAAAATGGTATAGCTGACGCTGAAGACACGCTTAGACGACAGTTCCTTGTGGATCACCTAGAAATGTTAGAAAAAGCCATAAACGAAGAAAAAATTGACCTGCGAGGATACTTCCACTGGTCACTAACCGACAATTATGAATGGGCAAAAGGATTCAGCATGAAATTTGGCCTTTACGCTGTTGACCTCAAAACAAAGAAGAGGACACTGAGAAAGAGTGCTGAAACATTTCGGAAAATCATAGAAACTGGGAAAGTGGAAATAGTTTAAAACGAAGTGTCTAAAGGTTTATTGTTAAGCGCCCCAGAAAGGCGTCGCCTTCCGCATTATTTCGATTAATTCGTTAAGGCATTCCAATTCAGCTGGATCCAGTCGGTCCTGGAATTTCTTCTGTAACCTACTCGCGTGTTCCTCTGGCACTCCAACATAAAGCGTGTCTCCCTCGTTAAATTGACGACCCACCACAGGTTTATCGATAGAGACAGCAACCTGTTTCCCAGCTTCAGCCGAGGAAATGGCTTCGCCCTTTTCTTGGATTTGAAGTATCTCACCTACCTCTTTCCCTTCGACCGTGACCAATCGTACCTTGGGCTTAATTTTTCCGGCAAGAATTTCTACTCCGACTATGGCTGGTTTTGCTTTCCTGAACACATAGCCTGGCAGGACCTTGATTTTGGCTGGTGCTGTAAGCCTTTCGAACTCGTGTTTTTCGCGGGCTTCTTTTTCTGCTCGCATCCATTTCAGGTACTCGTCGATTAAATGGTAGATTATGACCTCTCGGAAAATTGGGACCTTCCGATTTTCAGCTTCTTCCTCTGCGTCCTGAAGAATTTTCACGTTAAAGCCTAAGACCGCGGCGTAAAGGGGTTCACTTTCTTTTACAGCGGCAGCTTCGGTGATGTCCCTTTTTGAAATGTCGCCTACGTCTGCCAGCCGAATGGGGATGCCCTCATTCTGTAGGCTTTCAGCTATCGCTTCCAATGAACCTAAAGCGTCAGTTTTTAGAACTACGCCGTCAACGTTGGTTGACACTCGGATTTTTTGTACTTCGTCTGAAACCTCGTTAAAGTACGATGCTAACTTATTTTTTGAGGGAACAGTGTAAAGAGGAGCGCCAGCTAGAGCCTCATCAAGGTTGGGCGCGGCAATTTTTACGCCAGCAGCTGCAGAAACCTCGTCCACTACCGAGAACCTGTCTCTCGGATCCCTAATCTCATCAAGAGGCTTAGGCAATAAAATGGCACGGACCGTTGTTTCGATCGGTCCGCTTTTTCCGCCTAAGATGATTGTGTCATTCTTCCGTAGGACGCCATCGTAGATAACCGCGTTGACTGTAACGCCTAGTCCAACCTCTTCCTTGACTTCCAGGACTGTGCCTTTCGCAGGACCCTTCGTTGTCTGCAGTCTGCTTTGGAGGAATTGCTGTGTAAGCCCTGTTAGGACTGCCACCAATTCGGTAATGCCCTCGCCTGTCTTGGCGCTTGTTGGCACAATAGCGATGGTACGCGTAAAATCCGTGATTCTGTCGAACCTGTCTGTTCTGAACCCCATTTCGGAAAATTTTCCAATAATGGTGTACAAATGTTCATCCACAGATTGCTGAACAAATTTGTCCTGTTTCTTAAAAGACTCCGAGAAAGAAGAAGTGGGTTGAGAAATCCATCCTGCGATTCGGTCGACCTTGTTCGCTGCCACCAAAAAGGGCGTCCGCCTTAACTTCAGAATTTCAATGGACTCGAGAGTCTGAGCCTCAAACCCCTTCAGAAGGTCAATGACCAAGACTGCTATGTCTGCTACTCCGCCTCCACGACGCCTCAAATTCGCGAACGCCTCATGTCCAGGCGTATCAATCACTAGAAGACCTGGAATCTTTACGTCTCCACCCAACTTCTGAAGAAGCGGACCTGCTAATTCCTTCAGTGTTTCAACCGGGAAGAAGCTGGCACCGATGTGTTGCGTCATTCCACCGGCTTCCCTCGCTTGTACGCTGCTTTTGCGTATTATGTCAAGCAGAAGTGTCTTTCCAGTGTCCACATGTCCAAGGACGCAAACAATCGGCTGTCTCAAAGGCATAAAGATTCTTCCCTTTTTGTTGTATGCGACTAGTTCGACCTTTATTTGTTCTAGAGGATTTGTTTCCAGTCTACGTTTTCTTTAACTAATTTTCTAGCTCGGTTTATCCGTACATTATCTGTAGGCTTAATTCGTCCGACGATTTTTTGAATTATCTGTAAAGTATTGTACGTGTCGAATGGCACAAGAATCATCGGTACCTTTAGTTCATCGGCTCGTGGAAAAATTTTTACGCTGGGATACAGATTTCCTGTAAGGACAAGAGCGGAAACGCCTGCTTCTAAAGCAGCGAATATAATGTCTGTTCTGTCTCCTCCAGTTATGACCAGTTCGTTCTTGGCTTTCCGGAAGTACCTGACTGCGCTTTCTGGAGTCATCGCGCCTATGAGGACGGTTGAAACTGTTTTTTCCATGCCGTCTTTGCCTGCTAGGATTTTTCCTCCGATTGCTGCATAGATTTCGTTGATCGTGAGGGCATTAATCGTTCTGTCTTCAGGAATTATGCCTATGACTTTTATTCCGTTCTTTTCAATGGCGGGTTTAACGATGTTTCTGGCTTTCAGCATCTTGGCTGGAGGAACCTGGTTCAAAATGACACCGTATAGTTCAGCCTTCCATTTCGTGCAGTAATCTCGAGCTTGGAGGACATCGTCAACTATAAGATCGTCCTCAAACTTTTCAACAAGAAGGATTTTTGAGTCGAAATCAACAGCCAACTTAGGCACTGGGCAACCGAGGAAAGCCCCAACAGACAAGGTAGGAGGACCTTCGATCAGGATTAACTCTTTTCCCCGAGAAACCGTTTTATAAGCCAATTCTAGCTTGTTCACAACCTCAGAAGCTTCAACATCTGTGAACTGCTCGATGAACGCGTCTTTTCGGATTACAAGAGGACACACGAAACTTGCTTCGTCTTTTATGTTCAGAATCGTTCTCATCGTTTCAGCGTCTTCGTCAAGTGGCTCTCCTTTCTCGTCCGTTGCACTTTCCACGCCTACTGGCTTAAAATAGCCCACGTTCTGACACAAGTCTTTGGCAATTGAAGCTAATGCTACGGTTACGAGGCTTTTTCCTGCAAGTTCCTTGGTTGAGGCTATGTAGATTGCTTTTTTGTTCATACCATTCTCCTTCTTACGTTATTCACTTAGTTATTACCATTTTTATGTCTACTGCAACACATCCCTTTTTCTCTTCGTAAACGAACAACGGATTAATTTCCATCTCAACGATTTCTTCAAACTGGCTCATGATCTGCGAAACCTTTAGGATTACATTAACCACCGAATCGACGTCAGACGGCGATTCTCCCCTTACGCCTCTAAGAAGGGTGTATGCTTTTGTTTCTTCAATCATCTCGTTTGCTTCCGATTTTGTGAGAGGGCATAGACGGTACGAAACGTCTCGCAGAAAGTTGACGTAAATTCCTCCCAAACCAAACATCATAAGGGGACCGAATTGGGCATCCCTAACAGCGCCCACAATCACCTCTTTTCCCTTAGGAACCATCTTCTGAACGAGGACCCCAAATATTCTGGCTTGAGGTATCAAACCATGTATCTTGCCTAGAATAATGTCATAATTCCGCTCTACTTCGGCACATGAGGTAACATTGAGCATGACTCCTCCCAAATCTGTTTTGTGTAGAATTTCGGGAGAAACAAGCTTCAATGCGACGGGGTAACCGATTGAATCTGCTATTTGTCCTGCTTCATCTGAAGACTTAGCGATCGTTGCTTCAGGCACCGAAATCCCGCATTGTTGTGCAATCCTGAAAGATTCGTCTATCGTGGGAACTAACCTGTCATCAGCGCGTATTTCAGAAAGAATTTTCCTAACAGCCTCAACATCAATCTGCGTAGAGAATGATGGCTCCTCGCTTGGTTTCTTAAGGATCGAACCATATTCATACATCATCTTAAGGGCAAACGCGGCTGACTCAGGGAATGGATAGTTAGGAATATTGTTTTTCAACAACGTTTTTACAGCAACAGAATCGTCATCGAGCCCCATAAATGAAGTTATAATTGGTTTATCCGATGATCCCCTGACCTTAGCGATAACCTCGGCAACCTTGTCTGAAGGCGTCATGGCTTGAGGAGTCAAAATGACTATGACTCCGAATATGTTCTGGCTTTTAAGCCCAGCCTTCAAGGCTAATTCGTATCGGCTTTCATCCGCGTCCCCCAAAACGTCCAAGGGATTGTTTAGGCTCGCGTGAGGCGGAAGCGAACTTCGTAGTTCCTCTATAATTTCAAACTCGAGCAACGGCAGCCCTAAACCCACTTTTTCGCAGGCATCAGCAGTCAAGATTCCGGGACCGCCGCCATTAGTTATTATCAGTATGTTTCTGTCTTTGGGCAACGGCTGGTCCTCGAAAGCTAGAACGAGCTCAAAAAGCTCCTCCAACGTGTTGACCCTGAGTACGCCAGCCTTCCTGAAAGCAGCTGAGAAAGCTGTGTCTGAACCAGCAAGCGAACCGGTGTGAGAAGAAACAGCTCTCACGCCCATATCGGTTGTCCCCGCCTTCAACGCAATAACAGGCTTCCTTTCGGAAACTTTTTTAGCTTCTTCGATAAAGCGGCATCCGTTCTTGACGCCTTCAACATATAGTCCCACCACTCTTGTCTGTTCGTCGTCAGCCAAGACTTCGAGGAAGTCTGCAGCGTTCAAGTCAGCCTCGTTTCCCAAGCTAATGAAGCTCGTGAATCCAACATCGTTCTGAAGCGCCCAGTTCAGAATCGCACTTCCCAAAGCCCCGCTTTGTGAAATAAAAGCTATGTTTCCAACGGTAGGCTGGACTGCAGCGAAAGAAGCGTTCATGCTGCTTTGGGTGCTGATGAATCCGAGGCAGTTTGGTCCCTGCATTCGCATATTGTATTTCTGGCATACAGCGAGAAGCTCTTTTTCTAGCTGTGTGCCTTCTCTGCCTGTCTCGCTAAATCCTGCTGAGACAACGACTATTCCTTTTATACCTTTTTTTCCGCATTCCTCAGCTAGCGTTGGCACGATCTTGGCGGGAACAGCAATCACAGCGAGATCAATCTGGTCTGGGACATCCAAGACATCGCCATAACATTTTATGCCTAGTATTTCGTCTGCTTTTGGGTTGATTGGGTAAAGTTTACCCTTGAATCCGCTTTCAACGAGGTTTCTGAATATTCTGTGACCTACCTTCTCTGGCTCCCGGCTTGCTCCTACCACGGCGATTGAATTTGGCTTAAAGAAGGCTTCGAGCTTCATGCGTTAACCTCGTTAAAGTTTGGCTTGTTACGGTGCGCCTTATGAGGGCATTGTCTAATATTCATGTGTGGCTGATTCTTATTTAGGTGACGATGCGATATTAATAAAGGTGTTTTTCTCATGAATGCTGCGCATGAATTGCGTCGAAGGTCATATGACGAAAAGAAGAAGAACCTTGACGAAGCCCTTAGTCTGATAAAAACTGGCGACCACATTTTCATTGGATCAGCATGCGGCGAACCCCAATTCCTCGTCAACGGGCTTGTTGAGAAAGCCAACCATCTCGCGGACAACGAAATTCTTCACGTTCACACTCTGGGTGTTGCGCCCTATGTAAAGCCCATCTATTCTGACAGGTTCCGTTTAAACGCCTTTTTTGTCGGAATCAACACGCGGTCAGCGGTCGCCGAGGGAAGAGCGGACTATACTCCAATTTTTCTGTCTGAGCTGCCTAAACTCATAGCTAAGGGTATGGTTCCCATCGACGTGGCTCTCATTCAGATTACCCCCCCTGATGAACACGGTTTCTGCAGCTTGGGAGTTTCGGTTGAAATCACGAAGACAGCATCCGAGAAGGCTAAGCTCGTGATTGCACAGGTGAACCGAGAGATGCCCCGAGTGTTGGGTGACAGTTTCGTCCACGTAAACGACGTTGACGTGATCGTGGAACACAATGAACCGATTCTTGAAACTCCACATTCTGAACAGGATATAATCTCTGGTAGAATCGCAAAGCATGTGGCAGACTTGGTGGAGGACGAGTCGACCCTTCAGATTGGGATAGGAAGTGTCCCAGATTCTGTCCTTGACTCATTGGGAGACAAAAGAAATCTTGGTATACATACAGAGTTGCTGACGGAAGGGGTCGTTGACCTAGTTGAGGATGGTGTTGTCACCTGTTCGAAAAAGACGATAAACCGAGGAAAGATAATTGCTTCCTTTGCGATGGGAACCCGGCGCCTTTACGATTTCATTGACAATAATCCAATGGTGGAGTTTTACGAGTCAAACTATGTAAACGACCCAGTTGTGATCAGCCAGCACGAGAAGATGGTTGCGGTAAACCAAGCTTTGGAAGTGGACTTAACGGGTCAGGTTTGTTCGGATTCTTTGGGTTACCATTTCTACAGCGGTTTAGGAGGACAAGCGGACTTCATGAGGGGAGCCAACATGTCGAATGGCGGAAAAGCCATAACGGTGCTTCCGTCAACCGCAAAGAAGGGGAAAGTCACACGTATTAAGCCTTTTTTATCTAAAGGTGCAGGAGTCGTGTTGACAAGAGGCGACGTAAATTATGTGATCACAGAATACGGCGTTGCAGCGTTGAAGGGGAAAGCGATAAAGGAAAGGGCGCTTTCGCTAATTAACGTCGCCTTTCCCAAGTTCAGGAATGAGCTGCTGGCTTGGGCAAAGAACCATCGTTATGTTCCTCAGGAAGTTATGTCCTTCCCAGAAATTGAGTATCCAGAGGAACTTGTCAAAAATGTATCATTGAAAAACGGATCAAAGGTTGTGTTACGCCCAATTAAGCCTTCAGACGCAACGTTGAAGCAGCATCTATTCTATTCGCTGTCAAAAGATGCTGTCACTAAACGTTACCTCGGCTCATTGAAGACCATGCCTCTGAAACGTGTGTGGCCTTACGTCATCGTGGACTATAAGAATGAGATGGTTCTGGTGGGGACAACAACAGAAGAGGGAAGAGAAAACATAATCGCAATAGGAAGCTACTCGCGCGTCCCAAATACTGACCTAGCTGAAGTGGCACTATTAGTCAGGGACGACTGGCAAAACCAAGGTTTAGGCACAACGCTTTTCCGATATTTAGCTGAGACAGCACAGAAGTATGGAATTACAAAGTTCACAGCGTGGGTCTTGAAGGATAATAACCGAATGTTCCACATTTTCAGGAAATCAGGATACCAGATGAAATATGGAATCGAAGGGGACCTCTACCACGTAAACTTGGAACTTAAAAATCCATGAAACAAGGCTAGGTCTTCTTTGATGGTTTCTTGAAGTCTGAGGCTATTTTCTCCTTGACTTTGATGAAGTGTTCCGTGATTTTTTCTGGAGAAAGCCCTCTTTTTGTGTACGCTGAAAAAAAACGGGTATATTCGTCTGGATTAGCAGAAAGTTGCTCAGCATATTTTGCGATATGATCGCCAGCAATTCTTTTCTCGTCTGGCAAAACCTCTTCGTTGTGAGGAACCTCAACTCCTGCATCCAAAAGGCCTTTCAAGACGCTGAAGACATCTGCTCCTTTGGACGGAATCTGCAGACCGATGTCCAAGACGGCTACTTTCACATCTTTGGCTTTAGTCTTGTATCCGCAAAGCAGTCCCGTTAGATACGAAGCTGGAAGGTTGTTGAGGCTTCCAAGATAGCCGTATTTCTTTCTTAATTCGCCAGAATGAGCTGAGGTGACAACTTTGTCGCCTTTAATGTCAGGTTCCACTAATTGAACTAGGATGTTTTTGCTGGTTCTTCTGACAACAATCCTCGGAAGTCCTGATACCACTAGCCTTTTTCTTAGGCTGTAGTTTGTTTTTCCTTCCTTCCGCCGTCGGTAAGGAACGTTGTATGTTGGGCCTTTACTCATCACCTTTTCCTCCTAAGACCATGAGCTTCCATGTAACGATCAAGGTCTGCCACCGAACGAAATGAACCACTTTTTGACATAATGTATAGCTGCCGATAGACGGTTTCATTAAGTGCGTGCGAGTCTCTTAGTCCACGGAGCCTCTTTCTCTGCGCTCTCACCCTTTTCATCCACGCCTCCTTGGAGGGAGTTCTGGCGCCCTTTGTTCCTTCGCGGCTTCCTTGTCCCCTTCTTCTTCCAGCAACTTTTTTATCATGAATACGTCGAGCGCGTGCTCTGCTTATTCCTTTTTCAGGCATCTTTTTGATGGCTCTGTCTCGGATAAGTCTCCTGATTTCCTCTCTTGATATGGCTAACTCCACATCGTCGGCTCTTTCAGGGTCAATCCACACCCTGTTTTCGCCCACCTTCAGTATCTCCGCAGCCATGCGACGTTGGCTCACTAAACTCATAACAAATCATTCTCCAACGCGGTGTTTCTACTCCTTAGTTTCCTTTTTCTCAGAGGATGGTTTCTCTAATTCTCTGAATTTTCTTGGGTTCAGAATGTGAATTCCCATCTCT
>Ga0315296_10004394_pt1 | contig 11507 bp, 8 predicted proteins | sample YL17G14_18_MG_FD_203921 | JGI IMG/M metagenome (GOLD analysis project Ga0315296, IMG submission 203921) | Sediment microbial communities from Yellowstone Lake, YNP, Wyoming, USA - YL17G14_18 | ecosystem: Environmental > Aquatic > Freshwater > Lake > Sediment | place: USA: Wyoming | collected...
TTCGTATCGAGACCTAACGCGTTTTGAACCCAAAACCTGTAACCAACAACTTGTGACTATTTGAGTTCGAATATCGCCGTTGTGGCTAGAAGATTAACGCCAGGCCCGGTTGATAAACGGCGCGAGTCGTTAAGATAGATATCGGATAATATCCGTATGCCGTTATGGATGCAGAAGGATATAAAATCCTGCACGGTGAGGGGCCGGGCACGCGGGGCTTCGTCCCAGGCTTGCGGTAGATCATGCGTGATAGGGATACGTCCCGTGAGCAGGAAACTCAAACGGCAGTGCCAGTGCCCCCAGTTTGGAAAGCTGATGATCGCTCGTTGGCCCACGCGTAACATCTCCTTGATGACAAAAGCCGGGTCGTTGAGGTAAGGGATCGTATAACTGAGAATGACTGTATCAAAGGACTGGTTTGGATAATCGCCAAGCCCTTCGTGCAAGTCACCTTGCCGCACACTGAGTCCTTTCTGCATACAGGCTAACACTCCCTCCTCGGATAATTCCACGCCCCGGCCGGTTATCTGCCGGGTGTCGATCAGATACCGCAGCAGCATCCCATCCCCACAGCCCAGGTCTAACACCTTTTCACCGGGTTGGATGAGCCCGGCTACGGCGAGTAAGTCAGCACGCATGGTGGGAGGGTTGGCTTTGGGAGTGCCCATGGGTAAATGGAAGTGAACAGTTGTCAGCAACATGTAATCAGTAAAAAGTTATCAGTTATCAGGAGAAATTCCTTGATATTGGGCGACCCGCTCGAGGAAATTCGAGATCAGGTGGGTCATTGTGTCTACCTCGAGCAAGAATGCATCGTGACCCCAAGAGGACTGCACGTTGCAATAGCTGACATCTGCCCCTACAGCAGTCAGTGCACTTACCAGCTCCTTGGAATGGTAGGGCGGGTAGAGCCAGTCAGTAGTGAAGGAAATGACCAGGTAGGTGATGTGATTACTCTCAGCAAACGCAGCGGACAAATCGCCATGACCGTTGCTCAGATCGAAGTAGTCCATTGCCTTAGTCACGTAAAGGTAGCTATTAGCGTCGAACCGCTCTGTGAACCGGCTGCCCTTATAGCGTAGATAGCCTTCTATGGCAAAATCGGTGTCGAAGTCATAGCCGAAGTGTTCGCGTTCCTGCAGCCGGCGGCCGAACTTTTGGTGCATGGACGTTTCACTTAAGTAAGTGATATGACCGATCATGCGCGCCAGTGCGAGCCCGGCATTTGGGTGAGGACCAGTATAGTAATCCCCGCCATTCCAGTTGGGGTCAGCGTAAATGGCCTGGCGCCCAACCTCGCTGAAAGCGATCAACATGGGTGAATGGCGCGCTGTGGTCGCGATCGGTAAAGCTGACCTTACCCGTCCTGGGTAGCTCACGATCCACTGCAAAACCTGCATGCCACCCATGCTCCCGCCAGCTACTGCCATGAGCTTCTCAATACTAAGATGGTCGATCAGGTAGCGCTGAGCACGCACCATATCGGCGATTGTCACAACGGGGAAATTCAGGCCGTAAGGCTTGCCGTTTTTGGCATTAATTGATGACGGTCCAGTGGAGCCCTGGCATCCGCCAATGATATTGGAGCAGATTATAAAATACCGGTCGGTATCGAACGCCTTCCCTGGGCCGATGCAGTCATCCCACCAGCCGGGTTGTTTATCCGTTAGCGAATGATAACCAGCTACATGAGCATCACCCGACAGCGCATGCAGGATCAGGATAGCGTTGCTGCGGGTTTTGTTCAGCGAACCGTATGTTTCGTAAGCCAGCGTAATTGGGCCCAACCTCTCTCCGCTGTCTAGAATCATCGGCTCATCAGAGGCAAACGTAAAATACTTGCGCTCTACTAGAAGGACTGGGCTTGCTTTGTGCATTAAACTTACTCCAATGCCTGGTTCAAATCCCATAAGATATCATCGATATCTTCGATGCCGATGCTGAGACGGATGAAGTCCGGTGTCACGCCGGCATTAAGCTGTTCCTCTGTTGAGAGCTGGCTGTGGGTTGTGCTGGCAGGGTGAATTGCCAGACTCTTGGCATCTCCGACATTCGCCAGATGGCTGAAGAGTCTTAGATGATTGATAAAGTTTCGCCCGGCCTCCGAACCGCCCTTAACGCCAAAACCCAGGATGGCCCCCGGTCCTTTAGGCAGATATTTCCTGGCGATTTCATGGTCAGGATGGCTTTTTAAGCCAGGATAAGTCACCCAGCTGACCCTCGGGTGTGCCTCTAGAAATTCCGCGGCAGCCTGGGCATTCTGCACATGTCGTTCCATGCGTAGGCTTAGGGTTTCCAGGCCTTGCAAGAACAACCATGAGTTCAGCGGTGACTGGCAGGCGCCGATATCACGTTGGATTTGGGAACGGGCTTTCGTAATGAAAGCCACCGGGCCAAGTGAAGCATAGACAATGCCATGGTAGCTGGGATCGGGTTGGGTGAAGTTGGGAAAACGACCACTGCCCAACCAATCAAAATTACCTCCATCGACGACGATACCGCCAATAGATGTCCCATGCCCGCCGATGAACTTGGTGGTGGAATGGACGACAATGTTGGCTCCCCACTCAAATGGACGGCACAGGTAAGGTGTGGCAAATGTGTTGTCGATGACTAAGGGGATGCGAAATTCTTGAGCAATGGTGGCTGCTGCTTCCAGTGGGAAAACGTTAATACGCGGGTTACCTAGTGTCTCACCATAGATGACTTTAGTATTGTCCCGGATGGCGCGACGGAAATTTTCCGGGTCGCTTGGGTCAACGAATGTCGTATCGATACCTAACCGCCGGAAGGTATAGTTGAACTGGTTGATTGTCCCACCATAAAGAGTGGAAGCGGATACGATATGGTCACCAGCGTTGCATAAGGTCAGGATCGCAATCGTCTGGGCTGCATGCCCGGAGCTGGCAGCCAGGGCTCCTACCCCGCTTTCGAGGCTTGCGACCCGCTGCTCGAAGACATCGTTGGTCGGATTCTGGATGCGTGTATAGATGTTGCCGGTTTCCTGCAGCGCAAATAGACGGGCAGCATGGTCGGTGTCTTTAAATACATACGAGGTTGTCTGGTAGATTGGTACAGCGGAGGCTCCCGTTGTCGGATCGGGCTGCTGACCGGCGTGGAGCTGGCGCGTTGTAAAGCCGAATGGACGGGAATTAATGGGATCGGGTGTCATTTAAACGATATACCTCCTCTTGGTTTTAGCTCATTACCCAGAGGAGGTTCAGGTGATAAAAAACCTCTCCTGAAAGAAGAGGTTGGTTAAGTGACACTGTCCTCTCATCTTCCAGAATAATTCTGCCGGAATTGGCACCCTCTTCAGTACTTAGTGATCAGTTTTTAGTAAACAGTTATCAGTTTTTTTACTGATCACTGCCTACTGTTCACCGATGACTGGACTGCCGGGTTGCCGAGGCTTCACAGGGCCGGTCCCTCCACCTCTCTGGATAAGAGCGCTATGAGCTATGCAATTGTTGGGCGGTTTATAGCACGATATATAAAGCCTGTCAAGGGAGATTATATTTTCGGCAATACAATCGCCTGCTGGCTCTGGTACTTACCCTTCTTATCAGCATAAGAAATCTCACATTCCTCGTCGGCGACGAAGAACAGCACCTGGGCGATACCTTCATTGGCATAAATCCGCGCCGGAAGAGGAGTGGTGTTTGAGATTTCCAGGGTGACGTATCCTTCCCATTCCGGTTCGAAGGGGGTGACGTTAACGATAATACCGCACCTGGCATAGGTGCTTTTTCCCAAACAGACCGTGAGCACATTGCGGGGTATACGGAAATACTCAATGGTGCGCGCTAAAGCAAATGAATTAGGAGGGATGACGCAGACATCCCCCTTATAATCGACCATCGAACGCGGGTCAAAGTGCTTGGGATCTACGATGGCTGAAAAGACATTGGTGAAGATTTTAAACTCATCCGCCACACGGATATCATACCCATAAGAGGATACTCCGTATGAAATGATCCCATTGCGTACCTGGTTGTCAGCGAAAGGCTCGATCATGCGGTATTCATGGGCCATTTTACGGATCCAGTGATCAGGTTGTAAACCCATTCTTGCCTCCTTTTTACCATCCACTCGCTTTAAAAATGACCTGCAGGAATTTCTCGCGCTCCGCGGGAGACATCGGGCGCGGACGGGCATAATCCACAAAACGGATCGTCAGCAGTTCCGTGCTTATAAAGCGACCCTCGTAGAAAATATGACGGTCAATGAATGCGTCATTCGTTTCAGGCGCGAAGTTATATTGATCGAAGAACAGGTTGCCCAACCCATAATGGATCAATGCCCCAGTGTAAAACTCAAAGTTCTGCGGTTGGTGCGCCTGACTCCCACTCACAATGACTGCCCCTGCCTCAGCCATCCCTGTGAAATCCGGCTGGAATTGCGGTAGGACTTTATAAGAGTAGTATTCTTCGTGTTGGAAAGTGACGATGATCAGGTAACCCTTGTCTCTTAACTGCCTGATCTGGGCATGCATATAATCAAAATCACATTTTGTCGCGCCCGGATTTGTCTCGCTGGCAGTCGCGTAACCTCCTCCCTTGGCGTTGCATCCGATGAAAGCAATCTTATTGCCGTGATCCTCTAAAGTAATTGGCTTACGCGCCTCCTCGATATTGGCTCCGCCTCCATAGTAAAGCCATCCGCGTTGACGGTACATATCAAGGGTATAAAGCATCGCCTCCGGACCCTGATCCCCAAAATGGTCGCCGGTCAGTTCGACTACTTTAGTACCCACATCCTCCAGCAGAGCAATATATTTAGGATTGGTGCAGAATCGTAAATCTGTCTGGTTCGGGGTATAGAGTGGGCAGTCGGGGGTGAAAGGGATTTCGTTGCTGATATGGGTGATATCGGCATTCCGCAGCCAGGGACCAATATCCTGGGCCGGATATAGAACCCCATGCAGATACATCTCAGCAGCTGTTGCTCGTACTAAAGCTGTGACCCCGGTCATCACTAAGACCGTCATTTTAGCCGGTTCACGATTGGTTGGGGGAATCATCATTGACAGGGAGCGAACGAGGCTGGCTGGCTTTGTTACTCCGTTAAGTGAGAATGGAACTGTCAATACATAATTTGTCGCATTAAATTCTTTGCGCAGTGGGGATTGACCGTCGATTTCTAAAACTTTCCAGCGCGGTTCGAGTGCTTCGAAGGGGACGATGGCCCAGGCCGGGCGGTTCTCCCAGGCATAGGTGAGCAGCTCATCTGTGGGCAGTACTTTGACAGCCTGGGAGGCCGGGATACCCCACCAGGCTGACAGGACGCCGTAAGTGCTCTGGTCCATTAGAAGCGGCTGACCGGGGAACGGTCCGCGGGATTCGCCTCTCCAGGCGCCTTGTAAGTTATCCGCAGAGACTGTATCCGTGATGGTGGGGAAGGGCGCTACCAGGGCATATATCCAATGGCAGGTCGGATCCTGGTTACCGACTTTTAACTGTAAAGTGGCACCCTCGGGCTTATCCGAGCGATTGATCCCCGCGGGTAGCTTGATTGTTGAGACCATGCGAGCAGGCAGGTAAGGAGCGAGCCAGACCGATGGGGCAGGGGTTGGAGAGGCAGTCGGCAGGGGAGTAGGTGAAAGAAGGGGAGGGGATGAAAGAGTAGGGGACGGGGGAGTAGGGGATATGAGAGGTGTTGCCGATGATATTGTCTTCGTCGTCTGCACTTCTTGGTTTGTCGGATTCCCACCACAAGCCGTGTAAAACAAGCCTGGAAGCAGCAGCACCACCAGGATGAATGCAACGCGACGAGATTGATTCATACCAGGGACAGACCTCCCCGTCCATTGAGCTGCTCTTTCAGCTCTATTTCCAGCTCATTGGCGCGGTTTTCTAGGCTTTTTATATTAATTAACAGATTTTGCGCCGCGCTGCGATCTTGCAAGGAGAGGGTGTTGACCCGCACGTTAAGGCTTGCGCTGGTCATGGCGGCCCGCGCCAGCGTCCCAGCAGTACCGGCGTCAGTGATAGCATTGGTGTTGCCATTAGTAGCCACTGCAACAGCTAACTCGAGCACCTTCACGGCATTAGATGCTACTTCTAATGGGATCTGAGCGGCAGTCAAGGTGGCCTTTTCCACCTCCTGGTTGCGCGCTTGTTGTTCTTGTGGTGTATCTTTAGGGAGTTTATAAGCTGCTATTACTTTGTCAAAAGCAGTAGCGTCTGTTTGCACCGCGGCTGCAAGCTCACTACGCAAGGTTTCGGCTTGCTCGATGATCTCCTGCATTTGAGGCTCGACGGAGTCGTATTTTTTCTTTCCAACGGTCAAGCGGGCGACCATGGCTACCAAAGCTGCCGCAGTTGCACCGCTGAAGGCAGCGGCTGAGCCCCCCCCGGGTGTGGCTGATCCGGAGGCCAGGGCATCTAGAAATTCGGAGGTCCCGTAGGCAGCCGAGCCAGTTGTTTTTGCCTCGGGCATGGCGTAGAGGCGTTGTTCCAGGATCTGGTCGGGTATAAACTGGTCCATCTGCAGGTACCAGACCGCGGCATCGACCAAAGCCTCTTCGGGGATCAGCCCAACTAACTCGCTGTGATGAATGCTAACACCGTAGCGCGCAGCCTCTCGGCGTATCATCTCGACCACCCGGTAGATAGGAGTCTCGCGGTAATTGGTCAGGTTTATGGAGACCTGGGCGCGGCCTTCGACCAGCATCCCCAATCCTTTGACGTAGCGCAAACCGCCTGATGAATTGCGCACTGCCTTGGCAATTTTTTTTGCAATAGATACATCATCTGTGGACAGGTAGACGTTGTAGGCGATAAGCGGATGGCGGGCCCCAATCACGGTTGCTCCGGCGGGAGTGACCCGTTGTGGGCCGAAATCAGGTATACGATCGGGGTTGGTGGCGATTTCAACCTTGAGGGCTTCATACTGACCACGGCGGATGTTTTCAAGGTTCTGACGTTCCGGACGGGTGGCAGCCTCTTCATACAGGAAAACCGGGATACCCAACTCCTCCCCAACGCGGCGTCCAAGATGACGGGCGATCTCCACACAGTCTTGCATGGTGACGCCCGAGATGGGCACGAACGGGACTACATCCGTTGCCCCAATGCGGGGGTGTTCGCCGGTATGTTGGTCCAGGTTGATGAGCTCCGCTGCCTTGCGGATGGATTGGAAAGCGGCTTCTTCAACGGCTTGCGGTGGACCGACGAAGGTTAGGACAGTGCGGTTGTGATCCATGTCCGAATGGCGATCCAGAACATGGACGTTGGGCACAGATTGGATGGCTTGTAGAATAGCCTCCACCACCTCAGGACGGCGCGCTTCGGAGTAGTTGGGTATACATTCAACGATGAGAGCGGGCATAATTCCCTCTGGTTATAAGATGGTGCAATTATACACGGGGAAGGGTGGGAATTAACTGAGGAAAGACATGGAAACCCCGGCATGTTACTTGCACGGCGATAGCTTATCGATCCGTTGACTCGCCGATTCGTTCAGTGTAGAATGCTCCTGTGTATGGAGACCATCTCCTGTAGGTCTAACCGCTTCCCTTTAAAAATAACCTTACCAATCCTGGCTGTCTTTATAGCCCTGCTGGCTTGCCAGCAGAGCGCACCGGGTGGTTCTGCCCCATGGGATGTCAACAGCCAGGCCTCACCCCAGATTGCTGGCGGTCCAGTTACGCGCACCCCTTTCCTGCCAGCCACCCGCCCACCGAACGCCCCCATCCTGTCTCCAACGCCGGATGCTCCTCACCCTGTTCCCAGTCTGCGCGCCGAGGCCGAACAATACGTAGTTCAGCCCGGCGATTCTCTGGGAAAAATTGCTCAACGCTATGGACTGAGGATGGAGGATATAGTACAGGCGAATAACATCGATAATCCCAACTTACTGGCGGTTGGGCAGACCCTCACGATCCCGGTACCCCCTCCCTCTGGTCTCGGCTCTGATTTTAAGATCATCCCTGATTCCGAGCTGGTCTATGGTCCTGCCAGCACGAGCTTGGATATCTCTAAATTTATCCAGAATAAAAACGGCTACCTGGCTCACTTTGAAGAAAAGGTCGACGACAAGGTCATGACGGGTGATCAGATCGTTGCCCGCATCGCTTACGAATACTCGGTCAACCCGCGCTTGCTGCTGGCTGTCCTGGAATATCAAAGCGGTTGGGTCACAAAAACCAACCCAGACCCAACCACGCACACGTACCCGATCGGCATCTCTGAGTCGTCGCGTAAGGGTCTGTACCGCCAACTGGCCTGGGCAGCGAACAACCTCAACCGTGGCTATTACCTGTGGCGGGTGAACGCTGTGGGCCATTGGCTGCTAAAGGATGGCAGCATAGTGCCTGTCGCCTCAACCATCAATGCCGGGACAGCCGGCATCCAGCAGATGTTTGCCCTCCTTTATGATCGTGAACATTGGGACCTTGCAGTCTCGGAAAACGGTCTGTTTACGATCTACCAAAAATTCTTCGGCTACCCCTTTGATTACGCCATCGATCCGATACTACCCCCTGATTTAAGCCAGCCAAGCCTCCAATTGCCTTTTGAACCCGGTCTGGATTGGGCGTTCACCGGTGGTCCACATGGCGGCTGGGGAGATGGTTCGGCCTGGGCTGCACTGGATTTCGCCCCACCTGGCGGTGCCCATGGGTGTGTGTCTAGTGATGCCTGGGAGGTTACTGTTGCTGATGGCTTGATTGTGCGCGCCGCGGATGGGGAGGTCGTACAGGACCTGGATGGCGATGGCTTCGAGCAGACCGGCTGGACAATCCTGTATATGCATGTAGAATCGCGTGACCGGGTCCAGGCTGGGACATATCTGAAGGCTGGCGAACGCATCGGTCACCCCTCCTGTGAAGGCGGTTATTCCACAGGTACACACCTGCACCTGGCAAGGCGGTATAATGGAGAGTGGATTCCTGCCGATCAAAATCTACCGTTTGTGATGGGTGGATGGGTATCACAAGGGACCGGAATCGAATACGAGGGATATTTAGAGCGTGATGGTCAAAAAGTTGAAGCCTGGGAAGGTGATGTCCCCCAAAATAAAATACACCGTTGAGTCTAAAACCACCTGGTATCGTTTATTGGTAATTGGTCTCCTTCTGGCATTTGTCTCCTTATCCTGTTCGATCGGGATGCTGTCTCAATCTGACCCACCTTTTATCCCCCCCGGTAAAGGGATTATCTGGACGGCATCACCCAACCCTACCCTCCTGGTGACTTCCCCCCCCCCGGACCCGCCCTCATTACCCCCGTCCTCAACCCCGGCGCCCGAAGACCCAACCCCTACATCGGAGGTCACCGAGCTACCGCCTCTCCTTTACCGGGCACAGGCTGGTGATACCCTGCCAGTGGTGGCCGTACGCTTCGGAGTCCAGCCCTCTGATATTACCTCACCGGACCCGATCCCTGAAACCGCGTTGTTCCCCCCTAACCAGCTACTGATCATCCCACACCGGTTGGTAAACACCACATCTTCTCAAAAGATCATCCCGGATAGTGAAGTAGTCTTCTCGCCCTCAGCCACGGATTTTGATATGAACGCGTTCGTCAACCAGGCTGGCGGGTACCTCAGTGGTTACCGTGAGTACCTGGGCAGCACTGCCTGGACCAATGGAGCGGATATCATCGCCCGGGTGGCAAGGGATAACTCTATTAACCCACGCCTGCTCCTTGCGCTATTGGAGTACCAGAGTGGTTGGGTGTATGGGCAGCCTGGTAACATTGCGCAGAGTGATTATCCGATGGGAAAGATCGAATTTGGAAAAAAAGGATTGTATCAGCAGCTGGTCTGGGCGGTGAACCAGCTCTCCATCGGCTATTATGGCTGGCGAGAGGGACTAATGACCGAGGTACAATTCTCGGACAGCGTCGTAGCGCGCCTGGCGCCTGACCTGAATGCTGGTACGGTCGCCTTGCAATATTACCTGACCCAGGTCTATGATGCCCAGGGTTGGGTACGGGCGTTGGACCTGAACAATGGACTGCCTGCCCTGTACGAGCGGATGTTAGGCAATCCCTGGCTGCGCGCATTGAATGTTGAACCGCTTTATCCACCCGGATTAACCCAACCCACGCTGATCCTGCCTTTCCTGGTTGGTCAATTATGGAGCTTCACCGGCGGCCCCCATGGTGCGTGGGAGCATGAGGGAGCGCGGGCTGCTTTGGATTTTGCCCCTGCAGGTGATGTTGCTGGTTGTGTCGATTCTAACGCATGGGTAGTGGCCGCGGCCTCCGGGCTGGTCGTACGCACGGGCAAGGGTATGGTTGTCCTGGACCTGGATGGTGATGGACGCGAGCAGACCGGCTGGGACCTGATCTATTTACACCTTATTACTAATGATCGCGTCCAGGTAGGGGATTGGGTGGAAACCGAGGATCTACTGGGTCACCCCTCCTGCGAAGGCGGTATTTCGACCGGTACTCATATCCATCTCGCCCGTAAATATAACGGCGAATGGATCCCCGCTGATGGCCCTACCCCCTTTGTATTAAACGGTTGGATTGCTCATGCCGGAGAGCAGCCCTACCAGGGCAGCCTGACCCGCGATGGCGAAACAATCCAGGCCAGCATCTACGGCTCTTTCGAGTCGCGCATCGTGCGGGACAGGGACAACCCTTAATGACCAACGCTAGTTGACCATTGGTCCTCCAGCAGTAACAACAGCCCAGATTACCCCCATGGTTATTAGATCATTGCGATTTATTAGTATATTCTTTCTCATGACCTGCCTCCTCCTGAGCGGTTGCCAATCCCAGGTTGCGGTTGCTCCACTGCCAGTAACCCAGGTCGCCCCAAATAGTGATTTACCACCTGCTACTGCTGCCCCGATACCTGAACGTCCACGCTACTCACCGGGTGATCTGGTGGATTATTTAGCCCAGACCGGTGATACACTACCGGTACTGGCAGCCCACTTTAACACCACAGTAGCAGAGATCCTCAAAGCTAATCCAATCATCCCTGCCAACGCCACTACATTACCTCCAGGGATGCCGATGAAGATCCCCATTTACTATACGCTGTTCTGGGGTTCTCAGTACCAGGTCCTACCTGACAGCCTGTTTATCAATGGTCCGGCGCAGGTCAGCTTTAGGGCTGAAGAATTCGTCACCAGATCCACCGGTTGGCTTAATGGGTATGTGGAATATGCTTCCGGAGCTAACCGCAGCGGTGCGCAAGTTGTAGATCTCGTCGCCCTTAATTTCAGCCTAAGCCCACAGATGCTGCTGGCGTTGTTGGAGTACCAGAGCGGTGCATTGACCCAACCGATAGCCACTAATCCAACCCTCAATTCCATAGATATCAAGGATTACCCCCTGGGACATGTGGACGAAAGCTACCAGGGGCTTTACATGCAGCTAGTCTGGTCTGCTAATATCTTGAACAACGGCTATTACGGCTGGCGAACCGGGCGGTTGGCCAGCTTTGAGCATCTGGATGGGCGCCTGGAACGCCCTGACCCCTGGCAGAACTCAGCCAGTGTCGCCCTGCAGTATTTTTTCTCCCGCCTGGTGGACAAAGATGAT
>Ga0315296_10004396_pt1 | contig 11504 bp, 4 predicted proteins | sample YL17G14_18_MG_FD_203921 | JGI IMG/M metagenome (GOLD analysis project Ga0315296, IMG submission 203921) | Sediment microbial communities from Yellowstone Lake, YNP, Wyoming, USA - YL17G14_18 | ecosystem: Environmental > Aquatic > Freshwater > Lake > Sediment | place: USA: Wyoming | collected...
CGGTACGAGTTCGACGAGCGGTTCACCGCAGATCTCATCAGACAGCCCGACAGGACGTGGCGCCCGGAGGAGCTTGTCAGCTACATCCTCGACCGCAAGCCGCCGTTCGGCGCGGGCAACGGGTGGCTGTACGCGGACACGAATTACATCGTCCTCGGCATGATCATCGAGCGAATCACGGGATCACCGTACTACGACGAGATGCGGCGGCGGATTCTTGTGCCGTTCAAGCTCAAGGACACGGTCCCGTCGGACAGTCGAGCGATTCCCGGTCTGGTGCAGGGATTCGCCGGGCTGGACAACCCGTTTGGCGGCGTGGACGCGATGATCACGAACGGGAAGTTCGCCATCAACCCTCAGTTCGAGTGGACCGGCGGCGGCCTGGCGTCCACCTCGCTCGATCTGGCCCGCTGGGCGAAGGTTCTCTACGAAGGCCGGGCGTTCAACAAGACCATCCTCGGCGAGATGCTGAAGGGGGTGCCGGCACGGCTGGGGCCCGAGACGACGTATGGGCTCGGCGTGATCATCCGGCCGACGCCGCTTGGCGTGACCTACGGCCACAGCGGCTTCTTTCCTGGTTACCTGACCGAGATGGCGTACTTCCCCGCGTTGAGGGCCGCGATCGCCGTCCAGATCAACAGCAGCGTCCCGGGCGCCACGGGCAAGCCGCTCGTCCGGTTCCTGACCGACTTCGCGGCGATCATCGCCGGCAAGCCCGCAGGCTAGATCTCGTCGAGGGCGTGCGCGAGATCGGCGATCAGATCATCCGCGTCCTCGATGCCGACCGAATAGCGCACGAGGCCGTCGGTGATGCCGCCCTCCAGGCGGTGCTCGCGCGACATGCCGGCGTGCGTCATCGACGCCGGATGCTCGATAAGCGTCTCGACGCCGCCCAGGGACACGGCCAGCGTCGCGACGCGGACCTGATCCATCAGCCGCTGGCCGGCCTCGAATCCGTCCTTCAGCTCGAAGCTGATCATCGATCCGAAGCCGTTCATCTGGCGCTTCGCCAGCTCGTGCTGGGGGTGCGAGGCGAGGCCCACGTAGCGGACCCAGGCCACCTTGGGATGGGTCTCGAGCCACGGGGCGATCCGCCGGGCGTTGGCCTCCGCCCGCTCCATCCGGACATCCAGCGTCTTCAACCCCCGGAGCACCAGATAGGCCTGATGCGGATCCATGTTGCAGCCCATTGCGGACATCATCGGCCGCAGCGTTCCGTCGATCGCCGTCGTCTTCGACACGATGACGCCGCCGACCACATCCGCGTGGCCGTTGATAAACTTGGTCACCGAATGGAAGACGATGTCGGCGCCCAGGTCAAGTGGCTTCTGGAGGCGCGGACTGGCGAACGTGTTGTCCACGACGACGAAGCAACCACGGGCGTGCGCGACCTCCGAGACGGCGCGGATGTCCGTGACCACCATCGCGGGGTTCGACGGCGTTTCGAGGTACACCAGGCGGGTGTTCGGACGGATGGCGCGGCGGACGTTCTCCACCGAGGAGGTGTCGAGGTAGCTGCACTCGACGCCGAAACGCGAGAAGTGCTTTTCGATCAGTCCCCGCGACGGCCCGTAGACCGAAGCCGTGCCGACGATGTGCGCGCCCTGCTCGAGGAGGCCCATGTAGATGGTCGAGACGGCTCCCATGCCTGAGCTGGTGGCAATCCCGGCGGCGCCATTCTCGAGCGCCGCGATGTGCTTCTCCAGCGCATGGACGGTCGGATTGCCGAGCCGGGTATAGATGTACCCCTCAGTCCGGCCGGCGAAGCGGTCAGCCCCGTTCTGGGCGCTCGTGAACGCAAACGTGGAGGTCTGGTAGATTGGCACCGTCACGCTTCCATACTCGTCATCGAGCGCACCCGCATGAACGAGTTTTGTGTTGAAACCGAGCGTCTTGGTGTCCATGTCACTCCTCGAGCCGAGTCGCCGATCGGTACGGCCCGCACGGCAGATTAGCACATCGACCTGGCCTCAAACACGTCTCGCTGGGCCAGGGGCGTGCGGATCGTTTCGACGAGCGACCAGTACGTATGGCATTTGCCATCTTCGTCGCGGTGATGAGACCGCAGGGACAGCCAGGCCGACGGTCGCACGCGCGATCACGGGCCGCAAGAGGGTAGGCCTGCACTACATCGCAAATCGAGCTATGCCGGATTGATGCTGAAGAACTTACAGCGATGAGCGACCCCAAAATCCCCTCAAACGCCGTTTCCGTGACGAAGATCGGCTAGCTTGAGAACGGTCATACGCGATGCTGCTCGCGGAGTCGAAGCCAGGGGACCGCTCGCCAACCCTCGCCTGAACCGCGGAGATGGGTCGCGCCAGCCGGCGAACGACCTTCGTTGCAGAATCCGACATGGATGTGGGGTTGAAAGCGATCAGAATCTGCAACCGGCCGACCGATAGGGCTCACCACGGCTGCGAGCAGCGGAAACCGCGCCAAATGACGGGTGCCGGCGCGGTTCCTCGCGGCCAGGCCTGGCGAGCCCCCGAACGCGTGGTGGTTCGGTCGCGGGATGCCGCAACCGCGGGCGAGCGTCCGCCCCACGGGTGCAACCCCCGGTTCGCCCAGCAAGGCGGTTATGGTTCGGCAGCGATGCTTCCGCGTGAAATCGAGATGGACCTCACTCCGGAGGCGCGTGGGCCGGTCGCGCGTTCCACCTTCGCCGTCCTGTTGGCGTCGCGCCGATCGTCGAGCCCCGTTCTTCCGAGGGCCGCGAAGCAATGAACCACGCGCGTTGCCGACGCGCAGCGGAGCGGCGTGGCGATCGTCGTCGCGTCTCTACCTTCGGGATAGAGCAGGACAGTCTGCCCCCATGTGCGTTCGGCCCGGTGCGGGGTCGTCCGCGCCCGCCCCGCCATGCGCCGGCGCACCCAATCCAGGTAGACCAGAAGATGTCGGCGATCGAGCTACTCGCGTCTGAGAAAGCGTCCCACGTCGACCGAGTGAAACACGTACATCTCGCTCGCCACAGCCAGGACCGACGCTCCGAGTGTGAACATCCCGACGGCGCCCAAGACGCTCAGGTCGGTGCGACCAACCTGAAACAGCTGTGCCGCGATCAGCGTCGCCAGCCCCAGTCCCACGGCGATACCGCCGATCAAACCTATCAGCCCCATGGCGCCGACTCGCCGCGACGCTGATACCAGGAGGTCCCATTGCGTGGCACCAAGGGCAATCCGAACGGCGCACTCATGGCGTCGCACGATCCCCTTGTACGTGAAGGCGGCATAGAGACCGAAGCACGCGAGAAGCGCAGCGGTGGCCGCCAGCAGGATCCCGACGGACGCCATGAAACGCTCCAGACCAACGGCCTCCTCGAGCAGGCTGCGCAGTGATGTCACTCGGTCAACCGGGACATCGCCAGCCACGCGGCGGATAGCACTTCGCACGTTGTGCAGGTTGATCGGCATGCCCGGCGAGAACCGCACGAGGACTCTCATAAGAGCGCTCGGCGCTGAGTCAATTGGCACGAACACCTGAGGCGATGCCTCCGTCGCGCGCGCGAACAGGCGCGTATCGCCCACGACACCAACAATGCGCCGTGATTCGTCCCCCAACGCCACCGTGACTGACTCGAGAGGCGCGCCGCGCGGGAGCCGTCGCACGAAAGCCTCGTTGACCATCACGGCACGAGCCCCGTTGCGTTTCTCATCGAACTCCCCAATGACCCGCCTGGATGGAATGCGCAGGGTTCGGAAGTACTCGGGGGAGACCGCCGAGACGCCCACGTCGTCGATGACCCTTTCCAGCTCGCCGGCTCTGCAAAGGACGCGCTCGAATCTATCTGCCGCAAACGGGACGCCGCTCGCCACCGCGACGCTGTCGACGCCGGGAATCACGGCGCCGACGCTCAGAAGTTGACGTGTCAACTGACGCAGAGCGTCAGTTGAATACGGAGCGGGCAGCACACTGACTTCCGCCATGGCGACCTGAGCCGGATCGAAACCTCGATCGACTGTCAACAACTCGTGGACGGCACGCAGCAGGAGCCCCGCGTTGAACAACAAGGAGACCGCCAGGGCTAGTTGGATCGTCGCCACGGTTACGAACCCGCGGATCGGTGCCCGGCTGCGCACGCCGCTCGGCCACCGTCCTGCCCAATTCATGCTGTCACGCGAGTACGCCACGTACAGAGCCGGAACCAGGGCGAATACAGCAGCCACTGCGGCGATGACGGCTGCAGATATCATGGCCACTGGCAGTTGTAGGCGAATCTCAGCGTACGGAGGCAGAACCGCAGGAGTCGAGGCCCTGAACAGGGGCATCATCACGGCGGCCAGCCCCAGACCCAAAACAAGTCCGGTGAGTCCAACACACCAGTAGCGTAGGAAGGTCTCGACAAAGAGGCGGCGTACTGAGGCACCCAGAGCGACCTCGATCAGGGTGTCTTGGCGCCGCTCTGAGCACGTTGCCACCGCGACCGTGGAAGCGTGGATGAATGTCATCAGTAGCAGGAACAACGTCAGTGCCTGTAGCATCAAGAGTGGCTGGCGGATACGCCGAGTGGCGGGGTACTCCAGCGGAGTCAGGAGAACCCGAGTCTGGTTGCCAGCACCGAGTACGCCGCCGGCAATCCTGCCAAGTTCTCGCTGCGCGTCGTGTGCGGACACTGACGGGAGGAGTCTGGCGACGGCTGAGTACGGCTGACGCCTCAGGGCGGGAGAGGCCTCGACCGCGCGAACATCAAAGGGGCGCCAAATTTGCCGCTCTTTCATGCCGGGCGCAACGAGCGGAAAGTGGAACGTGGCCGGCATGACTCCAACGACGGTATGGTCGATGCCGTCGAGCACCATGGTTGTTCCGACCACGTTCGGGTTGCCGGCGAAGCGGGTACGCCACAACCGGTCGCTGATGAGTACGACCGACGTGACAACTCGGGCGTCGGCCAGCTCAAACAGCCGGCCGCGAGCGGCGTTCACGCCCAGCAACTCCAGAAGGCCAGGCTCGATCCGGCACCCCGGCAGATGAGTGCTTTCCTCTGGGGTCTTCAGGACCGGGTAGTCACCAGAGAAGAGCCGCAGGTCGACGATGGTTCTCGATTGGCGGCGTAACTCGGCGGCGAGATCGGCAGGGATCCCGGTACCGAGGCTCCCAGGCGGCGCGTTCACGGACACGAGGCGGACGTCGGCCACTCGCTCTGCCGACGCGAACTGAACGGAAGGACGCAGCGCGGCGCGCATCAGCGCGAAGACTGACACGCTGCATGCGATGCCAACCGCAAGGACGCACGCCGCAAGAACTGCGCGCCTGGACAGCAGCAGCGACGGACGAGGCCACATCACTGGAACCCGTGTTCGATGGAGGGCGCAATGGTTGTGTGACGCTCTCGCTTCATCAGGCGGTACGTTAGCGTACTCCGCCGAACTCCCTGTAGCCGCTTCGTGACCGCAGGCTCCAGACGCTGTGCGTCAGACCTCACGGGCGAAGCTCGCCGGCGCGAAATCCCTCGGTCAGATCTCCCCTCTGCGGACAAGCGCCGAAAGCGCGGCGACGTGGCAAGTCCAGGGAAAAGCTCCTCTGAAGGGGCCAGGGCAACGGCGCCGAGGCGAGCGAAGCCTTCGCGAAGGTGCTCGCAGGTTAGTGGGGCGCAGCGCACTTTGCGCTTGACCCTCCTGGTGGACTGCCGTAGGGTTAGAAGAACCGCACAAGCTGACCTGCTTCTTGGTGCGTGACCGACTTGCCGGGTCCGCGAAGCGCGGGTTCCGGCATCCGGCCTCGCGGCGTTGGGTTGACGCCGGCCTCTTGCGACTGTGCGCCCACGGAGATACTGACCTTGCAGTTGCTGTCCCTCGCCAAGGCCTCAGGCGTCGAATCGGCTGTGCCGCCCTTCCCGTACCACCATCTGGTCGTCATCCTGATCCGTCCCTCGAAGTACGATGATGACGGATACATCATCCGCCATCTCCGCGGCACGCTGCCCAGCAACACGCTGAGCTGCCTCAACAGCCTGACCGACGATGCGATCCGCCGGGGCCAGCTCGACGGCCTCGACGTGCAGGTGGAGGTGATCGACGAGACTGTGACCCGCGTCGATCCCCGCACGCTCGGCCGGAGGTTCCGCCGCGCCGGCACAAAGGTGGTGGTTGGTCTCGTCGGCGTCCAGTCGAACCAGTTCCCGCGGGCGCAGGATCTCGCCCGCCAGTTCAAGGCCGAGGGGTTCGATGTGATGATTGGCGGCTTCCACGTGAGCGGCGCCGTGGCCATGGCGCCGTCGATGCCCGTGGAATGCCAGGAGATGATCGATGCGGGCGTCACGCTGGTGCTCGGCGAGGTCGAGGATCAGTGGAGCCGCCTGCTGCGGGACGCCGCGTCGGATCGTCTGCAGCCGCTCTACGACTTCCTCCACGACCTGCCGGACCTGTCCGACAAGCCGGTGCCGCACGCGTCGGCGAGGACCCAGCGGAAGTTCGCGATGCAGAACAGCGGCACAATCGATGCCGGCCGTGGCTGCCCGTTCAACTGCTCGTTCTGCACCATCATCAACGTGCAGGGGCGCCGGATGCGGAGCCGGAGCGCGGAGCACATCCTCACTGAGATCCGCGGCAACTACTTCCTCCGGGGCAAGCGAAAGGGCGTTCGCCACTACTTCTTCACCGACGACAACTTCGCGAGAAACCCCGCGTGGGAGGAGATCTTCGACGGCCTGATCGCGCTGCGCGAGGAAGAGGGCATGGCCATCGATTTCATGATGCAGGTCGACACGATGGCGCCCAGGATCCCGAACTTCGTGGAGAAGGCCGCGCGCGCCGGCTGTGTTCAGGTGTTCATCGGCATGGAGGCGGTTCGCGACGACAACCTCAAGGCCGGCGGCAAGCCGCAGAACCGCGCCTCCGATTACCGCGAGATGATCGCGCGATGGCACGCCGCGGGCGTCGTCTGCCACGCCGGCTACATCATCGGGTTGCCGTTCGACACCTACGAGCGGGTCATGGAGGACGTCCGCGCGCTGCGCGACGAACTCGAGGTCGACCAGGCGTCCTTCTTCATGTTGATCCCGCTGCCGGGCTCGCGGGATCACCAGCAGGCCGTGGCCTCCGGCGTTCCGATTGAACCGGACTACAACAAGTTCGACGGGTTTCACGTGACAATGCCGCATCCCCGGATGAGCCGCGAGGAATGGGAGCGCGCGTTCCGGGACGCGTGGAGCGAGTTCTACTCATTCGAGCACATGCGAAAGTCGCTGCTGCGGCAGAATCCCCACACGTACTGGGGCGTGCTGAAGAACCTGATCTGGTATCGCGCGGGCATGGCCGAGGGCGCGCATCCCATGCTGACCGGCTTCTTCCGGCTCAAGGATCGCCGCGAGCGGCGGCCGACGCTGCCGCTCGAGAGCCGATGGACGTTCTTCAGGCGCCGGGTGAGAGACATCCGCCACATCCTCGGCGAATACGCGAAGATCTTCCTGCTGATGCAGGAGCTCTGGCTCAAGACGCGGATTCGGCGTGACGAGTACGCGTTCCTCGGCGATCTGCGCAGGCTGGCCTCGCGCTCGACACAGGAGGCCAAGCTGAGCTGGGCCCGGGTGCACGCGGTGATGGGTGAGCGGCTTGGCGCGATGCGCGATCTGATGGGCGCTCACGCGTCCCACGCCGGCAGCCTGACGTTCGAACGCCTCGACGCGATGCGGACGACGATCGCCGCTCGCGCGACGGCACTGGGCACGTCGGTAGGCGGGCGCGCCGGGGCCGCCAGGATCTCGGCGGGCGCCTCGCTCGCGCACGCGGGACGCAGTCTCTCTCTCCGGGCAGCGGCGGTACAGCACGCGCTGGGCGATCTGCGCTTGAAGTGGCTGCCGCCAGCCAGGCGCCGCTCCTTCATCGGCCGCGCGCTCCAGCGGCTGAACCTCTTCTCCATGCAGCGTGTCGGGGTTCGCAGCGATCTTCTCAGCTACTGGCAGCGCACCTGGAACGCGGGCCGCCGCCTGCAGTTCTGGCGGCTCAACCCTGTCAAGCTCACCTGGAACTTCGCCCGCGACGCCCGCCACGCCGTGATCTTCTTCTTTGCGATGATCATGGAACGGTACTGACACCTGCCGTCAGCGCCGTGCCGCCAGGGTCGTGACCGACGCGCTCCGCGCGCCTTCAGCCTGTTCCCTGATCCCGGTCTGCATCGCCTCGAACGCCGGAAGCCGCGCGAGGGACGGCATCGGCACCGCCGACCCGCGCACAGAGAACCAGATGATCTGGTTCAGCACACGCGGGTTGGCCATGTCCGGACGAGCCAGATCCTGCCGCTCCGTCTGCGCCACCCAGTAGCCATACGCCGCGGACGAGGCGCGCGTGTCGGGATTCAGCAGGTTGTCCGCCGCAACCTCGGGCAGGATGGCGCGGTAGGGCGTCAGGTCGGCCGTGCCATGGAAGACATCGATCGGCGCGGCCGCCGCGTCCAGCTGGTTCATCGGCGGCAATCCCAGCAGCACTTCCATCGTCCGAATGAGCGAGACGGTGTTGTGGAACTCGTGCACGAGCATCCCCGGCCGGTTGTAGGCGCTGATCACGAGGGCCGGCGACCGGTGAGCGTCAACGTGGTCCGGGCCGTCCTGAGCATCGTCCTCGAGGATGAAGATGGCGGTGTTCCTCCAGTAGGGGCTCGTCGAGACCGCTTCAACCAGCCGGCCGACGGCGTAGTCGTTCTCCGCGACCATGAACTGCGGCGTCGGCAACCCCCGGCTGAGACCCGATGTGTGGTTGCACGGCAGCTTCATGATCGTGAGGTGGGGCATCCGGTCGGGTCGGCCGGCCTTGAGGTCATCGACAAACCCCTGAAACTCCCCAAGCCACTCAGCCAGCCGTGAGTGCCCGCGGGAACGCGCGTCGGGATTGTCAGGCCTGATCACGGGGTCGAACGCTCCGCCCGCGGCCTTCGCCGCGCGATACGACTCGACGGTCAGCGCGTCGGGCGTCCACATGTCGTAGGCGCGGTAGCTCGGGCTGTGATGGCCTTCCAGCGTCTTCTTCGTCGGGATTGCGCCGACCGTCGCCGACGTGTCGGGATACAGCTTCCGCCGTCCGCCGTTGATGGCGTCAATGTCCGCCGCCGACATCGTGCCGATGAACTCGCCGTAGCTGCGGTAGGCCAGGCCGTGCCGCGCCGCCAGGTCCCACAGGTAGAGCGTCTCCGGCTCCGAGATGTCGCGCGACCCGTTCAGGTAAGGAATGAACCGGCGCAGGTAGGCGGATAGATCATCGGCCGTGATCGGCAGCCTAAACACCAGCGGCAGCCCGCTCGGCGGCTCGTAGGCGGGCAGCCGGTTGAACCCTTCGTAGTCGTAGCTGCGACCGCGGCCCGAATACTCCCACCGCCACGCCTTGTCCACGTAGTCGCTCGAGAACGCTGCGGTGGACCAGTTATGACCGTCGGGGCTCGCCTCCGAGTTGACGAAGAACCGATCGAGCAGGCCGAAACGGAGGGCGAGCGCGTGCTGGTTTGGCGTGATCCGCTGCGGGGTCCCGCCAGGGCGGCGGGCGCCCTCTCCGACGCCGAAGATGGCCAGCGAGGGATCCCCATCCGCCGGCGTGCCGTCGCCGGCGCGAGCGATGTCGCCGAACACCTGGTCGTAGGTCCGGTTCTCCTTGATGATGTAGATGACGTGCCGAATCGGGTTTGCCCCGGCGAAGAGCTTCGTCGTCAACTCGCCCACGAGGCCGTTCCGGCGCATCACCTGCTGCGTATAGAGGGCCAGCGTCCCTTCGTCCGGCAGCGGCACCGCGCCGATGTTGCCGGCAATGAGTGAGCCGATGTACTGGCCGCCCAAGCCGTCGCCCGCCGGATACCGGTCGTTCGGCAGTTTCGGCGCGCGGCCGGACGGACTCACCACGAGCGAGGACGGCTCGAAGCCTGTGCCCTTGCCGTTCCCCACGAACAGCGTGCGGCCCGCCACGGCGACGGCCGACGGATAGTGACCAGCCGGAATGAAGCCCGTGACGCGGCTCCTGTCGGCCGCCTGCTCCGCCGTCTCGTCACCATCTCCTTCCTCTACGGCGGGCGTCGTGGACGGGCCGCCCTGCGCCAGCCTCGAGAGCGCGACAACCGCGACGGCGTTGGCGTGGGCGTTCGCGACGAACAGGGTGCGGCCGTCCGCGCTCAACGTCAGCCCTTCCGGACTGCCGCCAAGCGGCGAAGAATCGGTCAGCCTCACACTGATCCGCTCGATCTCAAGGTCCGACGAGGTGTCGATGGCCGAGACGCTGTCGGCATTCGAGTTCGCGACATAGAGCCGCGTCGCGGCGTCGTTCAGGAGCATCGCCGTGGGGTGCCGCTCCACGGGGACACGCGTGAGCAGCCTGCCGGCTCCCCGCGGATCGACGACGGCGACCGTCGCATCGTTCCAGCACGACACGTACACCTTCGCGACGTCCGTGCCCGCTCGCGCGGGCATCGCGACCACGGCATACGGGTAGATCAGTTGTGCCCCTCCCTGCCGCCGCAGATCGACCCTCGCCAGCGTGCGCTCCTCGCGCAGGCGCCGGACGATGCCCAGGCTGTCCCCGAGGTTGTTTGCGACGAACAGCGTGTCGCCGTCCGGGCTGATGGCGAGCCCAGTGGGATAGACGGGGGCCAGGTCGTCGTTGAAGCCCGGAAGAGGCGCGCGATCCGTGAACCCGCTGACGTCGATGAAGGGTGCCGTGATCGTGGTCGCGGGGCCGGGTGATGCGGGTGTGATCGGCCGCCCGGCGCCCGGCCTGAAGCGGAAGATCCACACTTTGTTCTCGACGCCGCCCGACACATAGAGCGGGTAGGTCCCGTCCGCACCCGGGCCAGGGCCGAAAACCACGCCGACGTTCGCGCTTTGAGGCGACGGGAAGTAGACGTTCTGGATGACCGCCGGGTCGGGCACGGCGTTGAGATCCATCACCGCGAGCGACTGTTGCCCCCGGTTCGTGACCGCGCTGAACTGGACGCCGTAGCCGCTGTTGACCGCGATGAGATAGCGGCCCTTCCCGTCCGGCCCCCTGGCGTCAGGGCTTCGCCTGAAGTCGACGGGCATGCCGCCGACCGCCGGCAGCCTGGTCGTCTGGTCCATGACGAGCGTGCCCGCCGGTTTGTCCGGTGCCAGCTGCGGCATGGCCTCGAAGCCCGCCATGAGCGGAGCCGTGAGGGGCGGACTGGTTGACGCGAGGGATAATGCGACCACCAGCAACACGGCAGACAGCCAGGTTCTCATGGTATGACGCCTCATCAATGGCGGCAGCGGCTAGACGTCGAGTGCCTGGGCGTCCTCGGCGCGCTCCATGATGAAGCGGAACCGCGCCGACGCGTCCTTGCCCATCAGCTCGTTGATGACCCGGTCCGTGGTGATGTGATCGGCAATCTCGACGCGCAGCAGCCGGCGAGTCTTGGGGTTCAGCGTCGTCTCCCACAGGACCTTCGGCATCATCTCGCCGAGCCCCTTGAAGCGGGTGATCTCCGGGGTCGCGCGGCCGCCGGCTCCCGTGCCGTGCAGCCGGAGGATCGCGTCGCGGTGCGCGTCGTCGAGCGCCCAGTAGGTGTCCTTCGCGATG
>Ga0315296_10004398_pt1 | contig 11504 bp, 13 predicted proteins | sample YL17G14_18_MG_FD_203921 | JGI IMG/M metagenome (GOLD analysis project Ga0315296, IMG submission 203921) | Sediment microbial communities from Yellowstone Lake, YNP, Wyoming, USA - YL17G14_18 | ecosystem: Environmental > Aquatic > Freshwater > Lake > Sediment | place: USA: Wyoming | collected...
AACATATTTGTAGGGGGACTGGCCAGGTGGTTGGGGCAGTGGAATTGTCTTGTGCAGGAGGTGGCGGCCTTTGCGGTTGTATGGCTAATTCTGTATTGGATGTACCGGAAGAAGACATTCATTAAGATCTGATATGATATTGGGAGAAAATTATGACTACAAAATATGATAGAAGGGATTTTTTGAAACTGGGAGCAACTGTTGGAGCCGGATTGGCACTGGGTAGTATGAGTCCTTCAAGTTCTGCAAACCAACTGAAAGATACGCCCCCGGAGATTAAAACCGCCCCGATTGATACGGTTTGTGTGGGTTTTGTAGGTGTAGGCGGCATGGGTTCAGCCCATGTCAGGAATTTCCTGAACATAGAAGGAGTGGAAGTCAGGGCTGTCTGCGACATTGTAGAGGAAAAGGTTGCCCGGATTCAGCGTTGGGTAGAAGAGGCCGGTCAAGCGAAACCAGCTGGCTATTGCCGCAGCGAAACGGACTTCAAGCGAATGTGCGAGACCGAAGAACTTGATTTGGTCTTTACCGCCACACCGTGGAGGTGGCATGTTCCTGTCTGTGTGGCGGCGATGAAAACCGGAAAGCACGCCGCTACCGAAGTGCCCGCTGCGGTGACTATGGACGAGTGCTGGCAATTGGTGGAAACGTCCGAGAAGACCCGCAGATACTGTGTAATGATGGAGAACTGTTGTTAAGACCGGACGGAATTGATGATTCTGAATATGGTTCGCAAAGGCCTTTTAGTAGAGCTGCTGCACGGCGAAGCCGGATACCTGCACGACCTGCGTGATGTTAAGTTCAGCTCCGAAGGTGAAGGACTGTGGCGTATCGCACACTCAATTAAACGCAACGGCAATCTCTACCCCACTCATGGCCTTGGACCGGTGGCACAATGCATGAATATTAATCGCGGTGATAGATTCGATTACCTGGTTTCGGTGAGCAGTATGTCAATGGGATTAAACCTCTATGCCGCGAAAAAATTTGGTTCTGACAGCCCCCAGGCCAGACAAAAATACGCCCTGGGCGATGTTAACACCAGTTTGATACGAACGGTAAAGGGACGGACAATCGTTCTTAAGCACGATTGCGATTCGCCCCGTCCTTATAGCCGTGATATCGTCGTGCAGGGAACCAAGGGAATTGTTCGCAAATACCCTGAGGAGAAGATATACATTGAGGGCAGAAGCGAACCGCATACCTGGGAGCCACTCGATAGTTACGTCGAAGAATACGAACACCCATTATGGAAGGCCCTTGTCGAAAAGGCCGAAGGTGGAGGTCACGGCGGTATGGATTACATAGAGGATTACCGCCTCATCAAAGCCCTGCGCACGGGGACACCACCTGATATGGATGTTTACGATGCAGCCAGCTGGAGTGTTGCTTCTGAGTTGAGTGAACGCTCGGTAGCCGGCCGCGGTCGCTCGGTAGATTTTCCCGACTTCACCCGTGGTAAGTGGAAAACTAATTCCCCTCTCGGTATTATTGGAGCGTGAAGTTGTGGTTGGACCGTTTCCACTATTACGCCCTCTGCGCCGCTGAGGTCATGGTATGGCTCTTATCTCGCACGCGAAAGAGCAAAAGTAGGAGCGCAAAAGAATTATTGACTTTTATCATAAGTCTTTTGACCACATCAAAGTATCTGCAAGTATTAGTCAGAAGTTTACGGTGCTGAGAAAAAGCGTATATCTTGAAGGGATATGCGATTTGTGTAGAATAAGATGAGTTAGTCAAACAATGTTCTAAGAAAGAAAGGGTTGCAATGGAGCTTAAAGGAAGTCAGACTGAAAAGAATCTATTGACTGCGTTTGCAGGTGAGTCTCAGGCGAGAAACCGTTATACGTATTTTGCAAGCCAAGCTCGAAAAGAAGGCTATGAACAGATAGCTGCTATATTTACTGAAACAGCAGAGCAGGAAAAAGAGCATGCCAAGCGCGAGTTCAAATTTCTGCAGGGTGGCGAGGTGGAAATCGCTGCAGCATTTCCAGCTGGTGTTATTGGTAACACGCTTGAGAATTTGAAAGCGGCAGCAGCGGGTGAACATTACGAAAATACCAAAATGTATCCAGGCTTTGCTAAAATTGCGGACAAAGAAGGATTCGACGAAATCGCCGAGGTCTTTAGGAATATTTCCGTTGCTGAAAAACGCCATGAGGATAGATATGTTGCTCTGGCCAAAAGCATATCCGGCGGGGTCGTTTTCAAACGCGAAAAAACCGTAAGATGGGTTTGCAGAAACTGTGGCTATGTGTACGAGGGTGCCGAAGCTCCGGAAGTTTGCCCGGCTTGTGCACACCCGCAAAGCTATTATGAATTGGAGGCGGTTAACTATTAAACAGCTTCGGTGTTTTGGTCTTGTAAGGCAAAGCCATGAAGGAGCGAAAAGGCCTAATAACGATGAAGGGTAATGCTCTGACTTTGGTGGGTAATAAAGTCAAGGTTGGCGAGCTTGCACCAGATTTTGAAGTGCTTGATAATGATTTAAAGCCCCTTAAATTGTCATCTTTTCACAGCAAGGTCTGCATCATCTCGTCTGTCCCCTCTCTGGATACATCTGTGTGCGATACAATGACGCGTCGATTTAACCAGGAAGCTGGTAACCTCGGCGAGAATGTAGCTGTCCTGACTATTAGTATGGACCTGCCATTTGCCCAGAAACGCTGGTGTGGTGCTGCGGGTGTTAATAACGTTCAGACCCTCTCAGACCACCGCCAGACCTCTTTCGGCACTGCATTTGGTGTACTAATAAAGGAATTGCGATTGCTTGCTCGGGCAGTATTCGTAGTGGACAAAAACGGCATTATCAGGTATATACAGATAGTGGGCGAACTGACAAACGAGCCGGATTACGAAGCGGTACTGAAGGTGGTAAACGAATTGCTGTGAGCGGGGCGAACATATAGGGCTTTCCCTTAAAAAAATAGTTTTATTCCTGATTGATGGATGGGAGCAATTAAGCCGTCACAGATACAATTGGTAGGTGCTCTGTATAAAAGACGGGTGCTATCTTGGATTTACAGCAGCAGGGTTGTAAAAGTTATTTTTTGGATTGAACAGCAGAAAGGCCGAGTAAAGTGAGACTGCTAAAGCCAAATATTTACGCAGTAGGAGCTGTTGATTGGGACAGAAGATTGTTTGATGAGTTAATCCCCCTGCCGGATGGGACAAGTTACAACGCTTATCTGATAAAGGGCAGCGAAAAAATAGCATTGTTGGATACGGTTAACCCCACCAAATCCGAGGTACTAATAGATAATCTTGCCACAGTTGGAACCGATAGAATAGATTATATCGTTGCCCACCACGCCGAACAGGACCACTCCGGTGCCATACCTGACATACTGATACTTTATCCCAATGCAAAGGTGGTAACAAACCCGAAGTGTAAAAGCATGCTCATTGATTTATTGCAAATCAGTGAAGATAAATTTATTACCGTCGACGATGGCCAAACTCTTTCTCTGGGTGACAAGACCCTGCAGTTTATTTACATCCCGTGGGTGCACTGGCCTGAAACGATGGGTACTTACCTGCAGGAAGACAAGATATTCTTCCCATGCGATTTCTTCGGCTCACACCTTGCAACCAGCAGCCTGTTTGTGGACGATGAAGCGATAGTCTATGAATCCGCCAAAAGATACTACGCAGAGATAATGATGCCTTTCAGAACGCCGATACGTAAAAATCTTGAAAAAATAAAAGCTCTCGACATTGATATGATTGCCCCAAGTCACGGCCCCGTCTATGATAGACCTGAATTTATTGTCGATGCTTATAAAGACTGGGTCAGCGACAACGTCAAAGACGAAGTGGTCTTGCCCTATATATCAATGCATGACAGCACAAAGAAAATGGTCGAGCATTTTGTGGACGCCTTGATTGAAAGAGGCATTACAGTCAAGCAATTTAATCTTACAGAAACTGACATCGGCAAGCTGGCAATATCACTTGTCGACGCTGCTACGATTGTGCTCGGCTCTCCGACGGTACTGACAGTAGCGCACCCAAAAGCCGCATATGCTGCAATCTTGGCGAACGCACTTAGGCCGAAAACAAAATTTGCTTCGATTATCGGCTCCTATGGCTGGGGCGGCAAGATGGTTGAGCAAATCACAGGACTGCTTGGCAACCTTAAAGTAGAACTCCTTGAGCCGGTGATAGCAAAAGGTTATCCTAAAGAGGACGATTTTATAGCGCTCGAGAAGCTCGCTGACAAAATACTAACGAAACACAAGGAGCTTAAAATCGTAAATTAGAACAACACTTTTCCGTGTTGGATTGACTATAAAATTTGGGATTAGCAAACTGTAAAAGGGAGATATTATGGCTGAGAAACTGGAAATTTACAAATGTATGGTCTGTGGCAACATCGTTGAAGTCCTTCACGGCGGCGCAGGCGAATTGGTTTGTTGTGGACAGCCAATGGAAAACCTTGCTGAAAAAACCGCCGACCAGGGCAGGGAAAAACATGTTCCCGTAATCGAAAAAATCAGCGGCGGCTACAGAGTAAAGGTCGGCAGCATTCCTCATCCTATGGAAGAAAAACATTATATCGAGTGGATTGAGCTGCTCGCTGACGGCGTGGCGTACCGAAAGTTCCTCAACCCGGGCGATGCACCCGAAGCGGTATTTAACCTGAAGGCAAATACGATCACCGCACGTGAGCACTGCAATATCCACGGACTATGGAAAGGACAGTAGAAATGATATCCAATAAAATGGAAAAGGCCCTGAACGAGCAGATTAACGCCGAGATGTATTCGGCATATCTGTACTTGTCGATGGAGTCGTATTTCAGGTCGCTCGATTTAAGCGGTTTTGCCAACTGGATGAGAGTTCAGGTGCAGGAAGAGCTGATGCACGCAATGAAGATTTACGATTTTGTGAATGCTCGCGGCGGCAGGATTATATTGAAGTCCATAGCAGCCCCTCAGGCCGAATGGAAGTCACCATTGACTGTTTTCGAGGCCATATACAAGCACGAACAAAAAGTTACCGGGCTGATTAACGACCTCGTAAGTTTGGCCATTAAGGAAAAGGACCATGCAACCAATACTTTCCTGCAGTGGTTTGTCAACGAGCAGGTTGAAGAGGAATCGTCCGCTGATAAAATAATTCAGCAGATGAAAATGATGGAAAACGCGCCCGGCGGGATGTTTATGCTCGACCGTGAATTGGGACAGCGGGTCTTTACACCGCCCCCACCCGAAGGAGAATAAAAATGGGTATTACTTTTAACGCAGATGAAATTTTCGAAATGGCAGAAGATATCGAAAGAAATGGTGCTAAGTTCTACCGTCAAGCAACAAAAAGTGCCGCCGACGAAAAAACAAAGAAACTGCTGCTTGATTTAGCCGCTATGGAAGATGGGCATCTCAAAACCTTCCAGGAAATGAGAAAAGGCCTTAGCACACGCGAAAAAGAGCAAATGGTCTTTGACCCCTACAATGAAGCGGCAATGTATCTGCAAACAATGGCAGAAGAACATGGATGGGAAGGCAGGAAAAGTCTTACCAAACAGCTAACTGGCAGAGAAAGGATAGAGGACGTCCTTAAGATAGCAATCGATGCAGAAAACAATTCAGTCGTCTTCTATGTCGGCTTAAAAGAGTTAGTACCGGTCAAAGCAGGAAAAGATAAAGTCGAGGCGATTATCAAAGAGGAAATGGGCCATATCGCTACTTTAAATCGACAGCTTGCTGCCCTGAAGCAAGCTGATAAGCTCGGTTAAGTGGTAGAATTAAAATCACCTCAGGAGGCACAAGTGATAGTAGATTTAGAATCACTGTTCAAGTTAAGCTATGGTATGTGTATACTCAGCTCGAAAAAGAATGATAGATTCAACGGCTGTATTGTCAATACCGTCTTTCAACTGACACCTGAGCCGCCAATGGTAGCAGTCAGCCTCAATAGACAGTGCTTAACCCACGAATATATTACCGAAAGCAAAGTCTTTTCTGTTTCTATTCTTTCTCAAGAAACACCAATATCTTTTGTCGGTAGCTTTGGATTCAGGTCCGGCAGAGATATAAATAAATTCGAGCAGGTAAAGTACAAGATAGGACAGACCGCTGTGCCGGTAATCTTGGACAACACTATAGCTTTTCTTGAGGCAGAAGTTACCGAAAGCATCAACGTTATAACTCATACGTTATTTATTGCAAAAATTGTGGCCTGCGAAACACTTGATGAAGACGCAGAACCTATGACATACGCTTACTATCGTGATATAAAACATGGCAGGACGCCCAAAACCGCTGCAACGTACATCAAAATAGAACCAAAGGCGAAGGTGAAAAAAAGAGTAAAAAATATGAAGAAATACAAGTGTCTTATGTGTGGATATATTTACGACCCGGTTGCAGGCGACCCCGACAATGGCGTCCAAGCCGGTACCGCTTTTGAAGATTTGCCGGATGAATGGGTCTGTCCAGAGTGTGGTGCCGCCAAAGATGAATTTGAACCCCTTGAAGATTAAGTCCTGCCACTGAAAACTTAGGGGTTTTGCCCCGGCTTATGCAACGTATGGAAGGTAGTTGCTATGAAAAAAATTCAGCCATCCTTAAGCTCCCAGGATATTATCTGTGCCGAAGTACCGGCCCCCCCAAATGCGATGGTCGTCTTCGGTGCCTCCGGCGACCTAACTCGCAGAAAGCTGCTTGTAAGTATCTTCCAGATTTTTACACAGGATTTGTTAGGCGAAAAGTTTTATCTGTTAGGGTGTGGGCGGAAAAAACTCACAGATGAAGATTTCCGAAAAACTGCACAACAGGCAATACGGGGAAGTTCAAGCGATGTATCAGCGAAAGATTTGAATGCTTTTACAGAAAAGCTCTACTATATAGATGGCGATTACAATGATGTTGCGTTTTATGAAAGTATCAAAGCCAGACTCGTCCAATTGGACAAAAAACACAAAATTGATGGCTGTCATATTTTTTACCTCGCTGTTCCGCCGTTCTTATATGGCACAATAGTGAAGCATCTGGGCTTGTCAACCTTGTCCTGCATCAATGAATCTGATTCGAAGCAGAGAGTCAGATTGATTGTTGAAAAACCCTTTGGCAGAGATTTGCAAAGTGCGACCGAACTGAATGATAAAATCCGGCGATGTTTTGATGAGTCACAGATATATCGCATCGACCATTATCTGGGCAAAGAGACCGTTCAAAACATCTTGATGTTTCGTTTTGCAAACGCTATTTTTGAACCCGTGTGGAACCGCAATTATATTGACCACATTCAGATTACAATAGCCGAATCGATAGGGGTTGAGCATCGTGGGAGCTATTATGATAAAGCCGGTGCGCTTCGGGATATTTTTCAAAATCATATGCTTCAAATGCTCGCTTTGGTTGCAATGGAGCCACCGGCGTCATTCGAGGCAGACCGTATACGTGATGAAAAAGTTAAACTTTTACGTTCGATTCGCCCCTTTAACTCGAATGAGTTAGACAGTTTGATTGTGCGCGGTCAGTACGACCCAGGGGTGATAAACGGTAAGCAAGTTGTCGGCTATCGAGCCGAACCTGGCATAAACCCGCAATCTAAAACCGAAACTTTTGTCGCTGCAAAGTTGTTTATGGATAATTGGCGATGGAGAGGTGTTCCTTTCTATCTGCGAACCGGCAAAAGGCTTGCAAGTAAAGATACCGAGATTGCTATCACTTTCAAAGAAGTTCCTCATTCGATGTTTATCTCCGCCGGCTTGGTGGATATGCCTGCAAATGTTCTTGTCTTGCAGATACAGCCCGAGGAGGGCATTTCGCTGAGTTTTCAGGCGAAGCGGCCCGGCTCGAAATTTTGTATGAGTACTCTCAATATGAATTTTAATTACAAAAGCGTCTTTCTCGTTGATATGCCCGAGGCTTATCAGAGGCTGCTTCTTGACTGTATGGTCGGCGACCAGACGCTTTTCAACAGATATGACAGCGTAGAGATTGCCTGGCAATTGTTAATGCCTGTGCTGCAGAGCTGGGAAGGAGATAATTCGGCCCCACACGAATATTCCGCAGGAAGCGAGAGCTTTCCTCAGGCAGATAAACTTATCGAATCTGACGGCCGAAAGTGGCGAAAACTCGCAGAAATTTAACTGACATTACCATCAAAGAATAGAGATATGAACATATTTGAATTTGCTATGGAGAAAGAAAAATACAGCGAGATTTATTATCGCGAATTGGCCGGAAAATCAAACAGTAAAGACCTTGAGACAGTATTTAATATGCTCGCTGACGAAGAGGCGAAACATTATAAAATTGTTTCAGATATGAAAGAAGATGTTGGTCCTGATTTGGCTGAGACGACTGTCTTGTCCGATGCCAAAGATGTTTTCGCAAAAATGCGGGAATCTGCCCGGAACTTCAATTTCAATATCAGCCAAATCGAGCTTTATAGAAAAGCCCAGAATATTGAGAAACAAAGCCAGAATTTTTACCTGGAGAAAGCCAACGAGGTGAAGAAAAACCAGAAAGAAATTTTTCTAAAATTGGCTGACCAGGAGAAAAAACACTATTTCCTGCTTGAGAACATAATTGATTTTGTATCAAGACCTGAAACGTGGCTTGAAAATGCCGAGTTCTACCATTTGGACGAATACTGAATATTATAATTGAAAAATTCAAAAGTGCAAATTAAGAGCGTACTTGAAAAACTGTATGACAAGTACAACCATCGTGAGTGTATAAAGCCTGACCCCCTGCAATTTGTGTATCACTATTCCAAGCCGGCGGATATGGAAATTGCCGCACTTTTGGCCGCTGAGCTTGCTTACGGCAGGGTTCAACAAATCCAAAAAAGTTTGACCGACCTCCTGGGACGTATGGGGGCCAGTCCCTTTGAGTTTGTTTTAAACTTCGATGAGCAAAAAAGACGGAAGCTGAAAAATTTCAAGTACCGCTTCACCTCTGGAGATTCTTTGTCGGATTTGCTTGAATTATTTAAAAAAGTCTTGAACCAGTACGGCAGTATAGAGGAGTTTTTTGTTCAGGGCTACAACCCGGACGATAGGAATATCATTGCCGCATTGTCGAAATTTTGTGATTCGCTCCTGAGTATGTATGCTAAAAACCATACATCCCCTGCCTCGACGCAGTTCAGCTATTTACTTACACGCCCGTCCGCCGGCAGCGCCTGTAAAAGACTCAACCTTTTCCTTCGCTGGATGATTCGTGATGATGATGTTGATACCGGCTTATGGAGGCGCATTGATAAAGCTAAGCTGATTGTGCCGGTAGATGTGCATATGGGCAGGTTGTGCAGAATATTGGGGTTTCACGACCGAAAAATAGTTTCTTTATCAACCGCCGTGAAAATAACAGAATGCTTTGCTGAAATTGAACCGGCTGACCCGGTAAAATATGATTTTGCATTAAGCCGAATCGGCATACTGGAAAACTGCACGGCTCAGCTCCGCAGCGGCTGCGAGCTTTGTGAGCTGTTTAGGTTCTGTTCGTGCAGATAATTTCCCGGTAAGGTAATATGTGGGGCAGTTATGGCTGAAGCTAAGGACAAAATAAAGGTTCTGTTTCTTTGCACAGGTAATTCGTGTCGCAGCCAGATCGCAGAGGGTTGGGCAAAGCATCTTAAACCCGATTCTATGGATGTATACTCAGCTGGTATCGCACCAGGCAGTTTAAATCAAATGGCCGTAAGGGTAATGGCGGAAGCCGGTGTCGACATCTCAGCGCAAAGGCCAAAACATATCGAGGAACTTAAGGATATCGATTTTGATTATGTCGTCACGGTTTGTGATAACGCCAGAGAAAATTGCCCGGTTTTCCCCTGCAGGACCAAACACTTTCACAAAATGTTTGAAGACCCGACGTTTATGGTTGGAACCGAACAACATATAAAAACAGAATTTGTAAAACTAAGGGACCAAATGAAAAAATTTATAGAAAAAATGCCGAAAATTCTGGAAAACGAGAGTGCCGTACAAAAATGAATCCGCAACAACTGGAAAAATACACTTCCGCAATAACACTTTCGGATATGGAAATCTTTGTCTTTCCTGAGCTGATGTACAGCCTGGTGTTGGCTGATATTATGAGCCCCATTATCTGGAAGTGGCGCGAGCTTGACTGTTTCAAAAAACTGGAAGGAAAAAGCAGCTACAGAAAATTGATGCGGCTCAAACAGTTTATAATGGATGAATACGAATTCAATCTCGATTTGGAAACATGGGGGCTTACCAGCAAAGCAAAAGAGCTTAAAAGGTTCCAGAGGTATATTTCGCTCGACGATATCGCCAAAAGCAACGCACTTTTTGGCTATCATGGCGACAAATACTATTTTGACGTCGATATCCGCAGGCATTTCGGGCTGGATAAATATGATGACGACATAATACCATATTGGAAGACGGAAACCATCGAGGCGATGAACGCCTTTCGTCTCAAGGAAGGTTATAAGACAGCAGCCGGCGAATGTGTGTCCCTTTCTGCCCTTTACGTCGCTGCAGCGTTTATTATCTGCCAAATACCTCTTGAAGATATCTATATGATACTGACGCCGCTGCATTCGCAGAATTTTATTGATATGCAGGATGGAATTTTGACCAATAATAGAAGACTGGTTACGAGGACAATGTGGTTCAATGGCACCGCAATATCCAACAAGGCACAGCGGGCGCTACGTAATGAGAACGTAACGATTGTCGCACACCCATCCGGCTATATACATTGTTTATATAAAGATGCGACTATAGATAGAAAACTTTATCGGCATTTTGCCCGGAAGCTCGGCTCGTATCTTTCTACGGAGCTGTCGCTTTCCATTGTTGCGGGTTTTCTGCGCACATATCACAACTACCAGAAATATTTTCAGCTTTGCCGAGACTGTCACGGCCAGCCGCAATTTCTCAAAGCTGAAGCGCTCTTTCATTATGAGCACGGCAGTAATTTCAAGATAGCCGACAAAACTCACGACAAACTTCTTGACGAGGTATCCGATGAGGATTTCGTTCCGTATGAACTACGCGGCAGGATTCGCTGCGACAAGCTCGATGAATTTATACGGAAACAAAAGGCCGACGTTAGAAATCCTAAAGGCAGGGCGGAATTAAAGAGTTTTGTTGAGCCGGTTATTCCCCATGCACAGCAGTTTATTGACAAGCTGGCTGAGTTTGCACATACCGAGGCAAGGCTGCCGGCTATGGACAAAAATTTTCTGACTGCCGAGCCGATTGAAATAACTATCGAACAAAGCAGAAAAGAGATAATTGACTACCTGCAAGAGCTTCGCAAAAGCAATCCCCTTGCAGACCTTGCCTTTTATGCGTATCGTGATATGCAAAACTGCGATTGGGCACCGTTTATTAAAGCAGCAATCGAACGCAATCCGGTCTCAGTTCAGGCGGCAGATTTGATGTCGCTCAAAGAGGTGTATGCGTGGCTTGAAAAGATAGAAAATAATTCGATTTATGATGGCAAACGGCTGGCTCAGCCCGATGAAGTGGCAAACTACAAGACCGGCGACGGACTCGAAAAGGCCTTTCT
>Ga0315296_10004400_pt1 | contig 11500 bp, 6 predicted proteins | sample YL17G14_18_MG_FD_203921 | JGI IMG/M metagenome (GOLD analysis project Ga0315296, IMG submission 203921) | Sediment microbial communities from Yellowstone Lake, YNP, Wyoming, USA - YL17G14_18 | ecosystem: Environmental > Aquatic > Freshwater > Lake > Sediment | place: USA: Wyoming | collected...
ACAATGTTGGACCAACTTTTGGACGTCACACAGCCTTCTTTGAAATGGGTGGGCACCATGCCTTCAACTATCCGGACAAAGAAGTCTACTGGAAAGACGGCACAGTCCGATATCACCATGAATTCTTGACCAAAGACTTGGGAGTGAAACCAGAAGAGATCGTGTACAAAGAGGATTTCTGGTCAGGCGGAGGAAACGCTGGTCCCGACCTAGAAACCATAGTGCGCGGATTGGAAATCGACACACTCGTGTTCATGAAATTCAAGGTGGCAGACGGCGACCTCATCGAATTGCCCATACGCACCGTGGACACAGGCTATGGCATGGAAAGATACACGTGGCTTTCTCAAGGAACTCTGAGTTGCTTCCACGCAGTCTACAACTCCATTCTAGACGACATCATGAAGCTCGCAGGCATCACAAATGTGGACACCAAACTCGTGACCAGAGTTGCAGAACAATCTGGGTTGATGATACTGGAAAAAAGCGCCGACCGAAGCGAATCCAGAGAGAAGGTGGCTAGGAACATCGGAGTCAGCGCAGAGACTCTCACCAAGACTATGATACCTATTGAAAACGTGTTCGCTGTCGCTGACCACACCAAGTGTCTAGCTTTCATGCTGGCCGAAGGCGTGGTTCCATCAAACGTTAGAGCAGGCTACTTGACCCGCCTAATAGCGAGACGCACATATCGACTCTTGCGCGCACTGGGCATTGAAGAAAAACTCTTCGACATAGTTGACAAACAAGTCACATATTGGTCACTTGACTTTCCACACCTGAAGGAAATGCGAGACGAAATCCTCACCATGCTCAAAGTTGAACGCGAAAAATACGCAGAAACTCTGAAACGTGGAAGCCAGCTTGCTAAACGCGTGGCGGCTGAACTGAGGGCAAAAGGCGTCGGGGAAATGCCCGAAGGAACCCTAGTTGCACTCTACGATTCGCATGGGTTGCCGCCTGAAATTGTAGCCGAGTCGGTGCAAGGCGAAGGTCTAGAAGTGAAAGTGCCTGAGGACTTCTACGCCAAAGTCGCTGCGCAGCACTTGCAGGAACCTCCTGCAGTTGAGGAAGAACCGATAAAGGGACTGGAAACTGCGCTTTCTGGTCTTCCAGTCACGAGGACGCTTTACTACGAGGATTCCCACATTCAAGAGTTCAAAGCCAAAGTGCTCCGCGTCATCGATGGCAAATACCTCGTGCTCAACCAGACTGCGTTCTATCCAGAAGGCGGGGGGCAACCCGCAGACCACGGCGAGATCAAGTCACGTGAAGGAATCGCGGAAGTGACAGATGTTCGAAAAATAAGCAACATGATAGTCCACGTTGTGAAAGGTCAGGTTCCAAGGGAAGGTGACGAAGTCACGGGGCGGATAGACTGGAACCGTCGAATCAGCCTCATGAGGCATCACACAGCTACACACGTCATCATGGGCGCAGCTCGACGAGTCTTGGGACAGCACGTCTGGCAGAGCGGCGCCCAAAAAGAAGTTGAAACATCGAGGCTAGACATCTCCCACTATCAACGTTTGACAATAGATGAGATACAGATGATCGAGAAACTAGCGAACGAAGCCGTCATGCGGATGATCCCTGTTGAGACTTCCACTAAACCACGCGCTGAAGCTGAGAGAGAACATGGTTTTCGACTTTATCAGGGTGGAGCTGTTCCCGGAAAGGAAATCCGCGTAGTCAAGACAGGCGATTGGGAGGTTCAGGCCTGCGGCGGAACTCACGTGAAGAACACAGGCGAAATTGGACTGATAAAAATCCTTCGCACTGAACGCATACAAGACGGCGTGGAAAGGATAGTTTTCAGCGCTGGGACTCAAGCGCTCAAAGCCATCCAGAAAAGCGAGGAATTGCTAACGAAGGTCGCAGAGACACTGAACGTGCAGCCTGAGAAACTTGAATCCGCAGTTGAACGGCTTGTTGAAGAGTGGAAGGAATCTAGACGCGAACGAGACCGCTTGCTCAAAGAACTGGTGGAAAAAGAGGGCAAAGAGTCCTCGGAGAGCGGCGAACTAATGCGCGTTCAACCGCTCGCTGACGTGAAGTTAGCCACTAGACTGTTTGAGCCAGTTGATGTAGATCGCATGGTGAAGACCGCCAGCGAGCTAGTCAAGAAGGATCCAGCATTTATCGCAGTTTTCTATGGAAAAGACGAGAAGACTGGAAGAATCGTTGTGATGGTCGGCAAAGAAGCTCTGAAAAGAGGCGTTGATGCAAGGGTAATGGCCAATGAGGCTGCTTCAAAGCTAGGAGGCGGTGGCAGCGGCAGACCCGATTTCGCACAAGGAGGCGGAACACATGTACGCAAACTGGCGGAAGCCGTCAAGGAAGCAGAAGAAGCTCTCAGAAGACAGCTGAAATCAAAGGGATAGATGAGAAGAGAGGCGCACCGCTCGGTCCCGAATAAGAATTGTATCTTCGAGACGCAAGAGATTAAAGCATGCTCCGATATTGCATATTGCTTGGTGCTGACACATGAGGGATCGCTACCTCAATAGAAGTTGACAAAACCTTTAATTATGCTCAGCTTAATCCAGAAGCCTTTATGGCGTTTTTGAAACAAATCGAGCAAAAATGGCAGCGAAAATGGGAAGAAGCCAAGATTTTCGAGGCTGACCCGGATCCCAAGAAGCCAAAATGCTACATCACTGTTGCTTATCCCTACCCTAACTCACCCCAACACATTGGTCACGGCAGAACCTACACATTAGCAGATGTTCACGCACGTTACATGCGCATGCGCGGCTACAACGTGTTGTTGCCAATGGCTTTCCATTACACTGGAACTCCTGTCTTGGCCATGTCGAAACGCTTAGCCGACAATGATCCAGACTTGATCGACGACTTTGTCAACATCTACAAGGTGCCGAAAGAAAAACTGAGAGAATTCACAGAGCCGTTCAAGATGGCGCGCTACTTCCATGAGGAAATCAAGGCTGGAATGAAAGCTATCGGATATTCAATTGACTGGCGGCGTGAATTCACAACCATCGATCCACACTACAACCGTTTCATTGAATGGCAGTTCCAGAAGCTTCGCCAAAAGGGCTACATAACCCGTGGAAGCCACCCGGTGGGTTGGTGTCCAAAAGACGGCAACCCAGTGGGGCAACATGATACAAGAGGTGACGTGGAACCAGAAATCGGCGAGTTCACCCTAATCAAATTCAAATACGGCGACTGGGTCCTGCCCGCTGCTACACTGCGTCCAGAAACCATTTTTGGCGTTACGAACATGTGGCTGAATCCTAGAGTCGAATACGTAAAGGCCATTGTTGACGGCCAGAAGTGGATAATCAGCAAAGAAAGTGTCCAGAAAGTGCAATATCTGAACCGAAAGGTCACCGTACAAGAGACCTTCAAGGGTAGAGAACTAATCGGCAAGGAAGTTGAAAATCCGGCGACAGCAAAGAATATTCTGATTTTGCCTGCTGGCTTTGTCGACCCGAAGAACGCCACGGGCGTTGTCATGTCGGTTCCGGGGCATGCACCATACGATTACGTAGCCTTAGGGAATCTGGCGAAAGCGTCAACTGAGTTGAAGGAGTACGGACTGACACCTGATATTGTCGCTGCTGTTAAGCCAGTTTCGATTATATCGGTCACTGAGTACTCTGATATTCCCGCTGGCGACGTCGTCAAGCAGATGGGCATTGAGACACAGTTAGATCCGAAGCTGGAAGACGCCACCAGAGAAGTCTACCGGCACGAGTTTCACAGTGGCAAGATGAAACCAAACACAGGCAGGTATTCCGGCTTGTCAGTGGCTGAGGCCAAGGATAAAGTGAAACAGGAAATGGTTGCTGAAGGCAAAGCTGAAACCATGTACGAATTGCTGAACAAACCAGTTTTTTGCCGTTGCGGAACCGAATGTGTAGTGAAGATCTTCGAAGATCAATGGTTCATCAACTACGGCAATCCTGAATGGAAAGCCGTGGTTCACAAAGCTTTAGCCAATATGGAGATTCTGCCAGAGGAATTGCGCGCCGAATTCGACTACGTTATCGATTGGCTACACGAAAAAGCCTGCGCGAGAAAGTCGGGCATGGGCACGAAATTGCCTTGGGATCCAGAGTGGATAATCGAATCCCTGTCTGACTCCACAATCTACATGGCATACTACACAATTGCCAAACACATCAAGGAATACGGGCTCAAACCAGCACAACTGACAGACGAGGTCTTCGACTGCGTATTTCTGGGCACCGGGAAACCCGCTGAAGTTGCAGCGAAAGCCAGCATCGATGTCAAAGCCCTAGAGGACATGCGCCGCGATTTCTTGTATTTCTACCCGCTAGACAGTCGTCATTCAGGTCGTGACCTAGTGCCAAACCATTTGACTTTTCTGATATTCAACCACACCGCCATATTCCCTCAGGAATTGTGGCCCCGACAAATCGTGACTAACGGCAGCGTCACGATGCAGGGCGCGAAGATGAGCAAATCCTTCGGAAACATAATACCATTGATTGAGGGAATCGCCCAGTTTGGGGCTGACCCGCTCAGAATGGGCATCCTAGCGACAGCTGAGCTATTGCAAGACGCCGATTTCAGTCCAACCCTAGCGAGATCCATGCAGGATCGCTTGGAGCGTCTGTACAGATTTGGCGAAGAGGTAGCTAAGGTTGGAAATCCAAAGGAAACGAGAGCCCTCACCATGCCAGATCGCTGGATGCTGAGCCGATTGCAGGAGCACATTAGAATGGCAACAGAAGCAATGGACAAGCTAGCCGTCCGAAAAGCCATACACAGTGGCTTGTACGAATTAGATCAAGACGTACAATGGTACATAAGACGGACTGCAGACCAAAGGGAAACTCCAACGAGGAGAGAAGCAGTCAATTATGTGCTAAGTCAGGTTATGGATGCACAAGTAAAGATGCTGGCTCCGGTGACGCCTCACATCTGTGAAGAACTGTGGGTAAAAAAGGGCGGCAAAGGCTTCGTTTCTTTGGCTTCTTGGCCCAACCCCGACTCAGCGAAAGTTGATGTAAAAGCTGAAGAAAGTGAGACCCTGATCACAAGCGCCATAGAAGACACACAGAACATCATCAAAGCTACGAGCATAACTCCAAAGAGGATTTATTATTACGTCGCTGCAGCGTGGAAATGGAAAGCCTACTTGGCAGCGTTGCAGAGATCTGTTTCTGCTAAGGTGGTTCAAAGCGAACTCATGAAGGAGCTGATGACCGATCCCGTAATGAAGAAAGCGGCTAAATCCGTGGCAAAGTTTGTCAGCCAGATCACTGACGAAGCCAACCGAATGTCACCCGAGAGAAAGCAAAGGCAACTACAAGCCTTAGAAATCGATGAAACTATGATCCTGAATGACGCAGCAAGCTTCTTTAGACAGGAGTTAAGCGCTGAAATTCACATCTATTCAGAAGATGATCCGAAACGCCACGACCCAAAAAACAAAGCCCCGCTAGCGAAACCGTATCGCCCAGCGATATACATAGAATGAGCTCGGCTGTACTCGCAGCTTCAAGACTTTTCTCCATATCTAAACATGCATTGCCGAGTCCAGAGTCTGCCGATAGATGAAAGGATTAATATTTTTGAGAGATCAAGTCTATGGCGCTATTCGGCTACACGGGCCCGTGGCGCAGCCCGGATAGCGCGTCAGCCTTCTAAGCTGAAAGTCTGGGGTTCAAATCCCCGCGGGCCCGCCACTGCTGGTGCATGTTCAAAAAAGATATATAATTGAAGTGACTGTTGTTAATCGAATTTCACAACAACAATAGGGAAAAATCACAGAGGAATTTGGAGGAGAAAAACGGAAATGAGTAAACCCGACAAGCCGCATCTGAACCTCGTGATTATGGGCCACGTGGACCACGGAAAATCCACAACAACAGGTCACCTCTTCTACTTGACTGGAACGGTTGACGAACGCACGATCAAACAGTATGAAGAAGAAGCTAAGAAGAGCGGCAAGGAGACTTTCAAGTTTGCTTGGATTGTTGACAAACTCAAGGAAGAACGTGAAAGAGGCTTAACCATTGACCTAGCTTTCATGAAATTCGAGACGCCTAAATACTTCTACACTGTTATCGACGCGCCAGGTCACAGAGACTTCGTGAAGAACATGGTCACAGGTGCAAGCCAAGCCGACGGAGCTGTGCTGTTTGTCTCAGCCAAGAGAGGTGAGTTTGAAGCAGGAATCGGTCCAGGCGGACAGACTAGGGAGCATGCTTTCCTAGCATTCACTCTTGGTGTTCGTCAGCTGGTTGTGGCTATTAACAAAATGGATGACGTTTCAGTGAACTGGAGTCAAGACCGCTACAATGAAGTCAAGAACGAGATTGGTCGACTGCTGAAGACCGTCGGCTACAATGTGGACAAGATTCCGTTTGTACCTACCTCTGGTTGGACAGGCGACAACCTAGTCAAGCCCAGTGAAAAAATGCCGTGGTACAAGGGACTAACACTGTTGGGGGCACTAGACGTCCTTGAAGTTCCACCTAAGCCAACAAACAAGCCTCTGCGAATGCCCATACAAGATGTCTACACAATCACAGGCGTCGGAACGGTTCCAGTGGGTCGCGTTGAAACCGGCGTGGTCAAAGTCGGCGACATACTCGTCTTCATGCCTGCCAACAAACAGGGTGAAGTCAAATCTATGGAAACTCATCATGTTGCTGTACAGAAGGCGGAGCCAGGCGACAACATCGGTTTCAACGTACGGGGCATAGCCAAAACGGACATTCGCCGGGGAGACGTTGCAGGGCACGTTAACAATCCGCCTACAATTGCGAAGGAGTTCATTGGGCAAATCATAGTCATACTTCATCCAACAGCGATAGCTGCGGGCTACACGCCAGTGTTACACTACCACACTGGTCAGATTGCTGTGCGCTTTGTCGAGTTGATCAAGAAGATCGACCCGAGAACGGGACAGACAATCGAGGAGAAGCCCACGTTCCTGAAGACTGGAGATGGCGCTGTCGTACGCTTTGAACCACTGCACCCAATATCGGTAGAAGCCTACTCAGAGTTTCCAGAGCTGGGACGCTTCGCCATACGTGACATGGGCACAACTGTGGCCGCCGGCGTAGTCAAAGAAATAACCAAGAAAGGCCCCTAAATCCAATCCATTTTTCCTTCTTTTCTATCAAGAAGGACACGTTCACGTTTATTGCTAATACTGTAAGTGTTGTTATCATACGTGGTCAAAACCAGAGGAAGCTGTGTCGCCAAGCAACTTCGTGGCTTTTTTCACGAAGCCCGGAATGTTTCTTCTGAACTTAAGCCACATCAAATGATATTTAGATGAAAAAGCCGGTCACCTTAAAACTTATAGGGAAAGACGATAAGAGTCAACCCATCTTACCGGAGAAATGACATTATGGATGCTCATAAAGAAGAACGCAAGCCAACGGTTGACGAACTATTGGCTAAAGCAAAGAAGCCAGCACAGTTGGCCTCGCCATTGCACAGGTTTTATGAAGGCAAAGTCCAAGTCATGCCGAAATGCGCAATAACAAGCCCAAAGGACTTTGCGATCTGGTATACACCTGGAGTTGCTGCCCCCTGCAAGGAGATTCAGGCAAATCCGGAGAAGTCGTTTGAGCTTACGAATCGTTGGAATTATGTAGCCGTGGTCACGGACGGCACGCGGGTTCTAGGATTGGGCGATATTGGTCCGGAAGCTGCGTTGCCAGTGATGGAAGGTAAAGCCTTGTTGTTCAAATATCTGGGTGGCGTTGACGGTTTTCCCATATGCTTGAGAACTAAAGATCCAGATGAGATAGTGCGTGTGTGTGAGTTGCTTGAGCCTTCTTTCGGCGGCATTAACTTAGAGGATATTGAGAAGCCGAAGTGTTTCTACGTGTTGGAAAAGGCACGTGAGCGTCTGAAGATTCCAGTTTGGCATGATGATCAACAGGGAACTGCCACGGTGATTCTGGCTGGTTTGATGAACTCATTTAAGATTGTTGGCAAAGATCCGAAGAAAAGCCTGATCACTCTGGTAGGTGCTGGCTCAGCTAACCTCAGAACAGCTTACGTGCTGATCAGATGGGGGATTAATCCAGGCAATATCATGTTAGTTGACACTAAGGGCTTGATTTACCCAGGCAGAGCAGACATAAAGAAAGAGGAAGACCCGTGGAAATACGAGCTTGCGCAAAAGACCAATGCCGAGGGCAGAAGAGGCGATATAGCCGCAGCCTTCAAGGGCGTTGATGCTGTCGTGGCTGCCTCGAAGCCTGGTCCAGACACGATAAAGAAGGAGTGGGTGTCAACGATGGCTGATAACTCGATAATTTTCGCGTGCGCTAATCCTATACCTGAGATTTGGCCGTGGGAAGCAAAAGAAGCTGGGGCACGCATTGTGGCAACTGGCAGAAGCGACTTTCCTAATCAGGTTAACAACAGCTTAGGCTTTCCAGCGATCTTCCGTGGCGTATTGGATGTGAAGGCTAAGACTGTAACCGACGACATGTGCATCGCGGCAGCTCAGGAACTGGCGAAATTCGCTGAGGAACGAGGTATGCATGAGGAGGACATACTGCCCAGAATGGAAGAATGGGAAGTGTTTCCGCGAGAAGCAGTCGCCTGCGCCTTGAAATGCATTGAACAAGGTGTGGCAAGAGTCAAACCGAGTAGACAAGAGCTGTATGAAAGAGCCTCAGCTCTCATCAAGAACGCCAAGGAATCCTCAGATTTGCTGATGAAGAACGGATTGATAAAACAGCCGCCGCCAGAATCTGAGTTGCTGAAATAACCGAGACATGATCTGACGTAGAACGTCTTGTGGAATTTCAAAAGAAAAAAAGGATATTTCTTTTTTCTAGGCTCTTCTTCTGGCCACTGGGGCTCGTCTGCGACTTAGGAAGACTATGTAGATCGCTGCAAATACGGAGACTCCGACCAGAGCCATCAGCAGCAGGAATCCTGTTGTGGTCCAGATTGGCGGTGGAAAGTCTTCTAGGGTGATTGTTGCTGATTTGGATGAGTCTATCGTAACTGCGGTTTGGGTTGCGCTAGTTGTAACTACTCTTAGCCAGTATTCGCCGCTGTAGTGGGCTTCAACGTTGTATGTTCCCTTTGGCAATTTGAACACAGCTTGGCCTCCAGCGTCGGTTGTGTCCAAGCCATAGCCAACTCCAGCCTGAGTGTAAACCACGACGTAGGCTCCGTGAACTGCGGCTCTATTGTTTCCCAGCACGTTGACTGTCAGCTGGTACACTTCCGTTTTGATCATGTATGGTCTATTGGAATCTACGTAGATTGCTTCTTGTTTGACCACGATGTCTTTCCAGAGAACTGTAAAAGCGTAGCTTGCCGGGATAACGCGGGTTAGGTTCATCCACCCGTTTGCGTCACTGTAGCGTGGCAACACGTCCCTAGTGCTGTTCGGCCATGTTACATAGACCTGTGCGTTAGGTAGCGATGTATCAGTGTCATCGACTATGTGGAAGGCTGGGTCGTAGAAGACTATTTCGCCCATTTGGAAAATGTGATCGTTGTGCTCGATGAATGGACCAAACGAACCTGTGCCTTGATGTCTGTAGTAGCCATTATTGTCAATAACTGAAACATTCACGGTATAGTTGCCAAGCTGAGCTGTTGCTGGATACGTCCAGTTGGCCTCATACGTGTTTGCGAATCGTATGAGCCATTGTCCATCTGATTTGCGCTCCATATCCACATTGTCGATAACTGGTGTGCCTGTTGGGTCAAGCATGGTCATGTTGACGCGGTATATGTCGTATCCGCCGAATGGGTCTATCACTGTGGCGCGCACTATTACTATTCGTTGGCTTTCGGTCCAGTTGTAGTAGAACATGTTGGTCTCGCTGTTGTCATATGCGTATGTTTTGACTGATGCTGGCCTAGCGTAGTCTTGAGATGGCAAAATGAGCTTGCTCGGATACAATGGTGAGTCGTACCAGATCCTTGTGTCAGCTGATGAGCCTGCGTTCACTTCCAAGTGAACCTGCACTGATGTGCCTGCGTTGAAGGCGTGTGTGAGCGGCGTTGACAAATCGTAGTTGTACACGGGCACGTCAATGTACTCGCCGATGCTGCTGGTCACTGTTGGGTTAAGTGCGCCAGAGTCCCATAGTGTCGCGCCGCCAACCGAGATTTCGTAGAACTGCACTGTGAAGCCTGTGGGTTTGTAGGCCGATCCGTTCAACCATACGAATGTTTGCCATGTGCCATTGAATGTGACTGGACCCGCCAAGTTGGGGTACAAGTAGAAGTCAATTGCGATTTTGGGCTGACCAATGGGTTTGTAGAACGAGTTTGCATGGGCATCTTGCTGTGTCAGGTAGCTGAACCATTGGGTAGTGTTCATGACGTATTTGGTTTGTATTCCGGCAACGTCAACTGGAGCGTCAACATAATGTAGATAGAACTCCATGGGTTTAGCGAGACCCAAATATGATGGAGCCGCTTCAGTCTTCGGAATCCAGTATGCAGACCCGAGAAACGAGAATGTCGATAACAGTATGATGATCAACAAACTCAGTGTCGTACTCTTAGAGGATTCTCTGAACATTAGGTTCTGACCTCTTGTGCGTCTTTTCGAAAATCTAGGGTTAAACCTTGTTAACTCTGAATCTGAACTCTAAGTTCATGTTCGCTATTGAAGCTACTCTCTGATCAGAAAGAGGAGTGGCTGTTTGCCGTTTATCCTCCTGGGGCTCCGTGGAAGGGGACGTTCTTCCACATTATTTCCCACCATTCGTCGTTGGTGATGGTTTCTCCTTGCGCAATTGTATCCATTATTGTTTTTAGAAGCTCGTGATGTCTCTTTTCGTCTTCTTGTATGCTTTCGAGCAGAAACTTGATTTTCCTGTCTCTTACTTTGTTGATGGCTTCTTCGACATGGCTCATTACTTTCTCTTCATTCTTGATATGCCAACCTACGACGTCCTTCAAGTGGTCGAGTTCCTCTTCAGACATTGCCGGAGCAACTGATATGATGCTCTCTGCTGCTCGGTACATGTCTGCATGCTTCAGCGAGTCAAGCGACATGCCCTTCAAAACCGATGCGACGACCGGATTCTTCAGTTTCCGAAGCGCCTTGTTAACCGATCTGACAATTTCTTCCTCATGTTTGACTTGCTCACGGAAGAAGATGATCAATTCCTTTTCCTCGGTTTTCATCAACACCACCTTCAATGACGTAGACCGAGAGGCGCTATTAACGTTTTGCGATCTAGCCAAACAAGCTGGATCCTAGTTCGCTTTTTCAGAGGAATTCCAGAGATGCTGGAAGTAGTCTTTGGCGAACTGCACTAATCCAAGGTGATTCGACCATATTACCAGCGTTGGTTTGTCTTCTCCCATAAAAAGAATGGCTTCTTTGCCGTCGACGATGATGCCTCCACCGAACATTTGATCTCAAACGCGTACTTCAGGCACTCTGTCCAGCTCTTTGAGGTTCCAGTACGCGGCTTTCTTCGGTACCATTAAGTAGATTTTGACATCAGTGGCTTGCAGCCGTTGCAGCAAAGGAACAACCAAGTCAATT
>Ga0315296_10004401_pt1 | contig 11500 bp, 9 predicted proteins | sample YL17G14_18_MG_FD_203921 | JGI IMG/M metagenome (GOLD analysis project Ga0315296, IMG submission 203921) | Sediment microbial communities from Yellowstone Lake, YNP, Wyoming, USA - YL17G14_18 | ecosystem: Environmental > Aquatic > Freshwater > Lake > Sediment | place: USA: Wyoming | collected...
TAATTAATGACGCAGGGTATATTGCCCCCCTCAAGCAACCTGGATTTGAAAAGGAGAAAAGGTCATGATGAAGAAGAACCTGCAAGATGCGGTAAACGAGCAGATCAACCAGGAGTTCTACTCCGCCTACCTTTACCTGGCGATGGCGGCCTACTGCGAGTCCATCAGCCTCGCCGGGGTGGCGCACTGGCTCAAAGTCCAGTTCAAGGAGGAACAGAGCCATGCCATGAAATTATTCGCGCACGTCGCTGACCGCGGAGGAGCCGTCGCCCTCAAGGCCGTCGCCCGGCCTCCGGAGAAGTTCGGCACGGTGACCGGGCTCTTCGAGCAGGTCCTGGCGCACGAGCAGAAGGTCACCGGGCTGATCCACAAGCTCCACGACCTGGCCGCAAAGGAGAAGGACCACGCCCTGGCGGCCGAGCTCCTGTGGTTCATCAAGGAGCAGGTGGAGGAGGAGAAGACCGCCTCCGAGATCGTGGCCAAGCTCAAGCTCGCCGGGGAGCACGGGGCTTCGCTCCTGTTCCTGGACAAGGCCCTGGGAGAGCGCCAGGGTTAACACCCGATCCTTATTAAGAAAAGGGGCCCCGATGAATCGGGGCCCCTTTTCAGCTTGCGAAAACAGGCCGGGTATGTTATGATATTACAGCCCCTTGGAAATGGTGAACGGAGAATGGTAAGAACGGATAAAGATACTACGACGAGCGCGGGCAACCCTTTGGATTTGATAAGCATCGCATAGGTGAGACGCGTGATCTTCCCAAGGCAGAGGAGGAGGATGCAACCGCAGGACAGGGAGGTGGCCGCGCTGGTCGAGCGGGCGAAGGCCGGCGACGAGCCGGCTTTTGAAGAGCTTTACCACCGCTACAAGCGGATGGTGTATACGCTGACCTACCGGATGACCCGCGAGATCGGCTCGGCCGAGGACCTGACCCAGGAGGTCTTCGTGCTGGTCTGGCGGAAGATCGGGACCTTCCGGGGGGAGGCCAGCTTCTCCACCTGGCTGTACCGCCTGGCCCTGAACGAGTGCCGGGGACACTTCCGCAAGACCAAGGCGGAGTCCCGGACGGTCGGGCTGGAGGACGTGACCCTGTCCACCCCGCCCGAGGAAGGAAAGGCGGTGTTCCGCTCCCGGCTCCAGGAGGCCATCGCCAAACTGCCGCCGGGCTACCGCGAAGTCTTCGTCCTGCACGATGTCCGGGGGCTCCCCCATGATGAGATCGCCGAGGTCCTGGGTTGCTCTGCGGGGAATTCAAAATCGCAATTGTTTAAAGCCCGGGCCAGGCTGAAGAAGATGCTGGCCCCTTTCTATGGAGGTGACAAACTTGAACTGTCGAGACTGGAAGAAGCGCCTGCCCATCCTCTTGGATGAGCACCCGGAGTCCAGGGAGCGGAGGACTCTGGCGGCCCATCTCGCGGAATGCCCCTCGTGCTCCGGGGAGTGGGCACTTCTCACCGGCCTTAAACAAGAGTCCCGGAAGCTTCCGGAACTGGAGCCCGGTCCCCAGGTGTGGGAGAGGATCCGGGAGAGGCTCCAGGAAGGACAGGCAGAGTCTAAGTCTAAGGTTGAGAACAGGGCCCCTTGGTGGAGAGGGCTTGTTCCCGAACGGTTACCCAAACTGGTTTGGGCTTTGGCACCGGCAGCAGCGGTTCTTCTGGTCCTGCTCCTCTCCCCCTGGAGGCAACCCGCCCAGGAAGTAGCGAAGGTGGCCACGCCCGTGTTGGCACCCTCCCCAGCGTCCATTGATACGGGTTCAAAGACACCGGAAATTCGCGGGACCCCCGAGGGGCATCCGGCGGTCCTGACCCGGATGCCGGAACGCAGAGAACGGATGCCCCGCTGGAGCCCGGACACGATCCCACTTTTCGTGATCGAGACCCTGGAGCCACGCGGTCAGCGGGTCTATTCGGACGCCATTCCTCCGGACACAGAGCTGCCCGTGTTCGTGATTCATCAGGGAAGGCTGCCGGAGGAGAACTACATCCCGGCGCCCTCCAACTACCTGATGCCGGTGGTGTCGTTGAGAAAGGGGACGGACTTTTAATCTCTTTAACAAACCCAAGGAGGGGGTGTGCATGACTCAAGCTAAGACTTTGATTCTGTTGCTGGTGATCTCGCTTCTTGGGGCTCCAATTGTCCGAGGAGGTGATGGCACCCTCACGGCCCTGGAGAAGGAGATCACCAGCCTGGTGGAAAACGTCAAACCCTCCCTGGTCACCGTGGAGGCGGTGCGCGGGGATGGCCTTGGGCGGAAGTGGGTCGGGTCAGGCGTTGTCTGGACCCAGGATGGAAAGGTGGTCACGACCGCCAGCCTGATCTCAGAGGACGATAAAGTCACCGTGAGCCTGGCGGACGGGCGGAAACTGCCAGCCAAGATCCTGGGAATAGACGACGAGCGGAACCTGGCGCTGTTGAAAGTGGAGGCCCAGGGACTTACGCCGATCAAACGCGGCAACTCGGAGGCCATCAAGCCCGGGTCTTGGGTCACCGTCATCGGGAACTCTTACGGGATTGCCTCGGCGGTCTCCTTCGGATTGGTCAACGGCATCCGGGGGGATGACAGCTTGCTTCAAATCTCGGCCAACGTAGCCCCGGGGACTTCCGGCGGACCGGTCCTGAGCACCCTGGGAGAGATGGTGGGCCTCATCGCCGGGAAGATGTCCGAGCCGATGAGCCTGGGGCCGATAAGGATTTCGGAGGAAAAGGGGTTCAAGGTTTACTCTCTGTCAAGTTCCTCGGTGGATATGCCGTCAGCGGGGACCGCACTGGCCATTCCCTCGAACAGGGTCCAAGCGGTGTGCGAGAACCTTGAGAAGATCGGGACCTTGAAGCGGGGCTATCTTGGAGTTCGGATCAAGAGCTTAACCCCAGATTTGAAAGAGCATTACAAGAACAAGGATGGTCTTCTGGTCGCGGATGTGGTCCCTGACAGTCCCGCCAAGAAGGCGGGCGTTGAGGAAGGAGACATCCTGACCGAGTTCGACGGCAAGAAAATCAGCGACCCCGGTGACTTTCGCAAACAGGTAGCTGAGGCCCAACCAGGGAAGAAAGTAAAGCTCAAGGTCCTGCGCGAAGGGAAGGAGAAGACCCTGACCGCGGAAGTGGGGGCTATGCCCACGCGCTCAAGCTCCCTTCGGGCCGGGGTGTTCAGAGGCCTGACCATCCCGGAGATCAACATCCCAGGGGTGGAGGTGGAGATTCCCAAGCCGGAGGTTCCGGGGTTCGACCGCCAGGCTTTGGAACGGGAGATGAAAAATTTTCGCAAGCAGTTGGACAAAGCCCAGAAGGAGCTGAAGGAACTGCGGAAGGAACTGAAAAGCAAAAAGCCCACTGAAGGACAGATGTAGCCCCGGGCCCGCAGGCAGAAATGACCGCTTGCCCCCCAGGAGCCTGGGGGGCAAAAAATATTTCTCTTACCCCCTTGACAAAATCCGCGAAGTTTGGTATAGTATATAGTCTCAAACATAAAGCGGCCTTCTTTTTCAAGACATTCGTCATCTTTTCGTTAAGCCAAAGGGCTTTGCCCTTTTTTGGTCGGCTTTGCTTCAGCTCTTTGACAACCGAATAGCGTGCACTTGCCTAACAGGTTTACGTTTCTTGAGTAACAGAAAATATCGAAGGATCGTTCCTCTCATTTTTTTTGAGGGGACTCTCAAGTAGAATCTTATACGGAGAGTTTGATCCTGGCTCAGGACGAACGCTGGCGGCGTGCCTAAGACATGCAAGTCGGACGAATTGCTTTTGTATAGCAATATATGAAAGCAGTTAGTGGCAGACGGGTGAGTAACACGTGGGCAATCTACCTTCGAGTGGGGAATAACCCTGCCAACGCGGGGCTAATTCCGCATGACACCCTCGGTCGGCATCGGCTGGGGGCCAAGGGCGGCCTCTGCTTGCAAGCTGCCGTTTGAAGATGAGCCCGCGTCCTATCAGCTTGTTGGCGGGGTAACGGCCCACCAAGGCGACGACGGGTAGCTGGTGTGAGAGCATGACCAGCCACAATGGAACTGAGACACGGTCCATACTCCTACGGGAGGCAGCAGTCGGGAATTTTGCGCAATGGGGGAAACCCTGACGCAGCGACGCCGCGTGCGCGACGAAACCCTTCGGGGTGTAAAGCGCTTTTGTCCCGGACGAAACCCCTCCGGCCGAACAAGCCGGGGGATTGACGGTACGGGATGAATAAGCCTCGGCTAACTCCGTGCCAGCAGCCGCGGTAAGACGGGGGAGGCGAGCGTTGTCCGGAATTACTGGGTGTAAAGGGCAGGCAGGCGGACTCGTAAGTCCAGGGTGAAATCCATCGGCTCAACCGGTCGGACGGCCCCGGATACTGCGAGCCTTGAGTCGAGCAGGGGAGAGGGGAATTCCTGGTGTAGCGGTGAAATGCGTAGATATCAGGAGGAACACCGGTGGCGAAGGCGCCTCTCTGGGCTCGCACTGACGCTCATACTGCGAAAGCTGGGGGAGCAAACAGGATTAGATACCCTGGTAGTCCCAGCCCTAAACGATGGACGCTAGGTGTTGGAGGTATTGACCCCTTCAGTGCCGCAGCTAACGCATTAAGCGTCCCACCTGGGGAGTACGGTCGCAAGGCTGAAACTCAAAAGAATTGACGGGGGCCCGCACAAGCGGTGGAGGATGTGGTTCAATTCGACGCAACGCGAAGAACCTTACCTGGGCTTGACATCCCGTGGAAATCCCGAGGAAACTTGGGACCTCCCGCAAGGGACCGCGGGACAGGTGGTGCATGGCTGTCGTCAGCTCGTGCCGTGAGGTGTTGGGTTAAGTCCCGCAACGAGCGCAACCCTTGCCCTTTGTTGCCCCGAGCAATCGGGGATCTCGAAGGGGACTGCCTCGGATAACGGGGAGGAAGGTGGGGATGACGTCAAGTCAGCACGCCCCTTACGTCCAGGGCTACACACGTCCTACAATGGCCGGTACAGAGGGATGCAAGACCGCAAGGTGGCGCCAATCCCTAAAAGCCGGTCTCAGTTCGGATTGCAGTCTGCAACTCGACTGCATGAAGTCGGAATCGCTAGTAATCGCGGATCAGCATGCCGCGGTGAATACGTTCCCGGGCCTTGTACACACCGCCCGTCAAGCGATGGGAGCCGGTAAGACCCGAAGTCGCTGCTCCAACCCGCAAGGGAGGGGCGCGCCGAAGGTCGGATCGGTGACTGGCGCTAAGTCGTAACAAGGTAGCCGTACCGGAAGGTGCGGCTGGATCACCTCCTTTCTAAGGAGACCCTTCCGTAGGGAGAAGTCTCTTCCTTCGGAATATCTCCAAAGGTCAATCTCAGGACGCGGAACCTCGAAGCGGTGCACGCTATTCGCGTTTCATCAGATCCCCTGCCGCTTGACAAACGGCGGGGGATTTGCGTATAATCAACAGTTAATCCGAGTCGGGCCCATAGCTCAGATGGTTAGAGCGCACGCCTGATAAGCGTGAGGTGGTTGGTTCGACTCCAACTGGGCCCACCATGACGGCAAGGTTAAAGGTTCAAGGGGTCAAGACTCAACAAACCTTAAACTTGAGGAGGAGGCAACATGAGGAAGTTAGGGTTGGTGTTCTTGGCGGTGGTGGCCCTGACGAGCTGGGTCTGGGCCCAGGAGGCTACGTTCAAGCGGTTCAGCTTCGGATTGGGCTACGGCTCGCAAACCCTGGAAGGGCTTCCAAATACCCCTTCGATTCACGGTGCCGGCTCGCATAACCACAGCCGCACGACGGGCGGTACGACAGTCACCGATCCGCCCTATCCGATTTATCAAGACTTCGGGGGGTTCTCCAACTATTTCCTTGCGGTGCCAAGTTTTCCGATTACCGTCACCTATCGTTTGACCGAAAACTTTGGGTTAAGGGCTAACGTCGCCTTTCTGAAGGGAAGCCAGAGCGACAAATCGAACTACCAGACCGTTTGGACGTACGATGATACGGCAAGATTTCCCTTGGATACGACCTTCATTCATGACGTTACCACCACAACAACCACTAATAACACGAAGGAGGATATCTCGGGGTTTCCATTTGAGTTCGAGGCACTGCCCACAGTCCACTTCGGAGACCGCGTGATGCTCACCCCGAGCGCCGGAGTCGGATACTACAACTACACCATCAAAGGAGCATCTTCGACCTACGACCGAAACTCTACCCTGAACGATACCCGGACCAGGGTCACCTATCCCGGCGGCACCCGTACGGTCACCGTGACCCAGGTAACGGATGTCACTGATGACGCTGTGAACGGAAAGTTGCCGGGAATGAAGTACACTGGGTTCGGTGCCTTCTTCGGGATAGGAGCTAATGTTCGGGTTTGGAAAGAGGCCTCCATCTGGGCCCAGTGGCGTAAGGGCGGAATTCCGCTCACCGCAAAGTTCACTGATCCCTACACCACCCACACCTACGGTAGCCACAACTATTACACCTACACCAACGATATTAAAAACAGCGTCCATGCCCGCCAGGAGTTCTTCGCAATCGGGGCGGCCTACGAGTTTTAAGGAGGACTTTGCCTAAACCAAACGGCCTCTGGCCGTTGGCAGTTGGTTTCTTGCTTGCGGCCCAAGGTTCCTGGGCCGCAAGCCGGTGGAGCGCCAGCCTCACCATGGGGCCGGAGCGATTCGCCATAGCCTCCTCCCAGGGCGGGGCGACGGTAGACCAGATTCCCTGGGCCGGGAGGCTGTCGTTCCAGTATGCCTGGCACGAGCACCTGGCCCTGAGGGCGGCAACCGGGTTCTTGACCGGGAGCCGGACGGAAAAGGTGACCCCGGCCAGGGGAAGCGGAGATGAAGTGGAGACCAAACTCTGGGGGTATCCCGCGGAATTGGGGCTGGCCTTTCCCCTGGAGGTCCGGGAGGGGCTGACCTTCCTGCCGGGGGCGGGCCTGGGGTACTGCCGCCTGCGCTACGAAGAGAAAGAGAAAATCGGCGGCACGACCTCATCGAGCACGATGTATCGCCTCTCCGGATTCGGCGGGATCCTTTCGGCAGGCCTGGAGGCGAGAGCCACGGAGCGCTTGTTTCTGTTCGGAGAAGTCCGGTCCGGGCTTCCCCTCCTGCGGGAGAGCTGGAGCGAGGGGAGCGACAGCACGCAGACGGCCTATGTCCGAGACGTCCGGCCGACCTGGAGCGGGATGGCCCTCGGCTTTCGCTGGATATTCTAAAGGACAGACGACGACAGGCAGAAAGCGGGAGGCAGCCGTTACTCTAAACTCAAAAGCCAAAATGAAGGGGCTGTAGCTCAGGGGGAGAGCATCTGCTTTGCAAGCAGAGGGTCGAGGGTTCAATTCCCTCCAGCTCCACCATGTCATTTTAGATGTTGGATTCAAAGATCTACCCTTATAATCGGTTTCCCGAGCAAATCATGAAAAAGCTTCTTTACCCCATCATCGTCCTCCTCATCTTATGTGCCATCGGGGCAAGCGGCGAGGAGCTGGCCCGGCCCGTGCCGAGCGTTTCCCTGACCGACAATGCCGTGGTCCAGCACATCGCGGCCCATCTCAAACAATACCTCATTCTCTTGGGCGCGGTGATCGTCCTGCTGATCATCCTCTCCATCTACCGAAAGCACAAGCAGCATGAGGACGGAATCGTGGAGTACAACGATACCCTGAGGGCGGCCCTGGCCCAGACTCAGGTCTCCCCCAAGGAGCTGGACAAGCTGCGGGGGATCCAGACCTTCTACCACCTCTCGGACCGGGAGGTAAAGCAGATCCACATCGCCCAGTTCGAGGAGGTCTTTGCCAACACCCCGCCCGAGACCTTCATCGTGGGGCAGGGGCTGGCCAAGATCGAGGGGGCCCGCAAGTCCCTGGGGCTTTCCGATGCGGAGGTCGCGGACATCCTAGCCGAGGTGGACCAAATCAAGCGGCGGTCCGAGATCAGCAAGGGAAACCTGCCCGAAGCGGCCTCGCCGATCTCCCTCAAGGAAGGGGAAACCTGCCATTTCGTGGCCCAAGCCGAACTATTGGAGGGGGATCTGCCGGAATCGGAGGGGATACGGTTCGAGTTCGGGCGTCGGGCGGTCTATTACCGCGATGGAGAGCTCCTCCCGATTCCTGACAAGGAGCTCGCGGCCCGGGACAGGGGAAAACTCGTGCTCACCAGCCAGAGGATAGTCTTCACCGCAAGAGGCGGACCGTTCCAGTACGAGTACGGCAGGCTGAAGGGGGTCGTGGTTTTCCACAACGCCCTGGGTGTTTACCCCGATGCTCCGGAGCGCTGGTTCCGGATTGAGGACCCGGAGACCTGTGCGGTCATCGCCTCTAAGGCGGCGCAGGAGCACCTTGCACTTTGAACGCCGGCTTGGTTGGAAGGGAGGGCCCTCTCGAAGCCCTCCTTTTTCTTTAGGGGATGAGATTCCGGGGGAAAGGAAACCAATTCAAGGAGGCCAATGCGATGAGATGGGCGACCCGCGAGAAGGCCAAGGTGGACCGCATCGCCTGCCCCTGGCTGATCCAGCGCTTCGTGGACAGGGACGCGGAGTTCCTGTACCTTCCCAAAGACACGGACTGGCAGCAGTTGAAGGATGCGATCCCGTACGACGCCCCGGGGGTGGAATTAGGACATCACGGTCCGGAGTGCTCGTTCGACGCAATCATCAAAAAGTACAAGCTCACGGACCCGGCCCTGCTCCTCCTGGCCAAAATCGTGCGGGCCGCGGACACGGCGGACAAGTCGCTTACGCCTGAGGGCTTCGGCCTGGAGGCCATTGCGGACGGGTTCAGGCGCATCGCCCGGGACGACTTCGATAACCAGCGCCTGCAGTTCCCGGTCTACGACGCGCTGTACGCCTACTGCAAGGCTAAAGTTGCTGAGGGGTAAGCAAACCTGATGCCGGTGACTTCTCTTCCGGCCTGGGTCGGGCGCGTGGCAAGCTTCCTGGGCCTGCGCCGGAGCATCGTGGCCCTGCTTCTGATGGTCATCCTGGTGGGACTGGGCGAGCGCATGGCCGAGCGGTTTTTGCCCATCTACCTTCTGGCCCTGGGCGGCTCGATCATCGCGATCGGGCTGCTCTCCGGGCTCCAGAACCTGCTCGGGGCGCTCTACGCTTTTCCCGGCGGGTACTTGAGCGATCGCCTGGGCACCAAGCGGGCCCTCCTGGTCTTCAATCTTCTGTCCCTGTTCGGGTACCTCGTGGTCATCATCATACCCCATTGGGCCGCGGTCCTGGTCGGGGCCTGTTTTTTTCTCACCTGGAGCGCGGTCTCTCTCCCGGCCACGATGAGCCTGGTCTCCCAGGTCCTGCCAAAGGAGAAGCGCACCATGGGGGTCTCCCTGCATTCCCTGATCCGCAGGGTCCCGATGGCCCTGGGCCCGGTCCTGGGCGGAGCCCTGATCGGTTTTTACGGGGAGAAGAACGGGGTCCGGCTGGCCTTCGTCCTGGCCGCGATCCTCTGCCTGGTCTCGATCTTCTTCCAGGAGCTCCTGATCCAGGAGCAGGCCCGTCCGGCCCGGCCCGAGAAGAATCCGCTCCGGCTCTGGAGGTTCCTGTCCCCGGACTTGAAGAACCTGCTCCTCTCGGACATCCTGATCCGGTTCGCGGAGCAGATCCCCTATGCCTTCGTGGTGGTCTGGTGCCTGAAGAGTGTCGGGGTCTCGGCCCTGCAGTTCGGGGTCCTGACCGCGGTGGAGATGGCGACCGCGCTTTTGGTTTATATCCCGGTGGCCTGGCTCGCGGACAGGAGTACCAAGAAGCCCTTCGTGGTCGCGACCTTCGTGTTCTTCACCCTGTTCCCCGGGGTGCTGTTCTTCTCCCGGTCCCTGCCGCTCCTGGTCCTGGCTTTTATCCTCCGAGGGTTGAAGGAGTTCGGGGAGCCGACCCGCAAGGCACTGATCTTGGACCTTGCCCCCGAGGACCGGAAGGCCGGGACCTTCGGGCTGTACTATCTGGTACGCGATGTGGTAGTGTCCCTGGCCGCCTTTGGGGGAGCGTTCCTGTGGCGGGCCTCCCCGGCCTTGAACCTCTGGGTGGCTACGGGCTTCGGGCTTTTGGGGACGTTCTACTTCGCCGTCTTCGGCAGGGACCTCGGCCGCCCCCGGCCCCCCGGAAAGTAGGAGACGCACCCAATACCCCCGCAATTGCAGCCGTCATTCCTGAGGAGCCTGTCCCGTTACGAGATTCCAAGGACTTACAGGGCAGGACGGAGGCTGGATGGTCGGGGACTCGGAAAAATCTATTCTCCTAACTTTTGGATTTTAGAGAGGTTATAAGACCGCACTCAAAATACTTTCCGCACCAGGTTGACAAATCGCTGTTCTGCGCCTATATAAGGGAGGGACAGGTTATAAAACTCTCCCAACCTGCCAAAACCCCCAAAAAAGCCCCAAAGTACCGTAATGAAACCCGAACCAAACCCATACCAAATACCAACCAAACCCGTACCAAATCCGTATGCACGCCCGATACTCGCCCACCCCTGCACCACCCCGGGAGCACCCCGGGAGGGAATCCAGGACCATTCAGGACGGACTCAGGAAGCGTTTCGGTTGAGAAGAGATGAAAAAAACTTCGGGTGAGGGTTGGAGGGCAGGAGGAATTAGGGCTGAAAACGAAAAGGATGCCGGGAAGGGGAGGCTTTGGGTCAGGAGGCGTCCAGGGTCTCGCGCACCTTTCTGAGCAGGGCCTCGGGCCGGAAGGGCTTCTGGAGAAAGGCCAGTTTTTCCACGAGGAGTCCGTGGCGGATGATGGCGTCGTCGGTATAGCCGGACATGAAGAGCAGTTTCATGTCCGGGCGCAGGGCGGCCAGGCGTTGGGCCAGGTCCCGGCCGCTCATCCCGGGCATGACCACGTCCGTGAGCAGGAGGTGGATGGGCCCCGGAAGCTCTCCGGAAAGCCTGAGGGCTTCCTCCCCGTTTCCGGCCTCAAGCACGGAATAGCCCTGGGCTGAGAGGACCTCGCGGATCAGGCCCCGGATCTCGGGCTCGTCCTCGACCAGGAGCACGGTCTCCGTTCCCCCGGGAAGCGTGGTCTCAGCCGGGGCCGACTTGCGCTGCTGCTCTTCCTCCTCGATCCGAGGGAAGTAGACTTTGAACGTCGCGCCCTTGCCCGGGGCGCTCTCGACCTCGATGTGCCCGCCGCTCTGCTTGACGATGCCGTAGACCATTGACAGGCCCAGGCCGGTGCCCTGACCCTTCTCCCTGGTCGTGAAGAAGGGCTCGAAGATGTGGGCCAAGGTGCTCTCGTCCATCCCGTGCCCGGTGTCGCTCACTTCGAGCAGGACATAAGGGCCGGGCGAGACCTCCAACCGGGAAGCCGTAAAGGCCTCGTCCAGGACCACGTTGGCGGTCCGGAGGGTGAGCTTCCCGCCCTGGGACATGGCGTCCCGGGCGTTCAACGCGAGGTTCATGATCATCTGCTCGACCTGAACCATGTCGGCCCTGACCCGCCCCAGGTCCGGGACGAGCTCGGTCGTCATCTCGATGTCCTCTCCGATCAGGCGACGGAGCATCTTCCCGGCCTCGGCGACCACGCGGCTCAAGTCCAGGACCGCGGGCATGACGACC
>Ga0315296_10004402_pt1 | contig 11499 bp, 7 predicted proteins | sample YL17G14_18_MG_FD_203921 | JGI IMG/M metagenome (GOLD analysis project Ga0315296, IMG submission 203921) | Sediment microbial communities from Yellowstone Lake, YNP, Wyoming, USA - YL17G14_18 | ecosystem: Environmental > Aquatic > Freshwater > Lake > Sediment | place: USA: Wyoming | collected...
CTACATCCTCTGGCTGCAACTCTACACGGCGTGGCTTCCGACCTCGCATGGATACCCTCCCAGATTGATATGGGAGCATGCTATCACCGAGTTAATTTCTTGCCAAACTTCGGCTACAGTCCACTAGCACATTGCCCAAGCTCACGGTGCAGAGCGATGACCAGGAGGCGGTCCGCACCTATGTGTGACAAAAAGGTTCAGTGGGTATATAATTGTGCTACCTCAAGTGGTGGCCCAAATTCATGTTTGCCCAAGATGACGTAAACAAAGATCATCCGGTCTCTGAACAGGTAGGAGATACTCAGGAGTTGCAGGGGGATGGTAGGATGCCGGTAGTCAGAAACACAGAGCTGCCCTCAACAGACAGCTCTCATACAGACCTTGAGACGGACTTGACAAAACTGATTGAGCGCACAAACGTCCGGCTCCTATCTAACATTATCATCAACGGTGGAATTCGTATCCTTCACCTGAAAGATACGGTTGGAGCGTCCCTGGTTGTTACAGCCGTTCTGAGTGTTTTGATATACCTTTCGACCACACTGCTCAACAGGGCTTGTAACCATACTGCTCCATTCTTTGTATTCCCACTGGCTGTCGCAAGTTGCGTTACCGCGGTATCACTCGGTATAGTCAAGATTCTCCACGACAATATCCTCCCCCCCAATGCTAAGAGCCTCGTGTCCCTGGCCCTGGACGAGAAAGGTTTGATTGCATTGCGCGACTGGTTTCGATCCTTCTTGTCTTTGCCAAGACAGCTTGTTACCTCATTCTTTCTGGGAGGGTTGGGCGTACTGAGTTCGTTTGTGATTGCTAGGAATACTGCGGTGAGGTTCGATGTTGGTACGTATGCTCTCGTGTTCTTGTGCGTGTTCTCGGTCGGTCACGGTTTTTATTGCGCGATACTGATCCCTACTTTAGCGAAAGCAGCAAGCAAGGAACGCATGCGGTTGTTCTGGCTGAATCCAGCGGACTCTCCGGGTATCAAAATGGCATCTTCATGTTTTGCCAAGTTGTCTGTGGCGGATGCCATTGTCGTCACTATCTGTATCGTCATGATGTATTGGTTTAAACCCTGGGAGTCTCCAGCGGCTGCGCTCGTCTCTGGCGTTTGGCTATTAGTCGGCCTGGCTGCAGTGTCGTACTCATTTCTGTACCCGCACTATTACCTTAGCAAAGCGATAAAGGCCGAGAAGAATCGCCAGATGACAAGATTCCAAGATGTCCTCACATCATATCGGAATCGCCTTGAGGAATTGGACGAGGATGATCTCAAGAGGCTGTCTGAACTCATCAAACTCTACGATCAGATAGCGGCAGCCAGAGACACGGCTATTGACATGCAAGCTCTGCGCAGCTTCCTTACGTCGTTGGCTGTCCCAACTTTGTCTTTTCTCGGTGGTCTTGTTGACTTGGGGGCATCTCTTGGCTTGCCTTGAGCCGCCCAGCGTAGCTTGCAGCCTACCCGTCTGGGTACCCCAACTTTCGATCACCAGTCCCCCCGCCAGCCCCACCAGGACGATCAGCAGGTCGGCCTTCAGGTCGGCCCCCGCCATGATCAGGAGCGACATGGCGGCGAAATCGCCCAGGAGCAGCCAGTCCACCTGGCTCCACAGCGGGCGGCTCCAGTCCACGTACGACAGTGCCTCTTTCGCCAGCGGCGACCACACGACGCCGATCACGAAGACGGTTGCCAGGAAACTGCTCAGCAGCACGTAACTCGAGCGCGTCCAGCCCAAGGCAGCAGCCAGGCGTTGCCAGCGGGTTGCTTTGTCCCGTTTCACGTGACCTCCGATGGTTCGGGTTGCATGGGGACGTTGTACTCAAAATACGAATTTGCACAAAACAGGGAGTTGGAAGCTGGGGAACTGGAGAAACCAACACCGTTAGGGCGACTTTCAGATTGTCGAGGAAGTGCGGGTTGAGCCATGGTGTGGATTTGCACACAACAGGGAGCGGTGTATACTAATGATGAGAGCACCCTGGCAGGTGTATCACCATGCGCGACGCAGTGACATCCACTGCCGTCACGTCGTCAAGCGCCAGTTCGATGTCTATGACCGCTAGTCCACCCTGGGCCGGGACGCACCACCAGCGGTTCTGACCCGGGCGTCCAGTTCGCCGACGGTCGGTTCATCTGTAGGTGCATATAGCTCAACCCAGGTATACTCGATCCGCGTATACCCACTCCCCCATGGATCGCCACGCTCAAATCTGCCCAACCCCCGCTCCTCAGCCAGCCGGAGATAGTCATAGGCCGCGTCCACCACCCCCCATTCCGCGTGCAGCAGGTCGCACATCACACAGTCTATGGCCACGGGGTCGCGTGAGAAGAGCAGGCTGTTCGGTGCCTCGCCCTGGAACGTCTTATACCAGGGCGTCGGCACGGCACTGACCGACGACGCACCAAAAAGGCCATCCCCCACCGTCAGTACCGTCTTGCCAGCAACGTTGGGATTGGCGTTGATGTCCACCAGAGGACTGAAGTCTGGGCTATAGCGGTAGTCGTTGGGGTTGATGTAAATATGGGGGTTGTCGTGACCACTCCCAACCAGATTGCTCAGACTGCCAAAGTGGTTCTTGAACCCCAGCGTGACCGGGTGGGTACCATGTCGCTTGAGAATAGGCATATTGATCAGGTAAGTCGCCCGGTATAGCAGGTCGGTCAGCCAGCGGCCAGTACTCATCGCGGGATTGGAAAAGGCCACGCGAAGACTTGCGTCCACGTGGTTGAAGGTCGCCCTCTCGTCAGCACACCCGGCGCCATCGAAATAACGTGCCTGAGTATACTGGCGCCGGCCGTAGAAGCGGCTCGGCATCGGACGCATGGCGTCGTAAACCCAGACGTCTTCCTCGCGAATGCCTGCTGTGACCATTGAACCGATCAGCGCATTGACGGGTTGGACAAGCGCATCAATCTTTTTGTCGGTATCGCCGCAGGAAGCGTTGTTCAGATTGACCTTGATGGCGATCTTCTGGCCGGGCTGGTAGGCAGGAAGAAGCACAGTCCACGCCGTGGCCACCGACGCTGTATCGGTGAGTTCCATCAGTCCCCGATCCACCATCTCGTTCACCACGTTCTGGTCCACGTGGTCCCCATACCAACCGTTGGCGAAATCCCAATGGGTAGCCTGGGACGCGTGGACGTGAACGAGCTTAGGAAGCGGATAATCCCGATATACCAGCGGCAGATAGGCGCGGGGACTCAACTGCGGCTCTTGAGCAGCGACGTCAGGCGCCCCAGGATCCAGAACACGGCGCACCGCAGAAAGCGCCAACCAGCCAGCCGCCACCGCCATCCCCTTAAGGAATTGGCGACGCGTTGCTTCTCTTCTCACTACACTGCCTCCACCTTGAGTTATGCGCCCGCAGGCCGATGGCCCGGGGCGTTATAGACGAGCGGGATATTCTACCACGCCCCGAAAATAAAGTCAACGTCCATCTACAGAATAGCCGTACTGGTGGCGCAATTCTCGCTCAGGCAATGCTGGATCATACAAAGCACGGCTTGCACGGACAGGACGGACGGAGTACAATCGGCCACCGTGAAACGTGAAGCGTGAAACGTGGTGCGTATTCCGTAGCCTGTGTTCCGTCACACCACACGCAACATGGAACACGCACCACGCAATACGCCAGACGAAACAACGACGTGGAGGATTGTATGACCCCTATCCGGATAGCAATTGTCGGCTGCGGCCGTGTCTCTGACCTGCACGAGATGGGCTACCGCGGGCAGGAGGACGCCCGCATCGTGGCCGTGTGCGACACGAAACGCAAGAACGCCCAGGCCAAGGCCGGGGCCTGGGGTGTAGACAAGGTGTACACGGACTACCAGAAACTCCTGGCCGACCCCGAGATTGACCTGGTGGAACTGCTGGTGCCCCACCACCTGCACGCCGAGATGACCGTCGCCGCGTGCGAGGCCGGCAAGCACGTCTCGGTCCAGAAGCCGATGGCGCTCAACGCGGCCGAGGCGGACCGTATGATCGCGGCGGCGGAGAAGGCTGGCGTGACCCTGCGGGTATTCGAGAACTTTGTGTTCTATCCGCCGCACGTGCGCGCCAAACAGATGATCGAAGCGGGCGAGATCGGGGAGCCGCAGATGATACGGCTGCACGTCAACACCGGCACGCGCGAGACTTCCTGGAAGGTACCGCTCAGCGCCTGGATGTGGCGTTTCGACGAGAAACGCTGCGGCGGCGGGCCGCTCGTCTTCGACCACGGCTACCACCTCTTCTCGCTGGCGCGCTACCTGATGGGCGAGGTGGAGCGGGTCTACGCCTGGATTGACAAGAGCCCGGTCGTCCCGACCAGATACCTGGACGCGCCGGCCGCCATCATGTTCCAGTTCAAGTCCCCCCGCCGCTACGGCGTGCTGGATTTTGCGCACACGCCGCACATGAAGATCGAGTCGCTCTACTACGCCGACGACGACCGGGTGGAGGTCATCGGCGACAAGGGCATCCTGTTCGTCAACCGCTGCACCGCACGGACGGTGGACCTGCCGGCACTGATGATGTTCCGCGACGGAAAGACCACACCCATCCCGGTCGAGCGGGTCGAGTGGCACGATAGTTTCGTTGACTGTACCCGCCACCTGATCGGCGTGTTGCGGGAGGGCGGACAAGCGGTGCTCGACGGCCCCACCGGCAAGGCGGTGCTCCAGTTCACACTGGCGGCGCACATTTCTGCGCGTGAAGGCAGGGAGGTGCGGCCCGACGAGGTGAAGTAATTGGGATGAAACGACGAGAACTGGTCGGAGCGTATGTGCGTGGGCTGTATCATGCCTGCGGCGTGGACGACGTGGAAGACAGCCCCCTCGTGGGGATCGCCAACTCCTGGAACGACCTGGTCCCGGGGCACGTCCACCTGGAGCGGGTGGCAGAAGCGGTGAAAGAAGGAGTGCGGGCGGCCGGGGGAATCCCGCTGGCCTTCAACACCATCGCAATCTGCGACGGCATCTGCCAGGGGCGGGGGATGCACGCGATCCTGCCCAGCCGCGATATCATTGCCGCCTCGGTCGAACTGATGGCGCGCGCCTATGGCTTCGACGGGCTGGTCTGCCTGGCCTCGTGCGACAAGATCGTGCCCGGGATGCTGATGGCGGCAGCGCGGCTCGACCTGCCGACGATGTTCGTCACCGGCGGGTTGATGGCCGAAGGCGAGTGGCGGGGACAGCGCGTCGTCACCAGCGACGTCAAAGAGGCCATCGGGCGGGCCCGGCGGGGCGAGATCACGCCCGACGAGTTGTACGAGATTGAGCGGGCAGGGTGCCCCGGTCCTGGTATCTGTAACATGATGGGCACGGCCAACACGATGTGTGTCGTCGTGGAGGCGGCGGGGTTGAGCCTGCCGGGGAATGCGACGATAGCGGCAACTGCCGGAGCGGGAGCCGCCGGACTGTGGTCCGGCAAAAGCGCAGAGATCAACCCGGAACTGTTGGCGCTGGCATCTGCGGCTGGCAGGCACGTGGTGGAATCGCTGGCGGCCGGTGTGACCTTCCGCGACGTAGTGACGCCCGCAGTTCTTCGCAACCTCGTCACCGCCGTGCAGGCCATTGGTGGCTCGACCAACCTGGTGCTGCACCTGGGGGCGCTGGCTACAGAACTGGGCTACACGTTGACGCTCGACGACTGGGAGCGCATCGGGCGAGAGACGCCACTCCTGGCCAGGTTCAAGCCGTCTTCACCCTGGTCGGTGTCCGATTTTGGGCGCGCCGGTGGCGTGCCGGCCCTCCTCAAGGTGCTTGCGCCGCTGCTGGACCTGAGCGGGCCGACGGCCTACGGCTCCCGGCTGGCACTCATCGCGGCCGGAGCAGAGGTGCGCCAGCCCGAGATCATCCGTCCGCTGGAGGAGCCACTGGCACCTGCAGGCGGCATCGTCGTCCTGCGCGGCAACCTGGCCCCCGAAGGGGCCATAGTCAAGGCCAGCGGCGTCCACCCGGCGATGATGCACCACGTCGGACCGGCGCGGGTCTTTGACTGTGAGGAGGACGTGCAGGAGAGTCTGCTAGGCGGCCGCGTGCACCCCGGTGACGTGCTGGTCGTGCGCTACGAGGGGCCGCGCGGCGGCCCAGGGATGCGCGAATTGTCGCTCCCGGCGGCTATCCTGGTGGGGATGGGGCTGGCGGATGCGGTCGCCATGGTCACGGATGGGCGCTTCTCCGGCGCAACGCGGGGGCCGTGCGTGGGACACGTCTGCCCGGAGGCGGCGCTAGGCGGGCCGCTGGCCGCACTGCGCGACGGCGACGTGATCGAAATAGACATTCCCAACCGTGCGCTCAACGTGCGCCTCAGCGACGACGAATTGCAGGCGCGACTGGAACAGTGGACCCCGCCCCCCCAGGAGATTCCCCCAGGCTTCCTGCGCCTGTACGCCGGTCACGTCGGCCCTGCCAGCCGGGGGGCTGTGCTCAGCGGATAGCAGGCTCAACCACTTGACGCTATCCGATTATTGTGGTACTATGCAAAGCGTACAGCGGTTTGGTTGGTGCGGCACATACAAAGGAGGTAGCCCCATGAAGACACCTCGACACGCCTGGTTCCTGGGCGTGATAGGCTTATTGATCGTGCTGAGTCTGTTGAGCGGCTGCTACAGGCCAGCGGCTCCCGACGTGACGCCGACCCCGGCCGGCGGTGCGGCGACCGCTCCGTCGGATGAACAACAGATGGCCACAGCGGCCGCAGAGTCCACCCGGGTGGCCAGGACGGCCGCGGAGGTAACGACGACGGAGGGAACAACTACTGTGTCACCGTCCACGCCTACGTTTACGCCGACTCCCACAGCCGTCTCCCCTACACCCGTGCCTCCCACATCCACTCCCACGCCGGTTCCGGCACCACCGGCCACCGGCCGGGTGACGCACGTGGTCCAGCGGGGTGAGAATCTGTTTCGGATCGCGCTGCGCTACGGCACCACAGTGCAGGCGATTGCCAGCGCCAGCGGCATCGCCAACCCGGCCCTGATCTACGTGGGGCAGGTGCTGGTGATCCCGTCGGGCACTCAACCGCCCGCGCCGTCAGGTGGGACGACCTACGTGGTGCAGCCGGGCGACAATCTGTTCCGCATTGCACTGCGTTACAACTTGAGTTACCTGTACCTGGCGCAGTACAACAGCATCGCCAATCCGGCCCACATCTACGTCGGGCAGGTCATACGCATCCCGCCGCGTTAGCTTCGTTAAAACCTGACAGGTCTCTAAGACCTGTCAGGTTTTAGGTGGCGGATGATGATCACCAGCCTGCAGAACGACAAAGTCCGCTACGTGCGGGCATTGCAGAACCAGCGGCGTGCCCGGCAGCGAGAGCAACGATTTGTCTTCGAGGGGATGCGGCTCGTCGAGGAGGCTGTCCGTGCTGGCGTTGCTCCGGCTTTCGTGTTCTATACCCCGCCGGTCGAGGCCGACGAACGAGGCAGCCGGCTGCTGGCGTCGCTCCATGCGGTAAATGTCCCCTGTTACGCGGTGAGCGAACAAGTGATGGCCGCCTGTTCCGACACGGAGCCCCCCCAGGGCATTTTGGCCGTGTTGCCTATCCCCGCCCACCCTCGACCCGAGTATCCCACACTCACGCTGATCCTCGACTGCGTGCGGGACCCCGGAAACCTGGGCACCATCCTGCGCACGGCACTCGCGGCAGGCGTGGAGCAGGTGCTGTTAACGCCCGGCACGGTGGACGCCAGCAACCCCAAAGCCGTGCGGGCGGCCATGGGAGCACATTTGCGTCTGCCGGTGGCGACGCTCAAGTGGGAGAAAATCGCCGAAGCGGTGACGGGCAGCGACGTGTGGCTGGCGGAGGCCGGCGGCGAGACGCGCTACACCGCCGTGGATTGGAGGCGCCCGGTCGCGCTCATCGTAGGAGGGGAAGCCACCGGCGCAGGGGAGCGCAGCCGGGCACTGGCGCGAGGACGGGTCTCCATCCCGATGGCGGCAGGAGTCGAGTCGCTGAACACGGCGACAGCGACGGCGGTCATCCTCTTCGAAGTGATGCGGCAAAGAGGGGGGCTGACTTGACAAAACCGGTTTTTGCGGCATAATATAACTCATAACCGATCACTGGAAAGGCTGTGACGGAGAAGAGTAAGCGGAGGGAATCCGCCAGGGAGGTGGGGCCGTAGACTGAGAGCCCTGCCCGGAATAAGCCCGCTGAAGTTCGCTCCCGAGCCGACCCTTGAACGGGCCTCCTGGCCAAAGTAGAGGGCTCCGCAGGCCCGGCGTTAACGGGGCGGCCGATCGCACCTACGGGTGCTGCCGGTTGGAATGAGAGGGCTCCACCAGGAGCCAAGCGGGGTGGTACCGCGGGAGTAAAGACGCTCTCGTCCCTGTGGGACGAGAGCGTTTGTTATTCTGGAGATTGGAGATTGGGGGATTGGAGGCTCGGTGCTGGATGTTGGAGAATGGAGAATGGAGGATGGAGATTAGATGTTGGATACCCGTGATCGAAAGGAGTGTGTGACATGAAAGAAGTGCAAGACATGATTGATCAGTTGAGGCGACTGGAAGAGGAAGCGTTGGCTGCGCTGGAGGAGGTAAAGGATAGCGCAGCACTGGCTGCCTGGTACAGGCGCTACCTGGGCAAGCCGGGTACACGGACGCCGCACGTCCTCCGCGAGGAGCGCGCCCGGCACGAAACGCACGAGCGTGACCTGGGTGAGAAAGGTTTGCTGACCCAGATGATGCGCTCCATTGGTGAACTGCCGAAAGAAGGACGCCCGGCCTTTGGACAGATCGCGAACGAGGTCAAAGCCGCCCTGGAGTCTGCTCATCAGGCACAGGCTGAACTGTTGCGGCGGGCGGAGATGGAGCAGGAACTGGAACAGGGAGCACTGGACGTCACGCTGCCCGGCCGCCCCAGCGGCCCGGGGCACCTGCACATCACCACCCAGACGCTGCGCCAGATCTACACGATTTTTGGCGAGATGGGATTCCAGGTCTACGAGGCGCCCGAAGTCGAGACCGACGAACTGAACTTTGGCCTGCTGAACATGCCGCCCCACCATCCCGCCCGCGATATGTGGGACACTTTCTGGGTCAGCGACGAGGTAGTGCTGCGCACGCACACCTCGCCAGGGCAGATGCGGGCCATGCGCGAGTATTGCCCGGAACCCATCCGCGTCATCCTGCCCGGCAAGTGCTACCGCTACGAGCAGGTCACCGCCCGCTCTGAGCACCAGTTCTACCAGGTGGAGGGACTGGCGGTGGGCCACAACATCAGGATGACCGACCTGATCGGCACGCTGACCCAGTTTGCCCGGCGGTTCTATGGGCCTGAGCGCCGCGTGCGCATCCGAGGCTCCTACTTCCCCTTCACCGAGCCCAGCATCGAGGTGGACATGGACTGCATCCTGTGTGGTGGCAGGGGCTGCCGGGTATGCAAGTACAGCGGCTGGCTGGAGATCGCCGGGGCAGGGATGGTGCACCCGGTCGTGCTGCAGAACGGCGGCTACGACCCCGACGAGTGGAGCGGTTTCGCTTTCGGCTTCGGGGTCGAGCGACCGGCGATGCTCAAGTACTGCATTGACGACATTCGGCTGTTCTATGGAAATGATCTACGGTTCCTGAGGCAGTTCTGATGGGAATATCAAGGAGGATGAAATGAAAGTGCCCTTATCCTGGCTTACAGATTATATAGACATCCCGGTCTCCATCGCAGAACTGGCCGGGCGGCTGACGCTGGCCGGGCTGGACGTGGAGACAGTCGAGTACATCGGCCTGCCGGAGGCCCAATTGCCCTGGGAGCCCGACAAGATCGTCGTGGGTGAACTCCGCGCCGTACACCCCCATCCCGACGCCAACCGGCTGGTTCTGGCCGAGGTAGAGTACGGCGGACCGGAGCCCGAGGTCGTCGTCACGGGGGCACCCAGCCTGCTGGAACGCCGGGGCCAGCGCGGTCTCCACCTCAAGATAGCCTTCGCGATGGAGGGCGCTCACATCTGCGACGGCCACGCTGAAGGCCAGCATCTCATCAAACTGAAGAAGACCAAGATCCGCGGCGTCCCCTCCCGGGCCATGGTCTGTTCGGAGAAGGAACTGGGGCTCTCCGACGAACACGTGGACATCATCTATCTGCCCGAGGACGCGCCGGTAGGACTGCCGCTGGCCGATTACCTGGGCGATGCCATATTCGATCTCGACATCAAGGGGCCGTTCGCTCACTTGCAGTCGGTCTTCGGCGTCGCCCGCGAGGCGGCGGCGCTGCTCCAAGTGCCACTCCGCCGGGACGTGCTCGAGGTGCTGGAGCGCCAGCCGGCGGAATTGACTCCTGCGCCGGACTTTATCGCGCTGGAGATCGCCGATCCCGACCTGTGCCCGCGCTACTCGGCAGCCTTCATCCGGGGCGTGCACGTGGGACCTTCACCCTGCTGGATGCAGACGCGGCTGCGCCGCGCCGGGATGCGACCGATCAATAACGTCGTGGACGTCACCAACTACGTGATGCTGGAGCTGGGACAGCCGTTGCACGCTTTCGATTATCACGTGCTGCACGGCAAGCCTGGCGACGACCGTCCGGCGATCATCGTGCGCCGCGCCCGCCCCGGCGAACAGATGAAGACGCTCGACGGAGAATTGCGTACCTTCGACGGGGAGATGCTGCTCATTACCGACGGAGGTGGCCCCGTGGCGGTGGCCGGCGTGATGGGTGGACAGGAAAGCGAAGTCACCGAGGCGACGACCGATATCCTCCTGGAATCGGCCAACTTCCATTTCCTCAACGTCCGCCGCACGTCCCGCTTGCTGGGACTGGCGAGCGATGCCAGTTACCGGTTCGGGCGACGAGTGGATCCGGAACTGACGGTGCAGGCAGCGGCACGGGCCGCCCACCTGATGGCGAAACTGGGTGGCGGCACGGTCGTGCCGGTCATCGGCGACCTGTATCCCGGCCGCCAGCCGCAGCGGATGATCGAGTTCGACCTGTCCTACGCCAACCGCATCCTGGGCATCGAAATCCCAGCCAACGAAATCGCGCGCATCCTCACTTCTCTCGAATTCCAGGTCCAACCAACCGCCAACCAGTCTACCAGTCTACCAATCTACCAGGTCACCATCCCCTCCCACCGCCTCGACGTCACACAGCCGGTAGACCTGGTCGAGGAGGTGGGGCGCATCTGGGGCTACGACCGTTTCCCGACGACGCTCTTACGCGACGAACTCCCTCCACAACGGGCCAATCCCCGCCTGGAAGGGGCAGAGCGCGTGCGTGACATACTGGTGGGATGCGGGCTTGACGAGGTCATCACCTACTCGCTCGTGGACGTGGAGGATGAGATGAATCTACGGCCCCAGGGCACGCAGTTCGATGCGGGAGATTACGTGCGCGTGCTCAATCCCCTCTCGGCCGAGCGGTGCACCATGCGCAAGACGTTGCTCGCCTCCCTGCTCCACACCACCCGCGAGAACCTGCGCTTTCTCGACCGCGTGGCGATCTTCGAGATCGGCGCGGCGTACCTGCCGGTGGCAGGACAAACGTTGCCCGACGAGCATCGTCGCCTGGGGCTGGT
>Ga0315296_10004404_pt1 | contig 11495 bp, 12 predicted proteins | sample YL17G14_18_MG_FD_203921 | JGI IMG/M metagenome (GOLD analysis project Ga0315296, IMG submission 203921) | Sediment microbial communities from Yellowstone Lake, YNP, Wyoming, USA - YL17G14_18 | ecosystem: Environmental > Aquatic > Freshwater > Lake > Sediment | place: USA: Wyoming | collected...
TTGTTTTTCATAAACAATATGTTGTAATTGACAACCTCCACAAAAATTATAAACTGAACACCGGGGTTCTACCCTAAAAGGAGAAGATAAAATAATTTCCTCTAATTGTCCCCGAGCAAAATTCTTTTTTACCTCCGTAATTTTTACTCTCACTCTTTCTCCAAAAATTGCCTGGGGTACAAAAACAGTAAAATTGTCAATCCTGCCTATCCCCTCTCCCTGATGAGAATAACCGTTTATAATAAATTCATGCTCTTCTTCTAAATGCACTGGTTTATCTTTCATCTTATCTCCTGTTGAAATTTTCTTTCGCTCATTTATCTTGCTTATCATACCACAATAATTTTTATTAGATTAATTATCTATAAGCTATTAATTAAATATACGGACATCGCGAACTCTTCTTAGAGTCTTTAAATATATAGACCTAGTGAACTCTGGAGATCGAACCTTGATAAATCAATAGAACTTTTTGGTAAAGGATAAGAATATTCTACTATTAATTTAGAATCATGGTATACAAATAATTTCTCTTGGATAGTATCAATGGTAGCCCAGACATATTCATACTCTAAATCACTTGGCATAACGTATTTTTCTCCAAAGACATCTAAAATACGATTACTACGAATAAAACGGATAAGATGTACATATCCCGGATAAATAGCAAGTTTAACAGGAAGCCTAAAAGAAACAGGTAAAAGCTTGATATTTCCAGAACACTTTTGGTTTGGAGTAAAGACCCTTTAAGGTACTATAGCAATGGTTCTGATTATGAAATTTTTCAAAATCTTTAGCCTCCCTGCAAAGATAATCAAAGTCTTTAAAATACTGTGCCCGAAAGAACATCTCATCAAAGACATTCTGGAAATGTTCGATAATCCCATTCCTCCAAGGCTCTCTTAGAGGAATAAAGAGAGGTTGTATACCCATATAAAGACAAAGACGAATAACCAGTCCAAAAGAGTGGGGATGTTGATTGCTCCCCCGCAGGGGTAGTTTGTTATCCATCTGCTCATAGAGTGGTATGCCTAAGGTCTTCCAGGAAAATAATAGACTTTTACTAACCGCTATCCTGTTCTGTCTACGCTCAGGGTTGGTACTATTTCTACGGTAAAAGACATCAATAATATTTATCGAGTAGAACTTTCCATCTTCTTTTATATATCTGGGGCCAACTACATCTATTTGATGCACATAATTGCTATGAGTAACTATTAAAGAAGGGCAATTAACCCCTTTAGGGGAATATTTTTCCCGTTTATGTACCAAGCTGTTTCTTTGTTTTCCCTTTACCAAGGCTCTGGTAGATCTCTTTAGGAGATTCACCGTTTTTATATCTTTTTATAGCTTGTTCTCTTAATTCTTTGATATTCATACTGACCTCCTTTTTTAAGGTTAGTATAGAATATTTATACTAGTATAGTTCACGATGTGTGTAAACTTTTTTTCATTAAGGTTCGCGATGTCTATATATTTGTCAAATAGTCGAAATTAGTATAAATTATCTTTAATATATTTCCAATATTTCTCTATGCCTACTTCAGAAAAAGCTGATTTTGTTGGTATCCCATTTGAATCCCACTTCCTCAATTTATAATACTCGTTAAGAATTTTTTCATGAGGAACTGGTGCTTTTCCTTTCCTGGGACCTTCTTTGGCAGCTTTCTTTATTTTACTCGGCAATGTATCATCTTTTTTTGAAATTCCATCAAGAACATTAATAGTTCTTTGAATTGTAAAAACTCTTTTCCCCGTATCAACCATATCACTATAATCCCAATCCCATCCAGTAATATTATTAAAAATTTCTCGAAGTTCTGTTAATGTCATTCCAACGGTTTTAATCATAAATTTACAGATAACTAATTGATTATAAAAACTACTAATATTTTGAGCAATATATGCATATTCTGCTGCATTATCAATTGAGTTAGGAGCTTCACTCATACCTAATTCAGGATAAAATACTCCTGAAGGATCTCCTCTTTCATGACATGCTCCTCTTGTGCTTGTTGCATAATTTACTCCCATAGCTAAAAAACATCTAGGATCGTGTCCTGGATAATCTAAATTTTTTACTTCAACAATGAAATTTTCAGAATTTTTACCAATTATTTTTGCTGCGCCTCTAATACCATTTCTAAAAATATTTCCTACCCCTTCCAATTTTGCAATTTTTTCAGTTAATTTTACCAAACTTTCTCCATTTCCCCATGAAACATTTATATTATCTGTATCTTTCCTGCTAATTAGATCTTTTTCCCAACATTCAGCTAAAAAACTTACAAAAGCACCTGTTGACATTGTATCAATACCCATTCTATTACAAATGTCATTCGCTTTTGCAATGGCATATAAATCAGAGCAAAGAAAACTTCCTCCCATTAATGCTAATGTCTCATATTCAGGTCCAGCCCCCTCCATTGCAAATTCTTTTGGTTCCTTAACAATAACATGTCTGTGACAACCAACAGGACAATTTGCACAATATAAGGGTGTAGCATTTAGTTTTTCTGTATAAACTTCTCCTCCAATTTTCTTAGCACCAGTCCATTTTTCTCCATTCCAATATTTTATTGGCAAATCACCTATTGATTCTGCTACCGGAGGATAACCTGGTGTTCCATGTTTAGTCATACCATTTGATTTTGCTTCCTTTGATAATTTTTTCATCAATTCTAAAGCTTTCTTACTAGCAACCTCATAGTTATAAACAGGCACTTCTTTCTCTCCGTAAACTGCAATAGCCTTTAATTTTTTAGATCCTAAAACGGCACCCGAGCCACCTCTTCCTGCAAAACTATGACCATCACAGGCAATACAAGCAATGGGATTGCATATTTCTCCTGAAGGTCCAATACTCAATACACTCACTCTATTATTCAATTCCTTTTTTATTATTTTAGCTGTCTCGACAGTATCTTTCCCCCAAAGATGTTTTGCGTCTTTAAAAAAAACTCCTTCATGAGAAATATAAATGTATATAGGATGATCACTTTTACCCTCAATAATTAACGCATCGAAACCTGTCCTCTTAAATAATGATGCCCAATGTCCTGAACCAGCTGAATCTAAAAATGTTTTTGTTAAAGGTGATTTAGTTACAACACTCCATTTTGCACTTCCTGGTGTTTTTAGAGATTGCCAAGGTCCTACTCCAAAAACAATTTTATTTTTTTCCGACAATGGATCTACTTTTGGAGGAACTTCCTCAAGTATAATCTTAGACCCAATTCCTGAACCACCAACAAATTTCTTTCTATCATCTTCATTGAATATTTCAATATTATATGTTCTTGAATAAAGGTTTATCCTTAAAATATTTCCCCAATAACCATCTGAACGCATATATAGCCTCCTTAAATATATTTATTAAATTGTAACTTTATTTTTGAAAAAAATTTCTTGCACAATTGACAATTTTTTTAGCAGAAAGATTATAAAAATTCATTAATTCATCATAATTACTTGCTGATTGACCAAATATATCATTGACTCCAATTCTTCTTAGTATTATTGGTTCATCTTCTAAAGCTTCTAAAATTGCACTTCCTAATCCACCGATTATACTATGCTCTTCAGCTGTTATAACATACTTTTTTTTCGTAATATGTTTCTTTACTTCATTTGGATCTATTGGCTTTATCGTACTAACATTAATTACCTTCATCGAAATATTCTCTCTAAGAAGTAAATTACTAGCTTCTAATGCTTTTTCAACCATCACACCACAAGCAAAAATAGAAATATCATCACCTTCAGCAATAACATTCATCTTGCCTAATGAAAATGGATCATTTTCGTCAGTAATTATTGGTACAAGACTTCTAGTTAATCTTATATATACTGGTCCATTATAATTAATTGAAAAATACAATATTTTTACTAATTCATAAGAATCGACGGGAACTAGTACTACCATATTAGGTAGTGCTCGCATAATAGCAATATCTTCTATTGATTGATGGGTAGCTCCATCAGCAAAATCGGATAATCCACAACTGGAACCTATTAATTTAACATTTAATTTTGGCACTGCTATTCCTTGCCTTATTTGATCATAAGCTCTTCCAGTTAAAAAAACAGAAAATGTATTTACAAAGGGAATAAATCCATTCAAAGAAAGGCCTGCGGCTACTGATACCATATTTGCCTCTGCAATTCCCATCTCAAAAAATCTATTAGGAATTTCTTCCTCAAAATAATTTGTTTTAGTGGAAGTTGATAAATCAGCATCTAGTACAATAATATTACTATTATTTTTTGCCAGTTTTACAAGTTCTTTACCATAAATATCTCTAATACTTTCTTTTCTTATCATAATAATTCCTCTAATTTTAGTAACTAAGTATGTCTTTTTTAGCTACTTCATATTCTTCCTTATTTAATGAATTGCAATGAAATTGAGCATTATTTTCCGCAATTTTAATTCCTTTACCTTTTATGGTATCAGCAATTATTACCCTTGGTTTAGCGTAAATACTATTTGGAAAATCCAGCGCTTGGATTATTTCTTTAAAATCATGACCATTAATTTCTAAAACTTCGCATCCAAAAGCTTTAAATTTCTCTTTTAAATTTCCTAAATCATATCTTTCTTTAATAGGTCCTATTGCCTGTAATTTATTATGATCAACAATTATTGTTAAATTATCTAATTTATAGAAAGTTGCAGTTGTTACGGCTTCCCAAATTTGCCCTTCTGCAAGTTCACCGTCACCAGTAATAACATAAACCTTGTATTTCAAGTTTTTTATTTTACCTGCAAGTGCAAAACCAACACCAATTGATAATCCTTGCCCTAATGATCCAGTATTTGCTTCAATCCCGGGTGTTCTAATTTCTGGATGACCTTGTAATAATGCACCTAATTCTTTCGCTTTTTTCAGCTCACTTTTTGAAAAATAACCTGAAATGGCTAACGCAGCATATTGAGCCAAAACAGAATGGCCTTTACTCATAATAATTCGATCCCTATCAGGTTTCTTTGGATTTTTAGGATCATGATTAGCTTTATAAAAATATAAAGCGGTAATGATATCTGCAACAGATAATGATCCTCCAATATGACCTCTTTTATCTATACCTATTGTATCTAGTATCCCTAATCTAACTTCTTTCGATTTACTATCTAAATAATCAATGATATTGCTATTTAACATTTAAACCACCACAATTTTAAATTTGCTCTTTTTAGATTAAATAATTTAAGATTTATTTATTTCAAATTTTTCAACACCCATTATTAATTTTACAATTTCATCGGGTCTTGATTTATTTTTTATCCTTGAACCAACTTTTTTTCCACCTCTTAAAACAACAATTCTATCTGCTACATCGTATACATGCATCAAATTATGTGAAATAATAATTACAGTTACATTGTGTTCTTTTAGTCTCTTGACCAAATTAAGAACTTTTTTTGATTCAGTTATACCTAAAGCAGCTGTTGGTTCATCCATAATTACTATCTTTGCACCCCATAATATCGTTTTTGCTACAGCTATTGCTTGTCGCTGTCCACCAGATAAATTCCTAACATCTGTTTTTAATGAAGGAATTGTTATTCCCAATTTTTCAATTGTTTCTTTGGTTATATCTTTTACCTTTTTTTGATCTACCCAAATTCCCCATCTATCTATTGTAGGTTCTCTGCCCATAAAAAAGTTCTGACCTACATCTCGAGTATCGACCAACGCAAGATCCTGATAAACTGTTTCTATTCCAAGTCCCCTTATCTGTAAAGGATTTTTACCCTTTATTATTTCATTATTGAAATAGATTTCTCCACTATCTGGTAGATATACTCCTGAAATTACCTTAACTAAGGTTGATTTACCTGCTCCATTATCTCCTACCAAAGCTAATATTTCATTAGGATATATTTTTAGATTTACATCATCCAAAGCATGTACTCCACCAAAATTTTTACATATTTTTCTTAATTCTAAAATTGGTGTACTGGTTTCTATTTCCTGCACTTGCATTATTTTAAAACCTCAAATTTTTTAATTTTTATCTAAAAATGCTAATTATTAATTTTTTAACCATTTAATGCCATTTTATAAATATATTCAATTTCTTTTATGCTAAGTTTTCTTGGATTAAAACCTAGGCAGGGATCCTTTGAGGCTTCAATACTTAATTGGCTTATATCGCTTTCTTTTATTGGTGAATTTTTTAGTGGTAGAATTCCAATGTCCTTTGCTAAACTTTTCAATACATATACAGCTTTTTTTGCAGCTTCAATTTGACTTAGACCGGAAATATTTTCTCCCATTAATTTAGCAAAATTTGCATATTTTCTTGGATTTGAAATAATATTATATTCTGTAACATAAGATAACATCATTCCAAGTGTCTCTCCGTGGCCTAAATTATAAAAAGCACTTAAAGTATGACCCATTCCATGACCCATTCCACAACCTACATGCACAAATCCTAAACCAGCAATCATACTTGCTAATAACATATTACTTCTTGCTTCAATATTCTCTCCGTTACCAACTGCTTCTCTTAAATTATTACTAATCAATTCTATTGAATAAATTGAAAAACTATCACTTAGATGGTTTGCATTTGGAGATACATATGATTCAAGTGCATGAGCTAATGCATCATATCCTGTTTCTGCAGTTATTTTAGGTGGCATTGTAACTGTAAGTTCGGGATCTAATAATGCTAAATCTGGAGAAATTAAAAAATCTGCAATTGCAAATTTATGCTTTCTTTTCTCATCAGTTATTACTGCAACATGTGTTACTTCACTGCCAGTACCGGCTGTTGTTGGAATTGCAATAAGAGGTAATTTTTTATTGTTTTTTAAAACATTATTTTTTTCATAGTCAGATATTTTTCCATCATTTGTTAACATAATATCGATTACTTTAGCTGCGTCCATTGTGCTTCCACCACCTATTGCTAATAATACATCTGGTTGAAATTTTTTTACAAAATCTATACCCTCCTCTATAACACTTAGCGTGGGATTAGGAACAACATTACTTAAAACTTCAATTTCAATGTTCGCACATAATAGGTCTTTAATTTTTTTGATTATCCAAGTCGATGCCAAATTATTATCCGTTATAATAAGAGCTTTTTCGGTCTTAAATTTATTTACTTCCTTTAATAATTCATTTATTTTCCCAATACCATATAAAATTCTTGTAGGTAATTGATACTCAAAATGTTTTAAATACATATTAATTTCCTTTCCTTTTTTAAAATATATTTACTATTCACTGAAATATATAACTAAATTAAAATAATGGAATGGATACAGAGGGATCACCCTCTGTATCCATTTTATTCCAAATATTAAATTAGGGTAAAAACTCTTGTTCTAGATAGGGCCAATTTGAAACATTAGCAGGATTATATAAGCCCCATCTTGTAGTATCATTCGCATTTGCTTTAGTAATAACCGCTGGATCAATAATAACTTCTCTTGGATGATCCTTACCTGGAATTATGTATTTTAATATTCCTCTAACTGCAATATCTGCTACAAGCATTGCATTATTTTCAACAGCAGCATCAATATTTCCATTATTTATACTTTCAATACAAACAGGACTTCCATCAGTAGAGACAATTATAATGTGTTTTGGATCTCCAACCGGAGCTAATCTATTCATTTGATTCAATCCTTGTACAACGCCAGGAATTAACATATCACTATGAAGATAAAATCCACTAACATCAGGATGAATTTGTAAAACATCCATTACAGCATTCATGGCATTACTCGCCATCCATTCTGTATTATATTCTCTAACAATTTTTAAATTTGGATATTTAGCTACACCTTTTGCAAAGCCTTCACGTCTCGCTATTGCTACACTATGCTGTGGGGAACCTTGAAGTTCAACTAATTTTCCTTCTTTTCCTCCCAATATATCATTAATACATTTTGCAGCTTTTACACCCATCATTATTTGGTCTGGAGCAACATGCAATGCGATTTTATCACTATTTATCACTTTATCTACTGTTACAATATATATCCCCTGTGAATAAAATTTTTCTGCTATTGGAGCTAATGCATTTGAATCAACCGTCGAAATAATTACAGCATCAACTCCTCTGGTTAACAAATCTTCCATCTGTGAAATCTGTTTCGCTGGATCATTATTTGCATTTGTAGCTATACATTCAGCACCAGAATCAATAATTAATTTTTTTGCATAGAGCATTACTGTTGAAACCCATTCACTTTCTAATTCATTGGCAACCACTCCTATAACTAATTGTTTTCCATTAAATGTGCCAAAACCTTCTACCGGATTTGGATTCTGGGCGCATTGAATTCCTGCAGATAAACTCAAAAACATCAACATAACTAAACTAATTAAAAATATACTTCTCTTCATAAAAAAAACACCTCCAAAAATTTATTGACCTTAATAATTTAATTTTTATTTAAATTTCATACTATTACTAATGCTACTAATGCAACACCTCCTTTCTAAAATATATTTTTTACCTGGATTGAATTTTATTAGATATCAGAGCACATTTTGATATTCTATAAAACTACTCACTATATTTTATCTTCTTTTTTTGAACATCAAGATAAACTGCAATAAAAATTATTACCCCTTTCACAACCTGTTGCCAATAAGGAGAAACACCGACTAAATTCAATCCATTACTTATTATTCCGATAATCAAGACTCCGATAAAAACACCGGAAATATTTCCCTCTCCACCGAATAGGCTTACCCCTCCTATTACTACTGCTGAGATTGCATCAAGTTCTAAATTCGTAACCATATTAACATGTACTGCTAATAGTCTAGCCATTAATATTATCCCACCTAATGCAGCAGTAATTCCTGAAATTATATACGCGCTAATAATATGTAAGTCTACATTTATACCCGACAGTAAAGATGATCTACTATTACCTCCAACGTTATAAATATTCCAACCAAAACGTGTATTATTTAAAATGATACTAACCAGAATTGTAATAAAAATAAAAATAAATCCTGCAGTCGGAAAATACAATATTTTACCTTGACCAAAAAAAGATATCACTTTGGGAAAACCATAGATTGTATATCCTTTTGATAAAACAATTGCAATTCCCTTGGTAATATTCATAATTGCTAAAGTAGTTATAAACGGATTCATTTTAAACTTAGCTACTGATATTCCATTTATAAAACCCCAAAAAGCACCAAAAAGCAATATTAATAACATACCGAAAGGCCAAAATAAACCATCTCTTATTAATATTGCACCAATTATTGTCGCAAAAACTGCAATACCTCCTACAGAAAGATCTATTCCCGCTGTAAGTATTACCACAGCAACACCGATTGAAACAATTCCATTTACAGATGTTTGGATTAAAACATTTTTTATATTTGTGGGGCTACAAAAAACTCCCTTAGTTAAAATACTAAATGTTACAATCATAACAAAGGCAATAACAAATAAACCAATTTTCTGGTATAAGTCATAAAATCTTATTTTATTTTTCAAGCCTTTATCTAGTCCAATCTTCTTTTTATCCATAAATCTCCTCTTCCTCTGTTTCCTTCTACATTATGAATATGTACATGTTGTCCTATTTTGATATTTTGGGTTGCTTTTCCAATTATTTCACCATATTTTATAATTGATTCATTCTTTAAAATATTTTTCAAAGAAAATTTATGCCCAAAAGGTATATTATCCTTTACTATAACAGTCGATATATTATTTGTGGCATCGCTTATTTCAACAATATCCTCACATTGTAAATTATTTATGGAAGTTGCAACGTTATCCTCTATATGCAATTTTATTGCCTTCTTTTTTATTTTCAATTAGCTGCCCCCCTTAATCAGATTATTTAATTTTACATATGTGGCCCTATAGACCAAATACTTGTATATCCATATTTTACTTTTTCACCTTTGGTTTTTTTACCAGAACAAACAGCTAAAAATTCTTTATATACTTTATCTTTGTCAATTGATAATTGTTCTTTTCCATCGATAACACCAGAAATATCAACATCAACATGTTCTTTTCCTACTAATTTAATTGTATTTGGATTAGCGCTTACTTTAATTACTGGAGAAATTAATGATGAACCTAAAGCACCACCACCAGTAGTAAAAAGAATTAAATGACAACCAGCTGCCGAAAGACCTGTTAAAACTTCAGGGCATCTTCCGGGAGAATTCATAAAATATAGACCATTCCCTTTAGGAGTCTCACCATAACTCAAGACCCCTTCAATTATTGAATCTCCACCCTTCTTAATTGCACCAAGTGATTTCTCTTCTAAAGTTGTAAGGCCTCCTTTAATATTCCCCGGAGAAGGATTTGCTCCCCTTACATCTACCCCAGTTTCTTTTGCATTTTCCTCAAACTTTAAAATTATTTTATTTAACTGATTGGCAACACTATTATTTTTAGCTCTCTTAGCTAAAATATGTTCTGCCCCTATCGCTTCTGGCGTTTCAGCCATTATAACTGTTCCACCTTGGTTTACAATCATATCAGAAACCATTCCAACAATGGGATTCGACGCAATTCCTGAAGTTGAATCAGAAAAGCCACATTTTAAACCAATCCGAATTTTAGAAATTTCAAATGAAGATTTATTGATTTTTTCTGTTTTTTCTAACATCTTCTTAACCAATTTAATTCCTTTTAAATAGGTTTTACTAGCTCCTCCTTCTTCAATAGCAGTAATCGAATGAATAATCTTATTATTAGAAGGCATTTCATCCATTAATTCTTTTGCTTGAATGTTTTCACAACCTAAACCAATAAATAGAACACTGGAAACATTGGGATTGCTTGCTAATCCTAATATAACTCTTACGGTCTGTTTTCGATTCTCTCCCATCTGTCCACATCCTTGATTATGTGAAACTAAGACAACCCTTTCATTCTCTTCAAAGAAATCTTTAATTTTTTTAGCAGAATCATTTGCACATAAACATGTTGGAATAATTGCAATGAGATTTCTAATTCCATATCTACCTTCCCCAAAATTATATCCAGTTATTCTATCCATTAAACAATTTCTCCTTTTTTTTGAAATTTATATTTCGGGTCTTCCTAATTAATTATTTTTCAATATAATCCTGTCTTTTTATTGTCTCAGTAATATCTTCTATATGTTCTTTCATCATTTTATATGCATCTTGTGGTTTTTTATTTTTTATAGCTTCATAAATACTATAATGAAAACTAATTGCTTTATTTGCTGTATATTTATTATGAATCATTTTAAGAACTGCATCAGATAGGAATACTTTTCTAATATTTTCTAAAAAAGAAACCAAAATAGGATTACGTGATGCTATTGCTACTAAATTATGGAATTCTGTATCATAATCCATAAATTTATCTATTTTTCCGATGAATTTTTCCATACCTTTTATAGTATTTAAAATATTTGATATATCTTTTTCTTGAGATCGTTTAGCGGCTAAGTTTGCACAATTAGGCTCAATAACCTTTCGAGCTTCTAATAAATA
>Ga0315296_10004405_pt1 | contig 11493 bp, 11 predicted proteins | sample YL17G14_18_MG_FD_203921 | JGI IMG/M metagenome (GOLD analysis project Ga0315296, IMG submission 203921) | Sediment microbial communities from Yellowstone Lake, YNP, Wyoming, USA - YL17G14_18 | ecosystem: Environmental > Aquatic > Freshwater > Lake > Sediment | place: USA: Wyoming | collected...
TATATTGGAACAGTCACTTCACAGCTCAAGGCTTTCTTTGATCGGGCGATCATGATTACAGAATGTGGGAAATTAGGACCAGTTGCGTTAAGGAACAAAGTCGTTGGCGCGGTAGTCACCTCTTGGGATCGAAACTGGCGGCATGATTTTGCAATTGTCGATATCTGGAGATGGGCGGTTCTCCACGACATGCTTGTTGTCGGAGTGGGACCTGAACGCGAGGAATGCAACAACTACTGGGGTGCTTGCCTACTTCAACATTGGACTGCTGATCATCCAGACGGGGGTCGTGGAATCTGGTGGGAGGAGACTAACTCGCCTGAGGAACTCACAGCAGTGAAGTTTGACAAGATGGGTCTGCGCAAGGCTCATCGTATTGGAAAACGAGTAGCAGAAATGGCCAAGGTTGTTAACGCTGGTTTTGCAGCTCTACCCGAAGGGGCAACGCACTGGCTCCAAGGCAGGGCGGGGAGGTCAACCGTTCCGGGTCAAGAGATTCGAACAACCAGCAGATAAAAGAATGTATTGTTTTTTTTCTCTTAGGGTGCACAAAAAAGGCTGCCTTTGAGATCAGCCAATGAAAAAGAGAAAGGAGGTTAGGCTTATGGTGCAACAAACAAAAGTTATTTTCTGTGGTGTAGGAGCACTTGGTAGTGAGATGGTCAAGTTAGTGTTAGAAAAACCAAATCTCAAGATTGTGGCTGCGACGGACGTTTTTGAAAAGGTGATAGGTCAGGATCTTGGCCGAGTGGCCGGCTTGGGCCACGATTTGGGTATGAAGGTACTGGGAAATCCAACTGAAGTGTTAAGGACAACTGAGGCTGATGTGGTTCTATACGCTGCTGAGGCTCTCTTCTCGCAGATGTTTCAGACTGTAAGGGTGGCTTTAGAGTCCCGTAAGAATGTAATCAGCAGCGGTGACGAAGCATGCTTCCCATGGACGAAGTCCCCGGATTTGGCCCAAAGGGCCGACGAGCTAGCGAAAAAAAGTGGCGTCACTTTTTTGGGAACTGGAATAAACCCGGGCTTCATGATGGACTTCCTCCCCATTGCACTGACAGGCATCATGAAGCGAGTGGACAAGATTATGATCCGACGAGTAGCTGATACCTCTACGTGCGGTCTCAACTATTGGCAGCAATGTGGTTACGGTAGATCCGAGGATGAGTTTAACAAATTGCTCGCAGAAGGCGTCGTCGGTGGCGGTATACACTTCAGAGAAGACATGGAAATGACAGCTCGCGCCTTGGGTTGGGACAAGATAGAATACAAGGAGGAGAAAAAACCGTTAGTTTCAAAAGTCAGAAGGAAAGCTCTGTCTGGAGTGGTTGAGCCGAGAACTGTTAGTGGGGTTGAGCAAGGTGCGCATGGGTTTATCGAGGGCAAGGAAGTTCTCACCTATCACTATGACATTATCATACACCCTGAAGAGGATGGATTGGAGACAGGAACAGTTATCACGATAGAGGGTGATCCAGGTGTGGTATGCAGTGTCACGGGAGAACAGGCCAAACAGAGTTGGTCGACGACCGCAGCGATCCTTGTGAATTCTATACCCCGAGTTCTTGCAGCTCCACCCGGTGTACTTTCTGTTTATGAATTGCCTCCTGCTCGATTTATGCGTTAAGCTCTTGACCAAATCTAGTAATAAGAGAGCAGCCGCTGGGTAAAGACGCCGTTCGGGGAACAAGCCTTTTGGGTTGGCATGGGGTACCCTCCCAGCGGATAAACTTCGTGTTGAACTGGGAGAAAAACCCGATCCTTTTTCCCTCGGAGTCAAGGACTTTGACAAGTTTTCACCCCTTTCTTTTTTGGATTGGGGAAGTTAAAAGCAGATCAAGGTTATAGGCAGAACAACATCGTGAATGAAAATAAATCCCGGTTGGAAGCTCCATTGGCCACTTACCAGCAGCAGCCAGAAGAGATCCTAAAAGGGTCAAACCGATCCGGCAGGTTTTTCAGGCAGTTTTATCGGCCACCGTGGGGTGTTCTTAATATGGTCAGTGTTAGAGGAATATATCTATTGGCATAGGGAGTTAAAGAACCAGAAGTGGTGAGGGATTTGCCTTCGTGGCTGCCTTATGTGTTTCAGGCATTCTTCCTTTCGGTTATGCCACGGCTAAAAAAGGAAATAAAAACCGACACACAAAATCAGTTTGTCACCGTAATCATGATTAATTTGAATAATTGGGCACATAACCCTATTACCCAGAAAGACTCGTTGTTTCCCAAAGAATCTAATGCTGCACAAGAATCTTAGTTCATGCTAGAAATTCATTATTGAAAAGGAAGATATTCCATGGCAATAGAGGGTCTCAAAATTATTGGTGAGACGATTAATGATTCTGTTCCTCACACCCGGAAGCTTTTCCAAGAGAACAACCTTCATGGGATCGTTGAACTGGCAATTATCCAGGGGAAGATGGGGGCGTCGTATATTGATGTCAATATAGGTCATGGAAACCCAAAGCTAATGGCGCAACTGGTTAAGCTTATTCAAGAACATTTTTCAATTCCGCTTTCAATCGATAGTCCTGATCCCGCCATCCTTAAGGCTGGGCTGGAGGCCTATGATCCTTCAAAGGCCAATGGGAAGATTGCACTCGTGAATTCGATTGCAGAAACCCGGATCGAGATATTGGACCTCCGCTCCATCCAACCCTTCAGAGCCATCCTCATCGGATCAGAAAGAAAAGAAGGAGGAAGAGCAGAAAAAAATAGGACGGGGGAGGAAGTTCTTAACACGTTAAGACGACTGGCAGAAAGGGCGAGAGGGGTTCCCTATGGTATGGCTAATGATGACCTCATCATCGACCCTGGAATAGCACCGATCGGGGCTGACACGGAAGGCGTGACGAAGATGGCCCTGGAGGCGATCCGGTTAATCAAGGAGGACCCGGAGATGAGAGGGGTCCATTTTTCAGTGGGGCTCTCCAACTTCAGCGCCATGCTCCCTTCGAAAAGACCGGATGGAATGCCTGTGAAAGTCGCTCTTGAAAACGCCTTCCTCACCCTGGCTGTCCCATTAGGCCTTGATTACATCATTGGCAATGTCGCCAAAGACTACAGACTCCTTGAACAGAGCCACCCTGCCCACCGAGCCCTCCTTGAAGCCATTGAGCTTGGAGGGTTGGAGTCGATTATGAGGATCCGTCAGTTCTATCAGATGCAGGAGTAATAATCTGATCGGTTGAGAGCCTGCGGACTGGAACACCGCCACAAGATATGGGAATCCAACTCACAGACATCCAGAAACAACGTTTACGAGAATTGAACGCTCCAGCCGAATTGGCCGAGGCATTATTCGATGAGGAGGAGGAAAGGAACAGGGCTTTTCAGGAGATGGAAAAAAGTCTGGCTGAGGCAGGCAGACAGGCTTTGACCCAATTGCGAGATGGAAGCCATCGGACCGCAGTGTGTGAACTGGAGGCCACACTTGCAGAGACGTTGAGGGCAGAAGGCTTTATCCAGGTAATAACCCCCCTCTTTCTGTCAAAAGGATTGTTGGAAAGAATGTCCGTTACTTCGGACCATCCTCTGAATCGTCAGGTCTACTGGCTGAATCCTCAACAGTGTTTAAGACCCATGTTAGCCCCTCACCTCTACGCCCTTTTGAAGAGGCTCGTACGACTGTGGGAAAAACCCATTCGGATTTTTGAAGTAGGCCCATGCTTTCGCAAGGAATCGAAGGGAAGTCACCATCTGGATGAATTTACGATGTTGAACCTGGTTGAATTAGGGTTGCCCACGGAAAGCAGGCATGAGAGGCTGAAAGAACTGGCTCATCTGGTCACGAAGGTCTCCGGAATCAGGCATTATGAGCTCATGCTTAAATCATCCGAGGTCTATGGTGAAACCATCGACCTCGTCGGGGAGAAAGGGACGGAGCTATGCTCATGTGCTGTGGGACCTCATCCACTCGATGACGCCTGGGGAATTACCGATCCATGGGTAGGGTTGGGACTGGGATTAGAGAGGCTGGTTATGGTCAGGGAAGGATATCAAAATATTCAAAGAGTTGGCCGAAGCCTCATCTATTTGGACGGTGTAAGGCTGAACATATAGAATGCAGGAGGAAACAATGCAATGAACAGAGAGCAGATTTTGGAAGAGGCCAAAAATGCGATCATCAAGGGGGACAAGAAGAAGGCCGAAGAAATTGCGAAGTCAGCCCTGGCCGCGGGGATGGACCCTATAGAGGTTTTGAACCAGGGGTTTATCCCGGGGATCAGTGCCGTCGGGGATCTATTTGGATGTGGTAAGTTATTCCTGCCGGATCTCATCCTGGCAGCGGAAGCAATGAAGACCGTCACCGAGATATGCAGTGAAGCGATTCCGAAGGAAAAAATGGAGAAAAAACGAAAGATTGTCATCGGGACTGTGGAAGGGGATATCCACGACATTGGAAAAGCGATCGTCGTCTCCCTTCTCAAAGCCAACGGGTTTGAGGTCTATGATTTGGGCCGCGACGTTTCCACCCAGAAATTTATCGAAAAAGCTCAGGAAGTGGAAGCCGATGTGATCGGGTCGAGTTGCCTGTTGACGACGACGATGGAGGGACAGAAAAAACTGGAACAGGAATTGAGAAGGCTGGGTCTACGGGAAAGATTTAAGACGATTATCGGAGGAGCTCCCGTCACCCAGCGATGGGCCAATCGCATCGGGGCGGATGCCTATGCCGAGGATGCTGCAGATGGTGTGAAAAAGATCAGGGAACTAATCGCCAGTAAAAAATAGGGGCACGGTGAATTGAGTGTTGAAATTTTTGCCATTTGAAGGAAAGATCTGTGGAATGTGATCTAAGCCATGAAGCTCTTTTATCTGTCTTCCTTTGATACTATCTTGAAGAAAGCGATTCGAGAAGAACCTCTCTCCCGTGGAGAAATCCTTTATCTCCTTGGATTGAAAGAGAACGAGGAGCGAGAGAGACTGTTCGAAGTAGCCCGAAGATTAAAAAAGCGGCACTTCGGGGGAAAAATCTTTCTTTACGGATTTGTATACTTTTCTACCTGGTGTCGTAACGATTGCACTTTTTGCAGCTACCGCAGGTCGAACAAGCTCTGCTCAAGGTATCGAAAAACGGATTCACAAATCCTGGAGGCTGCGTCCGATCTTGCCGAATCAGGCGTCCATCTCCTCGATTTAACCATAGGAGAGGATCCATTCTATTTCCACAAGGAGAATGGTTTCAAACCCCTTCTTCGCTTAGTCGAGAAAGTGAAATTCGAAACACATCTTCCAATCATGATCTCTTGGGGCGTCACACCGGATGAGGTACTGGAAAAGTTGCCGGACGCCGGGGCCGACTGGTTTGCTTGCTATCAGGAAACTCATAGCCTGGAACTGTTCCAGAAACTCCGCCTTCAGCAGGACTACTATCATCGCTTCCAAATAAAGCGTGACGCCGTCAAAGCGGGGATGCTCATTGAAGAGGGGATTTTGAGTGGCGTTGGGGAATCATTGACGGACGTTGCGAATTCGATGGAGACGATGAAGCGGATGAATCCTCACCAGGCACGGGTAATGAATTTTGTCCCCCAAAGAGGGACACCTATGGCCAATTTCCCTGTGCCTCATCCGAGCCGGGAGGAGATCATTATAGCCGTGTTACGTCTCCTTTTGCCTCATCGACTCATCCCGGCATCCCTTGACGTAAACGGGATTGAAGGATTGAAAGGCAAATTACATGCAGGTGCGAATGTAGTCACATCGATCATCCCTCCCAGACCACAGTTAAACGGTGTCGCTCAAACCACCCTAGACATCTTAGAAGGAAATCGAACGGTAAAAGCGGTTCTGCCTATCTTGGATGAACTTGGATTAAGGCAGGCAACTCTACACGAATATATCCAGTGGGTTGAAGATGAGAAGAGAAGAAGAGACGAACATGACGCCCTACAAAGAGGGTATATCCAATGAGAGTGGCTATCGTGGGAGGAAAGTTGCAGGGCGTCGAAGCCTCCTATCTCGCTCTCTCCCTGGGTTGGAAAGTTCTCTTGATTGATCGTGACTCGAACACGCCTGCGCAGGGGTTATGTCACTCTTTTCACCAGTGTGACGTCATTCGGAAATCCGCTGAATTGAAAAAGAGCCTGAAAGAGGTGGACCTGATCGTTCCGGCGACGGAAAATGTTTCCGCTCTGAGGTATCTGAGGGAATGTGCTGAGTCAATGGATGTCCCCTTCGCTTTTGACGAGAAGGCTTACTTTTTGTCGAGGTCGAAACTCCGTTCCAACCATTTCTTCGGAAGGATTGGAATCCCTACTCCTCGGTCTTGGCCACAGTGCGGACTTCCGGTGATGGTGAAACCTTCAACCTCGAGTGGAAGTCATGGTGTAAGGAAATTGTCTACTCAAAAAGAAATGGCAGATTTTCTTGGCACGTTTCAAAGTAAGTCTCATCCCTGGGTCATCCAGGAATACTTGGAAGGCCCCTCCTATTCCCTGGAGGTTTTTGGAAAGGAAAACTGCTATGAAGTGATTCAAGTGACTGAGCTGGAAATGGATGATCAGTATGACTGCAAGAGAGTTCTTGCCCCATCGGGTATATCCGATTCTTTGGAAAAGCAGTTTAAACAGATCGGTATTGCAATTGCGAGAAATCTTCGTCTCACGGGAATCATGGATGTTGAGGTCATTCTTCACGACGGAAAGCTCAAAGTACTTGAAATTGATGCCAGACTGCCAAGTCAAACACCGACGGCGGTCCTCAAGTCGACTGGGATTAACATGCTTGATCTCCTGAGAAAAATCTTTGTGGAGAACTCCTTGCCGTCGATAACCGACCCGAAAGAAATAAAGGGGGTCGTCTATGAACATCTTCGAGTTTCGGAAAAGACGGTTGAGGTGCTGGGAGAGAATATTCTGAGGGATTCTGGACCCCTCAGGGTAGTCGATAATTTTTTCGGGGCTGATGTGGCAATCACGGATTTCAACCCGTCACGATCCTCATGGGTCTCAACGCTCATCGTGACTGCGGAGAATCGGAAACAGGCTTGGTTGAAACGTTGCCATGTGATTGACAGAATACTGAAGCATGTCGGAAAAGCCTCTTCTCAGAAGATGTGCTAAGGATGTTGGATCTTTTTCAATCGGATGTCTAGAGGTTTAGGCGGATGACACGTCTTAAAGTAGAAGATGTTCAAGACATCGGTCATGATCTTGAGGCTTATGATGAAAGCCTGATAACGAGAACCGGGCGTACGCTGAAAGAGATCGCCATGGAATCGGTTGGTATGACGGTGGATGAAATGGACCAATCCCTCTCCCGGTTTACCGTGGGTGTCGTCCCCGTGACCTCCGGGCTGGGAGTAATTCAGGGTTTTACTGATGCCGTGAAGGGGATTCTTAGCCACATCGGAGTAAAAACATGTCAGTCAACAGCTACCGATGTGGGGGGACTGGCAGAGGTCATTGAAAAGGGAGCCGCGATTGTCTTCCTGGCTGATGATGAACGTTTCATTGCAGTGAATCTGACTTCAAAAAGAGTGATCGACAACGCAGAGGCTACGGCGAGAGGATACGTCACTGCGCTAAACCTGATGGCAGGAGGCCTGCAGGGATGTGAGGTTTTGGTAATTGGAGGAGCAGGTCGTTTAGGCAGGCATGCAGTTATCTTACTTAAGCAAAAGGGGGCAAGGGTGTGGGCCTTTGACATTAACCGGCCCCAATTAACCTCTTTCAGGAGAACCCATGATTTCGCTTTGGAGGAGAACTTGGAAGACGCTCTCCGCCGTCATCGAATTCTCTTTAATGCCGCACCTGCATGCGGGCACATCCGGCCGGAACATATCAAGGAGAATACCCTCCTTGCGTCTCCAGCGAAACCGTTGGGGCTGAGCGAAGAGGTTCTTTCTTCAGTCAAAAAGCGGCTCATCTATGACCCTTTGCAGATTGGTGTTGCAACGATGTTTTCGGAGGCCTGTTTAAGGTCAAAGAGACGAACGGGAAAGGTGGGGGGTTGATCGGAAAGATCGACGCAGACTCTAAATCTGCGTAGCCGGGTGTAACTCCCGGACTCCTCGCCATCACCGCCTCTTCAAGGAACGGGACTGGAAAAACACGAGGAATGGATAAAGCACCAAAGAAGGTCTATTACCGAAAGCAAATTCCTCTTTTCCGGTTAATTGAAAAGATGAAATTGTGGCCCTCCAGGCGGGGAATCCTTCATGGAATAAGAAGCCTCGAGGAAAAAGGATCTTATGCTCATCTGGTGACTCACTGCAACAAAGCCATGTGGGTCCGGAATTCGAAAAACAGCCGGGCGGCAAGATGGCTTCGCAATAGGTGGCATTATGAAATCTGTATCGAGTGTGGAATTCCCGAATGGAAGCTTAAAAAATATTCCGAGACGGTTTTTAGGCGCCGCTGGGGTTCCTTCCTTTTGGAGAATCAGGAAAGCGGCAAGTCGATGAGCGAAGGAGGATCTGATCATGAGTAAAATTATGACGCGCATGGGAGACGGTTTCCTGGTTGAAATGACAGAGGGTGAACTGAGAAGAGACCTTGAAGAGGGGACAAAGGATGCTTCTGAGAAAGCTGGTATCTCGCCGCTTTCAGAGGATGAATTGCGCCATCTATTTGAAATCTATAAGGCCCCATCAAAATTTGTCAGCGTGGAGCCGGGCAATGAAATTGTGCTCTCTTTTGATGCAGGGACCCTCAAACTCCAACGTTTAGGAATCAATACGGGGAGGATCCACAACATCCAGATTATGGAGCGCGCCCTGGGGGCTGATACCATGGAAATGGGCCACATCGACTACAGTTATAAATCAGTTAAGCCCATTGTGGGAGACGAACAGCAAGAATTCGAACAGGCCCTTCTGGTCTCCACCCTTCCGCTCTTTTATGGGGGTATGCCCAATTTAGCCATCTACAGTCAGCCCGATGGTCCCTGCCCCAATCCTGCAGAACTTTTACCTATGGGGAAGATTGCTGAGGCTAGGGCATCGCAGGAAGCGGCAGTAGAACTCGCTGTTAAGGATATGGTTTACGTGGCCAGCGCGATGTATGAGTCGGGAGCGGATGGGATCAATTTTGATACAACGGGGGCCGCGGGAGATCCTGATTTCCTAGCCACCCTTCGGGCTTCTAAGATTCTGAGGGACAAATATCCTGAGATGTGTATCGAGTTGGGGATGGCCAGCGAATTCATTTTAGGCATGCATGGTGAAATGACGTATGATGGGATTCGTTTGGCCGGACTTTACCCGCATGAACAGGTGAAACTAGCCCAGAAGGCGGGGATCACGATTTTTGGCCCTACTGTAAACACGAATACCGGAAAGTCCTGCGCATGGAATGTCGCTCGGGCAGTCACGTTTATTAAGGCATGCGTTGCACATTCAACCATCCCGATTCATGCCAACATGGGGATGGGAGTAGGCGGTGCTCCGGTTGTCGATAATCCTCCTACCGATGCGATCTCCCGATCCTCGAAGGCCATGGTCGAAATCTGTCGGCTTGATGGTTTGTAGGTGGGTGTTGGAGATCCTCTGGGAATGGCGATTACTCACGCCATAGCCTCGGGCATGGGCGGAATACGAACTGCCGGAGATCTGGTAGCTCGCATGCAAATGACCCGAGGGATGAAGATTCGCGATGCGAAAGAGTATGTTGCCAAGAGATTGTCGGTTTCCGCAAACGACCTGTCAGATCCGGTTATCATGGCCGAAGTGAGAGATGATCTCAACATCGGTCTGGTCAGATCGCTTCCCAAACGGGTCAAGGGAATCGATGCTAAGTTCCGGATCGCCGAAGTTTTGGGAATCGATATCAATTGCGTGAATCGCTTCAGAGAGCGAGTAGGGAAAAAGGGTTAATCTATTTTGGCCATGGGGGTTATTTGATCTCTTAAACAGTCAGAGAAGGAATGATCATTATAGGAACGGAAATGAACGAAGGTTCAATTTCATGAGAGTGGTTTCGTAGAGTTCTAATTCTCAAGGATGATAAGAATTACGCATTGTTTCAGGCGTTAGAATAAAAGAGAGGGGGTGGGCAAAAATGAAAAAGTATCTGGTTCGAATGGGGGATGGTTTTTTGGTCGAGCTCGGTGAGGCCGAAATAAGAAAGGATCTTGAGGAGGGGACAAAGGATGCAGCCGAAAGAGCGGCAGTGCCTCCGCTTTCAGAAGATGAGCTGAACCATCTTTTTGATATTTACAGTTCCCCAGCCAAGTTCGTAAGTGTCGACATTGGGAATGAGGTGGTCCTCACCTATGATGCGGGGACCCTGAAGATTAGACGGGTGGGTATCGATGTAGGGAGGATCCACGCCCTTCAGATTTATGAGAAGCTATTGGGAGCTGACACGATGGAGTTGGCTCATGTTGATTATAGCTATAAGTCAATCAAGCCGATTGTAGGAAATGAACAACCAATCCTGGAACAGGCTCTGTTACTTTCAACTGTTCCTCTTTTTTATGGAGCCATGCCCAATTTGGGAATCTACAGTCAACCGGATGGCCCAGTTCCGAATCCTTCTGAATTGATGCCCAAAGGTAGAATTTCGGAGGCCAGGGAAGCCCAGGAAGAAGCCGTTGAACTCGCTGTCAAGGACATGGTTTATGTTGCCAGCGCCATGTATGAGTCGGGATCCGATGGGATCAATTTTGATACGACCGGTGCCGCTGGAGATCCGGATGTTTTAGCCACCCTTCGGGCCACCAAGATTCTTAAAGAGAAATATCCCGAGATCTGCATCGAGCTTGGAATGGCCGGTGAGTTTATTCTGGGTATGCATGGTGAGATGGAGTATGAGGGAGTTCGCCTGGCAGGATTGTATCCCCACGAACAAGTTAAGTTGGCTCAGAAGGCAGGCGTCACCATTTTTGGTCCGGTCGTAAATACGAACACTACGAAGTCTTGCCCCTGGAATTTAGCAAGAGCAGTTACTTTTATTAAACCTTGTGTTGAAAATGCTAATATCCCTGTACATGTAAACATGGGGATGGGTGTGGGTGCGGTTCCTGTGATGGATCATCCCCCCACGGATGCGGTCTCAAGGGCATCCAAGGCCATGGTTGAGATCTGTCGTTTGGACGGATTGTAGGTGGGTGTGGGTGATCCTCTGGGCATGGCGATTACTCACGCCATTGCTTCGGGCATGGGCGGAATGCGGACTGCCGGAGATCTGGTGGCACGCATGCAAATGACCCGTGGCATGAAGATTAAAGAGGCAAAAGAGTATGTTGCCAAAAGATTGTCGGTTTCAGTAGGAGATCTTTCAGACCCCTTCCGGATGACCGAAGTAAGGGAAGAACTCGGCATAGGCTTGATAACACCTCTCCCCGGTCGACCAATGGGGATGGAAGCGAAATTTCGTATTGCGGAGCTACTGGGGATCGAGATTAACAGTGTCGATAAGTTCAAACAAAGGGCAGGAATTCGTCTTTAATTATCATTTTAGAAATTAAAGGGGAGAAACAATATGAAAGGTTTCTTCAATAAAATTCTGAGGATCAATCTCAGTAAAAGAACCTTCAAAGAAG
>Ga0315296_10004407_pt1 | contig 11486 bp, 14 predicted proteins | sample YL17G14_18_MG_FD_203921 | JGI IMG/M metagenome (GOLD analysis project Ga0315296, IMG submission 203921) | Sediment microbial communities from Yellowstone Lake, YNP, Wyoming, USA - YL17G14_18 | ecosystem: Environmental > Aquatic > Freshwater > Lake > Sediment | place: USA: Wyoming | collected...
TTCCGTCCACACAACGTCGCCCATCCGGACGCATGGGATATCGAGTTTTGAAGCTACTTTAGCTACTTCGGTCTTGCCTGAGCCGGTGAGGCCGACTATGCCTATTACTACAAATTCGCGCATTATAACTCGACCACGATCAGCGTCGTGGTGTTGGTGACGCCGAGTATGCTTCTAATATCCCCGAATACCACTTTTGTCAGCTTTTCCAGCGAATCGACCTCAATTCTTGCGATGATGTCATAAGGCCCTGCGACGCACTCTGCTTGCTTAACGCCGTCGATTGCCTTAACCTTTTTGAAAACATCCGAGGTCTTTCCCGGCTCGGCAGATATCAGGCTGTAAGCGTTTACCATCCGCGCACCTCCTATCAGCTTTAATGCCGACCCTCTTTAAACTTATTTTTCTTTTCCATTTTTTATGCACAGGAGTTTAAACTGGGGAGTTTAAAAAAAGTGTCGTCACTCTGGTTTCAACTGGGGAGTTTAAAGTACAGCGTGGACCATTCTTTCTTTAAAAACCACCTTTTTCCAATTTTCAACTGGGGAGTTGAATAGCAAAGCGAAGATTTGATGGAATTGTGGAATTCGTATCCCGGAGGGCGAGGGTAGAGCTCGTCGAACTTTTATGCGATAATGGATGGTCTATCGCCGGAGTGGCTGGTGCGGTTGGCGTGAGCCCTCAATCCGTCTACAAATGGTTAAATCCCGGGGAAACCCACCCTTCAAACCGTAACCTTCGAAAACTCCTTAAGCTCGCATTGGATGCGGATCCAAATCGAACATTATACCTGCTCAATACCGAGGCAGCCGAATTTCAGAAATTGATTGAATGTCTTAGTGCCGAAGCCGGAATTCAACTGGGGAGTTGATCAACTGGGGGGTTTAAACCTAGGATGGCATGGGATTATTCATATCATTTTAAACTGGGGAGTTGAAATCGGAATAAGGAAAACGGCGAGATTTCAAAAAACATGCTTTATTAAAGACCATACTATTTGAGGAACTTTTTGATGCCCTTGAGCCCGATCTCCCTGAGCATGTCAGCCTCTGCCCGGGTCCTGCCCTCGAGTACTATTCGCGCCTTTGGCTCTGTTCCTGAAGTTCGGACGAGTATCCAGCCCCCGTCCTTACGATTTACGCGAAGTCCATCGATATCAAGTGTGTCCCGCACCTCGCCAACGTTCGTCAACAGGTACTCCTTGATATTTCGCATGAACTCCACCTTCCGATCGTCTGGACATGGAAAGTCCTCTTGGTGGAAATAATAGTCTGGCACCTCAGCAACTATTTTGGATATGGGCTTTCTCTCGATGGACATCAGCTCGAGCACCTTCGCGGCGCATAAAATCCCCTCCGGCCATTTGCCGAAGTCGGTGAAGATGAATTTTCCCGGTTCGGCGGCGAAAATCGCACCATGTTCGAGCATCGCCGCGTGTAAATTCCCGAGGGATGTTCGAACCGTACGACCCCCAGCCTTCGCAACGACCTCCTCTATGGTGACAGAGGTATTGATGCTCGTTATCGCAATCCCGCCGCCTTGGGCCTTGATGGCGCGCTCGGCAAACAGGGCGATGAGCGTATCGTGCTTTATGAACTTGCCTTTCTCATCGACGGCCGCTATTCGATCTGCGTCACCATCGTGGGCAAGCCCTACATCGGCGCCCAACTCGCGGACAGTGCTCATGAGATCGCCCAAGTTCCATGGCTGCGGCTCGGACGGCCTGCCTGGGAAGTGGCCGTCGGGGTTCGAGTTCAAGGTTATCACCTTGCAGCCAAGCTCTCGCAACAAGTATGGCGTTACAAGCGAGCCGACCCCGTTAGCGCAGTCCACGACAACCTTTAAGCCCCGCCTTACCTTGACCGCGCGCTTTATCGCCCTGATGTAGTTAGATATCGCGTCCGGATAGGAGTGCACACTTCCTAATGAGTCCCAGCTCGCTCGCTTTAATCGTTCGCCGAAAACTAGGTCCTCGAGGTCAAGCTCCTGCTCGGTCAGAAACTCCATGCCGTCGGGACCGTAAAACGCAAAACCGTTGTCGGTCGGAGGATTGTGGGATGCCGTTATAATTACTCCGGCCCTCGCACCAATCGCCCGAGTGGTGAATGCTACGCAGGGAGATGGGGCCATACCAATATCCACGACGTCGCAGCCCCCAGCCAGTATGCCCGCTGTTAGGGCGTGACCTAGCATCCCGCCAGAGGTACGGGAGTCCTTGGCCACGACGACCTCTCCTTCTCCGACCTGACTAGCGAGAGCAAGCCCGAGCTTTAATGCAAGTTCTGGCGTTACCTTTGTATCTATCGGACCTCGGATCCCACGAGTTCCGAAAAGCCTTTTAGCGCGCATGTTATCTCTCACTTTATCCCTGCTTATGAGTTGAAAAGATTTATGCTTCATTTTGACTTAATCGGTTAGGACAGGCGAATTTGATGAAAACAGAAAAACTTGGAAAAATTGATGAAAATTATGCCTAATCCCAGGGTTCAAGTTAAACCCGAATGAGGAAGTCGTGAATTTCATCATCAAGGGGTTGCTCGAAAATTAGGCTAGGTGGGCGAAATCGACAATAATTTCAGTGTATAACTCGCGATCTGCATAGCACAAGATGCTGGATTTTTGCGCCTATTGTGTAAGATAATCACTGTAGTCAGCCTTGGTCACATTACAGAAAAACTATTCCAACCCTGAGTCGCCTTCCTTTTCATTTTTTGCTATATTATGGTTAGCTCTATGTGAAACTATTTGACCTTCGCCATCACTCGCTTGACGCGCTCCTCCATGGTACGTGGCTGGTCGAGGCGCTCGTCCAAACGCAGCGTCGTGAGCACGCGCTTCGCTCCTGCTTTGATGACCGCTTGGTGGCACGCTTTCGTGATTTTGAATGCAGTTTCCAATTCAGGTGTCTCGAAAACCGTACCCATCGGGTGAAGCTGATATTTCACTCCGGCCTTCTTGATTTCATTCATAGCCTTTGCAATGTAGTCGCTGAGCCCTGTTTTTGTCGTTCCGATGGGCGTGACTACGATTTCGGCAATTATCAATTTTTCCATTTATCTCACCCCCTCACGATAATATATTAGACCATCCTCGATAAAATATCCGCGGTGAACTGATGTACCTACTGCTTGGTTGCGGTGACGTTGGCTTTGTACTAGCCAGCGAGCTCAAGGACAGGGGCGCAGAGCTGGTTGTAGTGGATCAGAATTCTGAGAAGGTCGATCAGCTGAAGAGCCTTGGCTTCAATGCCCTGGTTGGCGACTTTTCCCGTCAGGAAGTTCTACGGCAGGCGGAGATAGACCGTGCGGAGGTCATCATGATTCTGACATCAAACTTTCAGGCGATTGAGCGGGCACTCGGCGCGGTCAACCAGTTGAAGGTCGAATTGAGGATAGACCCAGTTATATTGGTGAGCGTTTCGGACGAGAAGGAGGTGCCCGAGGCCAAGAGGTTGGGCGCTACAGAGGCCCTCCCGTCTCATGAGACTGTAGCAAATTTCACCATCCAGAGGGTTAACGAACTTAGGATGATGGTGAGGGAGAAGAAGCTCAAGGCGCTGCTTGGGGAGCTTAGGGGTAAGATGGCGATACTGCTCCAGACCAACCCAGACCCCGACGGAATCGCTAGTGGCTTGGCGCTCCAGCGTTATGTTAAAGCAGTCGGGATTAACGCAGATATCATCTATGATGGACAGATAGGGCATCAGCAAAATCGCGCCCTCGTCAATCTCTTAAATATTGAACTCCTCCACGCGGAGAGGGACAAAGTGAATTTTGAAAGTTACGATTCGTTTGCTCTGGTGGATGTTGCAACTAATGCCAATTGCGCCCTGCCTAAAGAAATCGAGCCAACCATCGTCATCGATCATCATTCAGTCCCGTCCGGGGAGGTAAGGGCGAGATATCAGGACATATCCATAGTAGGCGCAGCCTCCACAATTTTGGCCAACTACCTCAAGTACTCGGGCATAGAGCTCGACAGGCCGATCGCCACTGCTTTAGCCATGGGCATCCTCACCGATACAATGAGCTTTACAAGGGAGGCGACCGAGCTTGACTTTGCCACGTTCGAGGAGCTTCTGCCAATCTTGGACAAGGAACTTTTGGGGAGGCTGAGGTCGCCCGCCATATCCCCGGATACCCTTGATGTGCTGTCGCGAGCGATCAGGGGCAGCAAGCTCAAGGGGGGCTACCTCTACACAAATGTTGGCTTCATAAAGGATCGAGATGCCATGCCCCAAGCCGCCGACTTTTTGCTCAATAGAGAGGGGGTTATGACGGTCCTGATCTATGGAATAGTCGAGGACGCCGTCTACGTCTCGGCCCGCACTAATGATATTAGGATACATCTCGGCCAGGCCCTGAAAACCGCGTTTGGTGACATAGGCTCGGCTGGAGGACACTCGACGATGGCTGGAGCTTGCATCCCACTCAAAGCTTTTGGAAAGGCCGCGGACAAGAAAACCCTGAGGGGAGCAATAGATCAGGCGATAGGGCGAAAGTTTTTGGAGGTAGTAGGAGTCGCTAAACCTAGACCTAAGACATAGGGGCGGTGGAATGGGTTACCTGCGGGCCGCCCTTCGCGATGTGCTGACTCCTGAGGAACTTGAGCTTTTACCGAAGGGCTTTGATCGAATAGGTCATGTAGTCATCTTGAGCTTGCCACCCCAACTAAAACACAAATCTGCCGAGGTTGGGCAAGCACTGTTACAGCTTAAGGGTATACGCACCGTCGCGCTCAAGGGAGTGGTGGTGGGTCGCTACAGAATGCCACAGCTTAAAATTATTGCTGGCGAGAGGCTCACGGAGACCACACACAGGGAACATGGATGCATTTTTAAACTGGATGTCTCGAAGGTGATGTTTTCCGTAGGCAACCTTTATGAGAGAGGCAGAATTGCGAAGCTGGTTAGGCCCGGTGAAACCATCGTCGACCTATTTGCGGGTGTGGGGCAGTTCAGCATACCCGCCGCGAAGCACTCGGAGGCGCGCAAGGTTTATGCTATAGAGCTCAATCCCGTAGCATTTGGCTACCTCTGCGAAAACATCAGGATAAATCTAGTCGGAAATGTTGTAGAACCTTTGTTGGGTGATTGTGAAAAGGTAGCTCCGCGAGGCGTGGCGGATCGCGTGATAATGGGCATCCTGCACGTTACTCACAGATATCTTCCGCTAGCGATCCAAGTGATGAAGCCGAGCGGCGGGGTGATTCACTACCACGAAAGCGCACCTCACGGGATGCGCTTCGAGCGACCGGTTGAGCGGATCCTAGCCGCAGCTGATGGCCGCAGGGTCGAGATATTGAACAAGCGCCTCGTCAAACGCTATGCCCCAGGCGTGGATCACGTCGTCATCGATGCAAAAATTACTTGATTAAAAAAGTTAATGGTAACTCCCGGTTTCCACTACTAAACATCTTAGTGCTTATTAGTTTCGAAAGCATTTTATTTTGATCTGTAAGTGACATAGGTATGCCATGGTCTACGAAGTAGATATCGTTGCAGGCAAATCCAAACCTGAAACTATGAAGGTTTTATCGGACGGCGTGAAATCTGTTTATGGTGGATAATTTGGATGAACCGACGCCTCGAGAGCTGCGAAAACTGCGCGCTGTGGCGGACTACCAATTTGACAAGGGCGTTGGGTTAAAGATGTTTCCGGACGAAATTCAGGTCTTGACGACGCGCGGCAGGGTGCGCCAGGTTTGGCTAGGCTCAGATATTCTATGCACCATTCGGGCGTCGGACGGTTTCATCGTGCTAAATCGCAAGGGCGCCGAACTCGTTCATGCTGCACTTAAGTATCCCAGACTTCGCGTCACGGTGACAGACGAAGCAGCACCATTTGTAGCAAATGGGAGGACGGTCTTCGCTAGGCACGTGACCGAAGCTGATAAGGAGATAAGGCCGGCAGAGGAAATCCTAATCGTTGACGGACGCGATCGTCTGTTGGCTAGCGGTAAAGCCTTATTGAACGGCGAGGAGATGGTTGCGTTTAATGTCGGAATAGCTGTAAAGGTCAGACACGGATTTGGAGGTGGTTAAGGTGTTCAAGGGACGGATTGACAGACGCCAGATGGAGCGCGCGATGAAGCAGATGGGGATAAGGACTAAGGAACTAGAAAACGTGCGCGAGGTCCTGATCAAGCTCGCGGATCGAGAAATTGTCATAACAAATGCTCAGGTCACGCTCATGGAGATGCCAGGTCAGCGCCAATACCAAGTCGTGGGTGAGGAAACTGAGAGGACCCTGGAGCCGGAGATCAGCGAGGAAGACATCAAGCTAGTTATGGAACAGGCCGGAGTCGATAGAGCAGCTGCACTTCAGGCTTTGAAGGACGCCAAAGGGGATCTAGCTCAGGCTATTCTAAAGCTGAAGGGCGACTAGTGCATCAATAGATAGATTATCACAGAAACGACGAAAAACACGATGAGCAATGGCGATGTAATAATATAAAATCCATCACTCCTGTAGACGTAAATCAACCACCAGGGAATGTGAGATAAATCAACATATCTGCCCAATATCGGCAACAATACTATCACAACGCCGATTATGATTAAGATAACGCCTACCCAGGTAATCGGGTCCATCTATCGCACGCTCGGCTAGAGTATCTCGCTTCGCTCGACGTGCCCGCCGCAGTATCTTCGAGCATAATCTGTTATTGCTGTAAGACCCGCCCCAACAAGGTCCCGACCGACTCCAGGAGCATTCCAGAGAACGATCAGCGCATTGGTTGTCTTTTGAGTCACCATTGTTGCTTTTGCATCGCCCAGTGTATAGGCGGCCAAAACCTTATCATCATCCCGAAGCACGATCTCATCCAGTTTCGGGCTCATCTTCCTGCCGTCGATGAGCTCGAATGGTTCCGTCTCCTTTGCCAGCGTAGTTAGCGCCTGCCCCTTGACCTTGTCCGCGTCATAAGCTCCGGCCACGACCCAGGTCTCTACGGTGACCAGCAAGCAGGAATCGACTAGATTATTTACGGCCGGGAAGCGATCGTCTAGCGCCTTTCTCAAGAGGTACTCCGGCGCGGGGCGGTAGCTGGATGGATCGGCACCCATCGCTTTGAATAAACCCCGATAGGCCTTGGTTTCCGGGATATCCAACATTTGCACAGCGCCGTAGCGCGCCTTCAGGTCGCTGAAGACCTGTTGCTTTCGCTCTACCAATCCTTCAACCGTGGGCTCCATCGTAACCCCGCTGACTCGAGCGTAAGCTGCGATGAAGTCGGGGTAACGTTCCCTCACTGATGGATCTAATTTCATTTCAGCCCCGCATATCTATGCCCAGCACCTTTTAAAATCGTTGTTGTCAAGCCTTGTGTGAGGCCCTTCGATGAGCGAGAGGATGAGAGCGCTGCCGCGAAGTTTTTACGAGCTCGACACGTCGGAGGTCGCGAGGGGCTTGCTTGGCAAAATCTTGGTTCACCGTGATCAAGAGGGCTTAACGAGCGGCAAAATAGTTGAAACTGAAGCATATTATGGCGGAGATGACCCTGCTTCGAGGGCTTCACGAGGCAGGACCAAGATAAATGAGATAATGTGGGGACCAGCTGGCAGGGCTTTCGTCTATATGGTCCACGCCCAGTGGCTATTCAACGTGACCGCAGAGCGAGAAGGCGTGCCTGGCGCCGCCCTAATCCGCGCATTGGAGCCGCTCGAGGGCATTGAGCTCATGAAAAAACGAAGGGGGACCGAGTTCGGGAGGAAGCTAACATCAGGTCCAGGAAGACTGACTCGAGCAATGGCAATTACGAGGGCTCATCACGGGCTTGACATCACAGACCCAAAAGGCAAATTGATTATCGTGGAGGGTGAACCTATGAATTTCTCCATCGGCAGCTCTCATCGAATTAGGGTCAGCGCGGACCTTGAACGCAGGCTCAGGTTCTACATCGAGGGGAACCTATTTGTATCGAAAAGATCGTTGAGGCTTGAGAAGTAGGTACATTTTATATGGATTGAGAAGTGAATTTTTCGGTGTTGAATCGGGTTCACTCGATGTCAACGAACTTAGTGGTGATCCCATGGAGATAGCAGAATATGCAGTCAGGCAAGCAATGAAACTCGGCGCCGCGTATGCGGATGTCCGCGTGGAAAACTCGCGCAACGAAACAATCTTGGTAAAAGATGGAAAGGTGGAGAAAGCATCATCAGAACTCCAGCATGGGATGGGGATCCGAGTCCTGTTCGGCACCTGGGGCTTCGCTTCCACGACTGAGTTGGTTAAACCCTCTGTCAACAACTCGGTCAGAACCGCGGTGAGCATGGCCAAGGCGGTTAAACATCACGGCGAGGGCAAACTGGCGAAGGCTAAGGTGGTGGAAGCCCGAACGCAAGCCGGAGCAAAAATTGACCCATTTGAAGTCGATTTCAGCGAAAAGATTGAATTGTGTTTGGAGGCTGATTGCCGAGCCCGCGTAGATGAGCACGTCAAGCGGACCGCAGCCTCGATATCGGCTCAAAAATTACAGAAATTATTCTTAAGCAACGAGGGCGCGCGCATCCAATCCGATACAACGATCACATACGCAGGGGTTTATGCTCTCGCAAAAAAAGGTGCCGTGACCGAATACTATGATGACCTTGCCGGAGGAACCGGGGGTTTTGAAATAGTGCAGCGCTTCGATATGCCGACTCGCGGGGAGGATGTGGGCAAACGCGCTGTCGCCCTCTCGTCTGCTAAGGCAATGCCAAAACACAAGCTGCCGGTCGTGTTGGACCAGGACTTCGTCGCCCTGCTCACGCACGAGATCATAGGCCACCCCAGCGAGGCCGACCGCGTCCTTGGTCGGGAGGCAGCCTGGGCCGGGAAGGCTTGGTGGGCGGGCAAGATCGGACAAAAGGTGGGATCAAAGCTGCTGAATGCGGTGGATGACCCTTGCGTGGAAGGTGCATTGGGATATTACGAGTACGATGACGAGGGCGTGCAGGCTAGGCGAAAGCAGCTGATTCGCGAGGGCAAGCTGCTCGAGCACATGCACAGCCGTGAAACCGCCTCGGAGTTCAAGGTCGAGCCAAATGGAAACATGCGAGCTCAGAGCTTCAAGTACCTCCCGTTGATCAGGATGAGCAATACCTTCATCGAGCCTGGCGAGCAATATCTTGAGGAGCTTTTGGACGTGAAGGAGGGCGTTTACCTGAAGGGCGCAAAAATTCCCAGCATCGACTCGCGGCGATACAATTTCCAGATCAGCGCAAAGGAGGCGTTTTTGATCAGGCGCGGCGATCTCCTCGGGCCTTTCAGGGATGCATCGATCATGGGAATTGCGCCCGAGTTCTTTTCGAGCATAGACGCAGTCGGAAGCGATTTTGAAATGAGGCCGATACCGAACTGTGGCAAGGGCGACCCAATGCAGACTCTCTACATCGGCAATGGGGGCCCTCACATCCGAGGTCTAGCGGTCGTCGCGGGAGTGGGATGATGCTCAAGATAGCGGAAAAGGCCCTCGAACTTACCAAAAAATCCGGCGCGGATGAAGTTGAGGCGTTCGTGGGCGAGAACCTCGTGACCACCGTGCGCATTGCGGCAAGTCGGGTAATCGAAACAAAAAAGGTTCACGACTACGGCATCGGAATTCGGGCGGCTATAGATCAAAAGGTTGGCTTTGCATGCGCGAACAGCTTTAGCCAGGAACTGAGCGAACGAGCAGTCTCGATAGCAAGAGCACGCCCCCCGAACCCAGATTTCAACGGATTCTCGGAGGCCACCAAGTCAAAAAAGGTCGGTGATATCTGCGATCGGGCGCTTGCAAAGTTGCAACCCGCGAGGGCGTCAGAACTGGCTGATCTTATGCTTCAAGCTGCCCTTGACTTTGATCGCAGGGTGGTTGATGTCTCTGGGGCGCTGAACGTCGTCGTTGAACGTTGCGCGATAGCCAACACGAATGGGTTGGCGGGTGCAGATGAAACGACTAGGATATTTGGTCATCTGACCGTTGAATCTCGTGGCGTGGGTGAATCCGAGGGAGGGGCTTGGCTTGGCAGCACCAGCCTTCACGGCTTCAACCCAAGTGAGGTTGGCAAGCGCGCTGCGGAGCTCGCGGTGAACTCGCTGGGCCCAAAAAAAGTCAAATCGGGCAAATACAACGTCATTCTCGAGCCAGCTGCTGTGGCTGAGCTGTTTTACCATGTGCTTGGTTATGCTGTCAATGGGCGTGATGTCCACGATCGTTACTCATATTTCACCGATAAACTTGGCAAGATCGTGGCGTCTGAGGGATTAAACATATATGACTGGGGAAACATGGCAGGTGGTCTGTGTTCAAAAACATTTGACGATGAGGGAGTGCCCACTCGCCGGACGCCGTTGATAGAACGGGGCAAACTCGTGAGCTTCATCTACGACCGCCGCTATGCTGGAAAGGCAAACACCGATAGCACCGGTAATGGGCTTCGACTGATAGACATGCCAGGCCGTTATTATGGAGTGGAGCCTAGCCCGTACATCACAAACTTGGCGATTGAGCCGGGTGATCTCAAGCGTGAGGAACTCATCGCAGACACCGAGGAAGGATTGCTGCTATCGAGGATATGGTACACCTATCCGATCACGCCTCAACTTGGCGACTTCTCGACCACATCGAGATGCGGTTTCCTGATACATAACGGCGAGGTGATCGGCGCGGTTCAACAGGTGAGAATTCACGAGAACCTGCCGAGGTTGCTAAAACAGATCACGGGTATCGCCAGCGATGTTAAGCAGATAATGCCTTGGGGGGCATCTGGAGCGATATGCGCGCCGAGCCTGCGGTTCAGGGGCGTTCGAATAAGTTAAAGTTTAAAATTTAATCCCAAACCTAAACGAAAATGTTCCAGCCTCTCTTACGCGGTGCGCGAAGGGGATGGAGGACAGTTTCATAAGCGGTAAATGGGGCCTATTTTCATATTACTAGCCGACGGGCGTTGAAGCCCGCGCTAAAGGGCCAAACCATATAAAAGGGTGATAAATGTGGAAGAAGTTAAACGAAAAAAATTTGATAAGATAGATATTGTATTGTGTATGGCAGCACTAGCTTGTACTTTAGTAGCAGTAGTGATGTTTGTAATGTTGATTTAAAAGTTAAGCAGAGATTCTGGGAGCCCATCTCTCCTTTAGCCTCTAAAAGTATTGCGACAGCTTCATCGGCTCTTAAGGGAATCGACTCACTTTCATCTAATGTAACTGAGATCTTCCTCGGTGGGCATCGAAGGTGTTTTCATCTTTGGTGGGCTGAATCTGGACACTATGGATGCATATTTTTGAAGGTTCGCCAGGTCGAGCTTAAAGCCGAGCACCCTGGCCAACGCACTTAGGACCTCCTCAGTCGCGCCAACGTCCAAAATCCCCCCTTGAGTGGCACCGAGCAGGCAAAATCCCTTCAGCCCCCTCGCGCCTGCAAGTCCGACGAACAGGCCGTTCATCCCCACGATCATCCCGCCGTCCAGGAGCTCTACCCCATGTTTGTGAAGCATTTTAGCCGTGCCCTCGTCCGTCGTAGTT
>Ga0315296_10004410_pt1 | contig 11483 bp, 7 predicted proteins | sample YL17G14_18_MG_FD_203921 | JGI IMG/M metagenome (GOLD analysis project Ga0315296, IMG submission 203921) | Sediment microbial communities from Yellowstone Lake, YNP, Wyoming, USA - YL17G14_18 | ecosystem: Environmental > Aquatic > Freshwater > Lake > Sediment | place: USA: Wyoming | collected...
AACTGAGGAAATACTGATTAGATGGTCACCCAGGACCTTGGCCACCTGAGCCAAGACCCCCGGCTGGTCAGCAACATTTAGCCTCAGGTAATACCTAGTCTCAAGCTCAGCCATAGGTTTGATGCTTCTACCTGGCTCAAGCCACCACCTCACCCTGCTACCGCCACCGGTAATAATATCCCGGGCTGCTGAGACAACATCAGCAATAACCGCGCTACTGGTAGGCAGGGCACCAGCCCCTTCGCCATAGAAAAGCACCTTGCCCACCAGGTCACCTTCCACCAGAATAGCATTATAAACACCCTCAACCTTAGCCAGAAGGGACTCCTCGGGGATAAAAACAGGGTGAACTCGCACCTCAATCAAGTTATCACCCTGTTTACCTATAGCCAGCAGCTTTATGGCATAGCCCAGTTCCTGAGCATACTTGAAGTCACGACTATCCAGTCGAGAAATGCCTTCACAATGAATATCCTGAGGTTGAACCTGGTAATGGAAGGCTAAAGAGGCGAGGATAGCCAGTTTATAGGTAGCATCTATCCCCTCTATATCATTCCTTGGGTCAGCCTCAGCATAGCCCAATTCCTGGGCTCTCTTAAGCGCTGAAGGGAAATCAGTGCCCTCCCTCGCCATCCTGGTAAGAATATAATTAGTGGTCCCGTTTATTATGGCGTAAATACCGCTTATCTTATTGGCTACCAGGTCTTGCTGAAAGGGGGAAATTAAAGGAATGCCACCACCAACACTAGCCTCATAGTGCACTCCTACCTCATACTGCTGAGCCAGAGCAAATAGTTCCGCCCCGTGCTTAGCGATAACCTCCTTGTTAGAGGTAACCGCGTGTTTACCGCCGGATATTGCCCTTTTCAAATAGTCTAAGGCTGGCTCCTCCCCTCCTATAGCCTCAACGACAATATCTATATCAGGCACAGCAAAAAACTCGTCGGCATCAGTGGTAAAAAGCTTGAGTCCCATCTCTCTTGCCTGCGGCTTGGCTAAGTCCGACTCTAAGACTTTCACCTTTCTCAGGACAAGAGGGCAGCCCACCTGCTCAGCTAAAACCTTTGCCTTCTGCGTCAGAACCCTGGCTACCCCGCCACCAACAACCCCCAGCCCCATTAGCCCTACCCCGATACTCTTTTTCTTCACTGCCCTAACCTCCGATAGCATGCCAGATTGCCCACGCTTTTTTCTCTTCATCTAGATAACTCTCGACCTTGTTTTTAGGGTCGTCCTCTAATGCTTTAACCCACTTACTCAAAGCATCATCCTTGAGCGACTTCCGGTCCTCATCGGCAATCTGCCTATTATTATCTACATCAACAACCTTCAACAGCCAATAGCCCCCTTTAGTACTAACCGTATCATCACGTATTGGCTGGCTCAGCACATTAAGCTCAGATTTAAAGGCAAACTCATTAAACGCCGGACTCATCATATCCTGAGACACATCAAAATCCCCCCCGTTTTCCTTAGATGCATCGTGCTGGGAGAAATCCTTAGCCAAGGTGGCAAAGTCCCCGCCTGCCTCCAGCTTGGCTCTAACCTCGTTTGCCTCCTGCTCACTAGCTAACAGCATTACCTTAACCTTAGCCGTTTTCGCCTCCTCATCCCGCTCTGACACCTTAATCAGCCAGTAGCCTACCATCTTGGTCTTGGTCTCTTCATATATTGGCTGGCTTAACACCCCCACTTCACCGGTGAAGGCGTACTCATCAAGTACCGGAGTTGCAAACATCAGAGACAAAATGCCTTCAGGTCGCCAACCAAGGTCACCCTTCTTTTCTTTACAAGTGGCATCCAGGGAAAGCTCACCAGCCAGCTCGGCAAAACCCTTCTCGCCTGCCTCCAGCCTGGCTCTGACCTCATTTGCCTGGCTCTCGCTCTCCAAGAACATGGCTAAGATGTGCCTCTGCTTAGCTGACGTTGGCACCTGCTTGTCAAAATACTCATCACGCAGTCTGTCCACCAGCATTTGTGTTCTAACCACATCCCGATAGTCCTTACTGAGTGGCGGGTCATAACTCTTAAGTCTCTCGTCAACCTCGTCATCGCTAACACTAAAGCCCAATTTCACAGCCTCCTGCCTTATCAGCTCATCACGCTCAATCTCCTTGACCACCCAATCAGCCACAAACCCCATTTGCTCTATTGGCGTGCCTCCACCGTAGAGCCTGAGCATCTTTATGTAATAATCCATATCAAACTTGGTATCATTTACCTCAATTACAGTTTCACGCAGTGGTTTATACTCGGGAATATACCACCGATTATAAACCCCAACCCCAACAATACTTAAGGCAGCAACAATAACCAAAATCCCTGAACCAAGGATAATGCGTCGTCTCTTCTTCTGTTGCTGCCACCGGGAAAGCTGGCGCTTGGTAAGTTCACGCTTAGGTTTCTCAGCCTTCTTTTTTGCCAAATCCAAGCCTCTTGAAAGATTAATACCCTATATTTATAACCTAAAAGTCCAATCTTTTCAAATATACTAAGGATACGGTCAATAAGAGCTCTTTATTGAGATTGTTTAGCAACCTATCCCCCTGCCCCCTTCCCTTACTAAGGGAAGGGGGAGTGTAAGTAAGAGAGGGGCAAAGCCCCTCTCTAAATCTCTTCCCTCCTTTGAAGGAGACTAACTTAACGCGGCGTCTAAGAGGAGTGTCAACCCCTCTTTCTTCTCTTCCCCCTCATGCTAAGAATACATCTCCCTATTATGGAGAGGGGGATAAAGGGGGTGAGGTTAATAAACAACCTCCTTTATTGCCCTTGGAAATGAATTATGCTAATATGTTTGAAATCAAGTCGGGGTGTAGCGCAGCCTGGTAGCGCACCTGAATGGGGTTCAGGTGGTCGACGGTTCAAATCCGTCCACCCCGACCATAGATATGAAATCCGGTGGCGCGAGCACCTGAATCCTGCCACCAGTCAAAGGTGGCTAGCTTTGGTCGAGAGCACCTGATTCGGCAAAAAAGAGGGGTGGGTCCCAAATGATATATGGTTGTCACTACAAGAAAATGGCAATCGCTAGGCACATCGTTGAGGTCTTTGGAGAGGGGTTTTATCCTGACATGTCAGACCGAAGGCAAGAGTGCAAGAACAGTAGAGTATTATCGAGACAATCTAAGGCGGTTTCTCTGGTATGCAGGGCAAAAGGGTTGGCCGGATGATGCTAGGCTCGTCACTGAATGGGAGATTCGAGATTTCCTCGCTTACGTTAGTAACACTACTCAGCGGTGGGGATTAACAGGGAACGGCTCGGAAAGCTCACGAGGCAGGGCATCACATTCCACTACCCATCATTACTTTGTTGTTTTGTCTACATTTTTCAACTGGGCGGTGCGAGAAGGCTTTCTCTCAGAAAATCCGCTAGCTACTATCAAAGTAGCAAGGCCCAAGGCTCGAGTCATTCAGCCTTATACCGCTGATGAGATTCAAGCTATGCTCAGGGTATGCGATTGGGACTACCAACATAATGCTCGTTTTCTGGGTAGCCGTAACCGAGTAATAATTCTGACACTCTTAGACACAGGCGCTCGCCTCTCCGAGCTAGCAGGAATGAAGCTTTCTCACGTTGATACTGAAAAAGCCTGGATAAGAGTTCAAGGGAAAGGTAACAAGGAACGGGTAGTCCGCATCGGTAAACTTGCGCAAAAAGCCTTGTGGACATACCTCACTTGGCGGCCAGAGGGTAGAGATGAGGTTTGGCTTTCAGAGGAAGGGCAACCGCTTAGCGCTCACGGCATCCAGTGTTTGATTCGACGACTTAAGGAGAGGGCAGGCGTAAAGGGAGAGGGTTCAGTGCATCGGTTCCGCTACACCTTTGCCCTCAATTTCTTGAGAGCAGACGGCAATCCACAGAATCTACAGTTTTTGCTTGGGCATAGCACCATTGATATGTCCATGACATACGTGGCTGCCTTGGGTCTAGAAGACGCACTTAGAGCCCATGAAAAGGCTAGCCCGGTAGATCGCATGGGGCTACGGTGAAGCCGTTGCACAAACAAGTAAGGGGTAGGAGGAAGGTATGAGAGATGATTTCATTCCTAATCGCCGAGAGTATGATGATGGGGCTAAGCTCTACAAAGGGCAAAGTTATCATTTTTGTGATGCTATGGTAAAAAAGAAAGGCCAAAGCGATGCCCTTTAAAGCAAGATGTTATGCGCCAAATTCATAGTCCGCAGTTTCAAGAGCAGGTCAAACTTAAATGTATCTCAATTCTGGATAAGGGATCCTGAAAGCATGTTATTATTATGATAGTTGGCCCCAAACAGCTGCCCAGTGGATACCACTAAAGGCTGATGTTGAGAGTTCAAAGAGCTGTTCAATTATTCATTCAGTCAATCATTCGGTCGTTCAGTCAGATGGTCAGACGTGTGCCAGTGCCAAACAATATACGATTACATGGAGTGACGCTCGAGTAGCAGAGACTCCCCTTCTAGGCATATGCACTGGAACAAGTAAGGGGTGAGAAAGGGTGGCAGCAACATCGAGGAACTCAGGCGCAGAAAATTTTCCCAGTTTGAACAAGCGACCGACCAGACCCTTATTGAACAAACCCAACTAAAGATGCAAAATGGTTGAGGAGAACTTACCGCCTTTTCTCGCGCTGCCTAACCATAAAGGGAGTCACTCGTGAAGCTGAGGCTCCCAGGGGTGTTTCCGATACTCAAGGGGATGGGGCAAAAGCATCTGGCCGGTACCAAGTGCGTCGGCGAGGGTCACCAAACGATGAAGTGTTGGATGCCTTCGCATTACAGATAACTCATCAACTGGACGAGGAGTTCGACCTATGAACGTCGTCTAACAGTAGGTTTATGTCTCTCCTCCACTCCCCCGTGATTATTGTCTGAATCTAATTTGCAAAAACCTTGTTGCGCTGTTTACTACGAACCAAGGAGGGCATTTTGGGCAATAACCATCTTACCCTTGAAATCGTCGGGCATGTTCTTCCTCAGCACTATATGGGCCAGATTTTAATATGGGCCAAACTTCTGGATACGGTGGTTGTCCTCATCCGCCACATAGACATTGCCACTGCTGTCTACAGCGACTCCGGTGGGATATCTGAACTGGCCGTCACCCGTACCAGATGTACCCCACTTAGTAATAAAAGTACCGTTCGAGTCAAATTTCTGTATGCGGTGGTTGTCCCTATCCGCCACATAGACATTGCCGCTGCTGTCTACGGCGACACCGCTGGGATATCTGAACTGGCCGTCACCCGTACCAGATGTACCCCACTTAGTAATAAAAGTACCGTTCGAGTCAAATTTCTGTATGCGGTGGTTGTCCTCATCCGCCACATAGACATTGCCGCTGCTGTCTACGGCGACTCCGCTTGGGTATCTGAACTGGCCGTCACCCGTGCCGTAGCTACCCCACTTAGTAATAAAAGCACCGCTCGAGTTAAACTTCTGGATGCGGTTGTTGCTCCTGTCCGCCACATAGACGCTGCCGCTGCTGTCTACAGCGACACCGCTGGGGTATCTGAATTGGCCGTCACCTGTGCCGTAGCTACCCCATTTGAGAAGGAAGCCAAAGTTCGCAACAACCAAGACCGAATCCCCTGTCCAGGTGGCCGCTATTTCTTGAGCTAAGTTGTCGGATAGAACTCCATTAGACGGCGTAATATCGCTGGTCTGTCCGGCAGTACCCAAGACATGGAAGTGCAGCACAGCCAAGGTGCCAGACCCGGTTACACCGGAAAGTCCGGATACATTTTGCACCACGGTATACGTACTAGGACTGATCTGCCTATATATATCTACTGGTATTGTAGTCGAGCCAATCAATCCGTTAGTAACGTTGTCTAACCGAATTACTGCCGGGTCAAAGGTGACATCATAATTAACTGCATCCAGGTTTGTCACCTGACTGATATTGAGGTTAACGGTGAAATCGCTACTAGCGACTACTTGAGCTGGGGCATCAACACTGACGGTAACAACATCGGCGGTAGCTGCTGGTGGTGGCGATATCCCTGCTCCTAAAGGAAATCCTGCGATAATGCGTTCAACCTTGGTGATATCCAGCGCATTAATTTTTCCATCTAAGGTAGCATCGGCTCCGGGAGTTCGAGGGTCCAGTCCAACAATTATCCTTTCAACCTTGGTTATATCCAGCGCATTTACATTTCCATCTTCATTGGCGTCACCCTGTACTATATCGTACAAGATGGTATTCTGGAATATGGCGTTGCGAGGGGGAATATAGTTGGAGAATTCTTCTTTCAGGACATCCCAGAATTCCGCAAATGTGTCGTAGTCTTCACCAGGCTCGGAGAATGTATCCCAGATCTCATCAAAGTCCTCAGTACACTCGTCCCAGTTGTCGTCATCATCGTCGAAGATATCCCAGAGGGCGCCGGCAACCCTGCCTTCTACGCAATCACCATTTTCCCAGTCAAGATACTCCCAAGTTGGGATTTCCATATCCTGCTGGCTTCCCTCTCCCCACTCAAAAACATATTCATTCTGTACTACAAAGGAGAAGAAACTCGCCCAGCCCTCAGACCAAGCGACCTCTGGGCTAGATTCTTCTCCAAAATAATGTTCTCCTATTACTAAGGCGGGATTACCTAGGAACTCATCATAAACTCTATGACCATATTCATGCTGTACTACGTCCAGGGCTTTAGTATCGGATTCATGCTTGATATGGATCTGCTCCAAAAAGGGGTCATAACAGGTATAGGGAAGGTCAGTCGGATAGATCGCTGTGACCACTGGCATATCATAGTGAGGGCCTCTATCACTAGTTTTTAAGAAATAGTAGACACCACGATTATAATAATCATTAGCCATAGTCTCGTATATGCGCCAAGCGGCTACAAGGTCGGCATTTTCCGAATCAATAGTCCAAGAGCCGATATCTATGGATTGTTGAGGTTGCTCCGGGTACCAAATGACAGGGGGCTCACAAATGTAATCTTGGAATAGTTGAGTTTTCACCTCCGCCACTGTAATAACTGGTATTGCCCTTATGAAGAAACCGTCAGGATATGGATTCTCAATTATGGTACCAAATTCTCCTGCAAGAGCACCCATACCGGTACAGACTGAGCCTAAGAAAGCATTGGTTCTCGCATTGTAAACGTATATACCGCCCCATACCATCGGTGCTAGTTCATCCTCCCTCTCGACCCGAGGAGCGGGAACACTATTTTCACTAATGTAGCAATTAAAAAACCCAGTGACTATTAACGGGTTACTAAGTGTAGCTTCAAATTGAGCAGTCTCTAATTGCCGGGCTCCTTCTGGAGATGGGCTAGGTATTTGAGACGGCTCAATAGGTATTGGTGTAGGGCCTTCTTTCTCTAGCGGTCTATCGCTAACGGTAGCACCTGTTTCAGATACGGAGACATACAGAACGGCAGACCCGCCTAAGTAGGAACCTTCACGAGGAGAGAAATCAGCCCGGGCCTCAATCTTCCAATCGCCTGTCTTGACTGCTTTAACTGTGGCGTTCAGGGTATAGGTGTTACCACGGATAAAATCACCTTTCCACTCCAAATCTCCGCCAATTTTCTCGAAGCCTTCAGGTAGTATTATGCGTGCAGTGACGTTATATGCATCCCTGTTATAACTTTCCCTTACATTAAAAGTGGCAGTTAACTGTACTGTTTTACCCAGTATGGGTGGCTCGGAGAAGGATAACTGTGCTTCTATCGGGAGAGACGGCGCACTTCCCCCTGAAGATGGGCTGGGTATCTGAGACGGCTCAATAGGTATCGCTGGTACCGGGCCTCTGCAGCCTATGTCCGGCGGCCTACTTCTAACGGTAGCACCTGTTTCAGATACGGAGACATACAGAACGGTAGACCCACCTAAGTAGGAACCTTCACCAGGAGAGAAATCAGCCCGGGCCTCAATCTTCCAATCGCCTGTCTTGACTGCTTTAACTGTGGCGTTCAGGGTATAGGTGTTACCACGGATAAAATCACCTTGCCACTCCAAATCTCCGCCAATTTTCTCGAAGCCTTCAGGTAGTATTATGCGTGCAGTGACATTATATGCATCCCTGTTGTAACTTTCCCGTACGTTAAAAGTGGCAGTTAACTGTACTGTTTTACCCAGTATGGGTGGCTCGGAGAAGGATAACTGTGCTTTTATCGGGAGAGACGGCGCACTTCCCCCACAGCCTGGAAGTGAAGTCGCTAATAATACTAGTAATAATGCTAATGTCATAACCAGTTTCCCCGAAACAATTTTCATCTATTTTCCTCCTCTCACAACCTAAACAAATGATAAACTGAATACTGTTGGCCTTCCCCCCATTGTAGATAATAGCGATATGGCGGAATTCTTGGTTCGCTCAATCGGGTTGAAACTAAAAAGGGCGCCAGCCACCGCCGAACTACTCAGCAGTTCCAGCGCCCTTCTTATCTCCATCTTCCCCGTCCCTTTACTTTCTATTGATTCTTAAGGCGGCTTCACTCGTGAGGACTTTATTATAGACCTATCTTCGGTTTTATCAATACCTCTCTAAATGTAGGAAGGGACAAAAGTCTGAAGCTAACAATAAAGCATTCTCAAGCTGTCGCCGAGGGTATTCAATATGAGAGGTATCTGGCATGTCTGGGAGAACTTTGTTACCTTCTACCACTACCCCAGGGAACACTGGATACATCTACGGACTACCAACCCGTTGGAGTCCATCTTCAGTGGGGTAAGGCTCAGAACCAATGCTGCCAAACGCCTACGCCGTCGGGATAACGCCCTCTACCTGGTATTCAAGATCGTGGAACGGTTGAGCCGACACTGGCGGCCCCTTAACGGGGGCTTGAATTTGATGGCTCTGGTTTTGGAGGGAGAAACTTTCAAAAACGGCATCCGGCAACGCTGTGAGGAGCCTCAGTTGGTGGGCGCAGCGGCCTAATTAAATCGAGGAGGCTGGAAGGAAATTTCCACAAGATTTGACAAAAGCTCTTTAACATGTGTTAAATTGAGAGCGCTATATATGATAGGCAAAAGGATAAGTATACGCTGTTAATCCGATGGCAAAGGATCTTGGCATGTCTATAGGCAACAATAAGGATGAACAGGCTCAAACATTGATAGAGATTACGTGGTTTTCTGCCATTTTAGACATATCCAAAATGTTAGTCACCGAGCAAGAAATAGAAACGGTAATGCAACTAGTACTAGACTATCTGGTTGGCAAATTAGAGGTCGCTGAAGTTGGAATTGTATGGATATATGACCCCCTGACCGGCCAACTAATTGCTCGGAGCGCGTCTGGCTTTGACTTTAACACTTTGAAGCGGTTTCGCTTAAATGCAAATGGAGAAATGATTGGCAGGGTATTTCAGACAGGAAAAGGCGAATTGTACCCCGCGGGTGAGGCTATGTCAAGCACTGAAGCTATTGCTACTGAAAAAATATTTGGTATGAAAATTCCCTGTTTGAATTTACCATCAGCCGCTGCCTGCATACCGTTGAATACAGACAAGGTAAAATATGGCGTTTTGACATTCTTAAATATAGAGCGCCTAGCTAGGTTTACCCAGAAGGACATGTTATTCCTCCAGGGTATAGCCAATTTATTGACTCTGGCTATAGAAAACGCAGGCTTTGGGAAAGACGTAAAAGTTAAAAAGGTATTAGGTAGCGACGACCGCTACAAGGCTGAGCTTATCTCTACCTTGGCTCATGAGATGCGCACCCCGTTAACTTCGATCAAAGGTTATTCCACAGCATTGCTAATGGAAGAAGCTGCTTTCAAACCCGAGACGCAGCGGGAGTTTTTGGAAATCATTGATAGGGAATGTGACATTCTTGAAGACCTTATTTCTGATTTTTTGGAGTCGTCCGCCATTGACGCAGACACGATGAAAATCGATCTCCAGCCAGTTAGATTGCCTCGTCTAGCTGTAAAGGCCGCTGACGAGGTAGGACGTCGCTTTCCCAAACATTTCTTGCTCGTTGATTTTTCCGACGAATTCCCATTAGTTGATGCTGACCCTGAGCGTATCCTGCAGGTGCTTCGTCAATTGTTGGACAATGCCGCTAAATACTCACCTAAAGGTGGGTTGATTGTTTTGCAGGGGAGAATAATAAAAGACGAGGCTGTAATTAACGTGGCCGATGAGGGAGTGGGGATTGCTCCAGAAGACCTTAACCGACTGTTTGATAAGTTCTTTCGCGCTAAGTCGAACTCAGGAACTCAAATCATAGGTACAGGATTAGGTCTACCCATAAGTCGTGCCATTGTTGAGGCGCATGGTGGTCGTATCTGGGCAGAGAGTCAACTGGGGCAGGGGAGCACATTTTACTTTAGTTTGCCCTTAAAAGGGCCGAGCCAAGATCTGGTAGACTGAAAGGAGAGCAACATAAAAGAGAAAATCTTGATTGTTGAAGATCAGCCGCAAGTCATACGGCTAGTCACTGAAGTATTACGAGCTGTTGGGTATGACGTGATTGCTGCCATCAATGGCGAGACGGCTATCGAGATGACGGCCATGGAGCAGCCGGCTCTTATATTGCTTGACATTATGTTTCCCCAAGGCCCTGATGGTTTTGAGGCGTGTCGTCACATCCGCCAGTTCTCAGACGTACCTATTATCATGCTTACTGCCAAGGCGAAAGAGAACGATAAGTTGCGCGGCTTTGACGCGGGGGCCGATGACTACCTGACGAAGCCCTTTAGTGCTAAGGAGTTGGTGGCACGGGTGCGAGCAGTCTTGCGACGTACCTGCCGACCCGATGAGACAATTACCACCTCCTTAAAATGTGGGGAGTTGGTTATCAATTTCGCCCGTCACAGTGTCAAGGTAAGCGGCAAGGAAGTGTCCTTAACCCGCACTGAGTATTCTCTGCTACGCCAGCTCGCTCTTAATCCCAATCGGGTCATGCTGCATCGGGACTTGCTGAATGCAGTGTGGGGACAGGAATACCGGGATGACGTTGACTATCTGCGAGCCTATATACGCTACCTCAGAATGAAATTAGAAAAAGACCCCTCTAATCCTAAATACATTATTACCTCACCTGGCATAGGATACACGTTGGCCTGTCAAGACGAGGAATAGATAGCAACCTAACCTACTGCTAAACTTCTCCCCAGTTCATCATCTTATGTTCACATCTCTACTTGGGATGTAGCCCCCCTTTTTTCATTATTTTTTCATGAAATGATATGCGTTTTCTATGAGATTTTAATGAACTCCGGACTATGATGATAATGCCGTTGGATTAGGTAAAATTCTCAGAGGCCAATATTTAATAAGGGAGGATGAATTGAACAAGATTCCGGTTCAGAAGCAAGGGAAGGGGCACAATGGAGAACTTGCAGTGTCTTTACCCCGCCGGTTGGACCCTGTAAGCATGGTTGAATCCGTCGTGACAAAAGCCCTGAAAACTTCCGCCAATAAAATGGGGCTTGGTGACGTAAAGGCCCTGATAGCCCGCATGAAGGAAGGCGACTCCGTGGCGTTCAACTATTACAATTACAACATCGCCAAGCAGTTGGGAGAGGTACT
>Ga0315296_10004411_pt1 | contig 11483 bp, 8 predicted proteins | sample YL17G14_18_MG_FD_203921 | JGI IMG/M metagenome (GOLD analysis project Ga0315296, IMG submission 203921) | Sediment microbial communities from Yellowstone Lake, YNP, Wyoming, USA - YL17G14_18 | ecosystem: Environmental > Aquatic > Freshwater > Lake > Sediment | place: USA: Wyoming | collected...
GGCCGCCGCGGTGGAAGCGGCCGGCGGCACGCCACGTCAGGCAGCCGACGCAGCGGCCATCGCGTTTCAGAACACCATGGGGTCGGTGTGCGATCTCGTGCAGGGCATGGTCGAGATTCCCTGCCACACGCGCAACGCCGTTGCGGCTTCCAGTGCCTTCGTATGCGCGGACCTGGTGATGGGCGGGTACGCCAACCCGATTCCCCTCGACGAGACCATCGACGCGGTGTACGCCGTCGGCCGCATGCTCCCGCGCGAGCTCCGCTGCACGGCGCTCGGCGGCCTCGCAGTCACCCCATCCGCCCTCAGGCTCGGCCGGCGCTAGAACCGGTTTCAGAACCCCAACTGCCGCCGTTCGGGTCCTGTCGGCGAGCAGCCCCACCCGTGCTCGGCCCGAAAGGCCCTTGTCACAGGTGTCGGGCCTGCGCCCTTCGGCAGGCTCAGGGCGTGGTGAGCCTGTCGAACCACGGCGCGGGCGGGGCGGCCCCGCTCGCCGCCACCCGCCTGCGGGTTTTGCAACCGCCTCTAGCCCTTCGGCGGTCCAAGTCTGAACCGCACGGTCACCGTCATGATCACCGCGATCGGCTGGCCGTTGAGCAGCGTGGGCGTGTAGCGCCACTGACGCACTGCGGCCAGCGCGGCCGCATCCAGCAGCGGAATCGACCGCAGCACGGTCGCCTCTTCAATCGCACCGGTCTTCCCGATGATCGCCTGGATGATCACGACTCCCTCGATGCGCGCCTTCTGGGCCAGGTCAGGGTACTCCGGTCTCACGTCGTGCACCTTCTCAGGTGGCCGAATCCTGCCGCCAGGGCGCTCGGGCGGCGGCGAAGGAGCGACTGGCGGCCGGTCGAGCAGGACGGGCACGCCACCCTCCCAGCCTCCTGGCACGGTCGTGCCGCTGCGGATGAGATCGGTCAGGCCGGCATCAGGCGGAATCGAGATGCCCGATTCCTGCCCGATGGTCGCCGGCGCGTTCAGCGGCGCAAGGCGCTGATCGGCGATGGCCTGGACCACAGCGGGCGCGGGCCTGACCGGCACGGGCGAGGCTGGCGGCTCGGGCACCGGCACCGCCTGCACGAAATCGACAATGTCCCTGGGCGTGGGCAGCACGTCGGCCGCCATCAGCGGAATCACGAGCACCGCCGCCAGCACGGCGACATGTCCCGCAATCGAGAAGGGCCACGCGACGAGCGGCGTCGCGCGGAACGGGCGCCCGGGGCCCTGGGCGGGACGGAACAGATCGAGCGACATGGCCATCCTCCTGGCTCACGCAGCCGGCAAGCCTCCACTTGGCGATCGATGAGAGGAGCGCGCGCCCTGTCCCTCACCTAGTTGGACACCGTTGGCGTGCATCGGTTCCCTGTCTCGACACGCCGGTGCGCTCGCGGGGACGACACGGGGGGTGAGGAATCGGAGAATGGTTGACAGCGACGGCCAAAGCCACGACAATCGCGTCCATTGTCCGGCGAACGGTCGCTGGCTGTCAGCAGGGAGACCACGAATGGCGAAGAAGGCAACGACACCGAAGAAAAAGACAGGGCGCAAGTGCGGCGGCTGCAAGTAGCTGGCGCGAGGTCAGGTCAGAGCCACGCCTGAATCCGCGCGAACACGGCATCATAAATCCGCTCCGCCTCGCCTTCGGATCCGGCCTCCACGACGAGGCGGAGCACGGGCTCGGTGTTCGATCCGCGCAGCAGGAACCAGCCCTCCGGCAGCATCACCTTTACGCCGTCCCGCAGATCGAGAGGATGATCGGCGTACTCACGCTTCATCCGCTTGAGCACGTCGGCGATCCGGTGCGACGGGCACGGCAGCTGTCGCTTCGACATCCAGAACGCCGGAAGATCGGCGACAAGGCCGGACACCTGCTGGCCCGACGCGGCCATCAGATGCAGGATGAGTGCGATCCCGACGAGGCTGTCGCGCCCGAAGTTCACGCGCGGGTAGATGACGCCGCCGTTCCCCTCGCCGCCGATCACGGCACCGACCCGCTGCATGCCCTCAGTCACGTTCGCCTCGCCCACTTTGGTCCGGGTCAGCGAACACCCGAAGCGGTGCGCGAGCGCTTCTATCGCATGCGTCGTGCCCAGGTTGGTGACTACGGGCCCAGGCGTCCTGCCAAGGACGTGGCGGACCGCGAGGGCCAGCGTGCGCTCCTCGCCAATGGGCTCGCCGGCTTCCGACACCACCGCCAGGCGGTCGGCGTCCATGTCCTGCGCGAACCCGACGTCGGCCCGGTGCTCCCGGACGGCGGCACAGAGGGCTCCGAGGTGCTCGGGCAGCGGCTCAGCCGGGCGGGGAAACGTGCCGTCGGGCGTCGTGTTGATCGCCACGACCTCGGCGCCCAGCGCCTCGATAAGGCGCGGCGTCACGACCGAACCGGCGCCGTTGCACGAGTCGAGCGCGACACGAAGCGGCCGTGGCGCCGGCGGCAGGCGCCCTTCGGCCCCGAGGATGGCCCGCACGTGCAGGTCGAGCGCCTCGGGCATTGTCTCGACGGCCCGCATCATGACCCCGCCGACCTTGGTGTAGTCACCCTGGTGGTAGATGTCGAGCAGCTCGCGCCCGCGCGCGCCGCTGAGGAACAGGCCGTCAGCCCCGACGAACTTCAGCGCGTTCCACTCGGCCGGGTTGTGGCTTGCCGTCACGGCGATTCCGCCCTGCGCGCCGATGTGCCGCACGACCAGCTGAACCGTCGGCACCGGGCACACGCCGAGGTCGATGATTCGGCACCCGCTCGACAGCAGGCCGGCCATCACCGCCTGCCGCACCATCTCGCCCGAGGTGCGGGGGTCGCGGCCGACCACGATCCGGCCCGAACCGGTATAGGTCCCGAAGGCCTGCGCGAAGCGCGTGAGCAGGACGGGCGTCAGGGAGTCGCCGACGACGCCCCGCACGCCGGAAATGCTGATCTTCAGCCTCGGTATCGCGCGCATGGCTTTCGTGTCCGCCTACGAGTGAAGGTGTTCACGCGCCCAGTCCGCCAGGGCGGCCGCCCGCGCCGGCGTCTCGGCCTCGGCGATGATCCGGATCAGCGACTCCGTGTTCGACGCCCGCACGTGCACCCAGCCGTCGGGCCAGACCACCTTGACGCCGTCACTGAGGTCAACGCCCACGTCCTCCACCGCCTCGGCGCGGGCGAGAACATCCTGATGCACGTGGTCGCGGAAGTCCTGCAACGCCGAGTAGATGAGGTTCGGCTCCACGGGCACCGTCTGCTTGATCATGGCCAGCGACGGGAGCGCAGCGACCAGCGCGGACACCGGCTCCGGCGAGGTGGCGAGTTGCTCGAGGAGGAGACCAATCGCCGCGGCGCTGTCATGGCAGGGGTGAAGGTCGGGGACGGCCACGCTGCCGTTGCCCTCCCCGCCGATCACCGCTCCGCTCTCGAGGATCGCCTCCGCGATGTACGGCTGGCCGACCGGCGTCCGGATGACCGTCGCGCCGTGGCGGGCCGCGATCCGGTCGATCGCCCCGGTCGTCGAGATGTTCGTGACCACCGGCCCGACGCGCGTGCTGAGGCGAATCGCGACCGCCAGCGCCAGCGTCAGTTCCTCGGAGAGGGCCCGGCCCGTCTCGTCGACAAGCGCCAGCCGCTCGCCGTCCGCGTCGTGCACGAACCCGACATCCGCGCGGCCGGCCTTCACGACGGCGCGGACCTGCGCCATCACCTCTACACGCGGCTCCGGGTCGTGCGGAAACGGCGCGGACGGATCGTCGTTGATCGCGAGCACCTGGCATCCGAGGTCCTCGAGCCAGCGGGGGCTGAGCAGCGAGCACGATCCATTGCAGCAGTCCACCGCGACGGTCAGTCGCCGCTTTCTGATGGCCTCGACGTCGAACGTCTGCCGGAGCCGCTCGATGTGGTGCGCGATGGCATCCTGCTGGGCCACCGACGTCCGGATGCGATCCCACGGCGCCTTGACGAATTCCCCCTGGTGGTAGACGTCGAGCAGCTCCTCGGCCTGCGCGGTGTTCAGATAGAGGCCGTCGCCCCGCACGAACTTGAGCGCATTCCACGGAGCTGGGTTGTGGCCGGCCGTGATCGAGATCCCGCCGCTCGCGCCGAACCCTGGGACCGCCAGCTGCATCGTGGGAGTCGGGCAGATTCCCAGATCGACGATCTCACAGCCCGCCGCCAGGAGGCCCGCCATCACCGCGGACGAGACCATCGGCCCCGACGGCCGCGTGTCGCGGCACACCAGGATGCGCCCCGAATCCAGGTACGTGCCGAAGGCCTGGGCGAATTCGACGACCAACTCGGGGGTCAATGTCTCGCCGACGACCCCGCGAACCCCGCTGACGCCGATCTTCAGTGGTTTCATGCGCGCCGCGACAGCCAGAGGATAGCATGTGCCGTGCCGTGCCGATCACGGCCGCGCACGCACGTTGGAACCCCTTGGCAGGCAACGGGTTCCGGCCGCCAATCACGAGTCCGGCGCTGCATGATCGGGGGGCGCACTGATGGTTCGGCGTTCCGATCCGATACATAGGGAGACGTGATGACGCCGGATCCGTCCAACACGGGTCTGTGTGCCCGCGGCGCAGCGGGTGTGACGGTGGGCCGGCCCAGGCCGGTCCTTGCCAACGGCACGATACTATGACTTCGCAAAGCGAACTCCGCATCGGCGAACTCCTGGTGACGGAAGGGCTCATCACGGAAGCCCAGCTCCAGGAGGCTCTTCGCGCCAAGCAGGCCTTGAAGAGCTACGTCCCGCTCGGCCAGGTCCTGCTGGAACGCAAGTTCCTGACCCGCCGGCAGTTCGATCATGTCATCGAGCAGAACAGCAAGCGGCCCCGGCTTGGGGAGATCCTCGTCCGCAGCGGCGCGCTCACCGTCGCTCAGCTGGAGCATGCCCTCGAGCAGCAGAAGGAGCTGAAGCTGCAGCTGGGAGAGGTCCTCGTCAAGCTGAACTACATCACCGACGAGGCGATGCGGCAGGCTCTCGCCCTGCAGCTCAACATCCCCTTCCTCGATCTCGATCGGCTCAACATCGACAAGGATCTGGCGAAGATCATCAACCCGAGCTACGCGCGCCGGCACATGCTCGTCCCGGTCTCGGTGACTGGATCCATGCTGACGATCGCCATGGACGATCCGACGCACCAGACGCTGGTCGAGGAGCTGGCCCGCTCGACGGGGCTCATCGTGACCGTGGTCACGGCCTCGCAGGAGTCCATCCAACGGACCTTCAACCGGCTCTACGACATCAAAGGCGCGATGTCATCGAGCGCCGCCGAGACGGTGGACGTAGTGACCGAGGAGGAGCAGCGCAGGACCGGTGTCGACGAGTACCAGCAGGAGCAGAAGGCCGGCGAGATCGTCCGGCAGATCATGGGAGTGGCGATCGAGCGGGGGTGCAGCGACATCCACCTCGAGATGCTGTCGGACACCCTGCACGTCCGGCTGCGCATCGACGGCGTGCTGCAGGAGCTCAACAACCCGTTCCTCCAGGACGCCTGCAACGAGAACTCCCGCCGCGCCATCTCGCGCCTCAAGATCCTCGCGAAGCTCGACATCGCCGAGCGCCGGCGGCCGCAGGACGGCAGCTTCCGGGTGCGGGTGGACCGCGGCGGCGAGAACCTCAGCGTCGATCTCCGCATGTCCGTGGTGCCGAGCTACTACGGCGAGAGCGTGGTCCTCCGTCTCCTGGATCGCAGCCGCGCGCCCCGCTCGATCGACGACCTCCGCTTCTCAATGGCCGTGACCGAGAAGATGCGCCAGATCCTGAAGCGGCCGTCCGGCATCTTCCTCATCACCGGTCCGACGGGGTCGGGCAAGAGCACGACGCTGTATGCGTCGCTGATGACCCTCTACACGCCGCAGATCCGGATCCTGACGGCCGAAGATCCGATTGAGTACGTGTACGAGCAGTTCAGCCAGTCCGAGGTCAACGAGCAGATCGGCAACACCTTCGCCAACTACCTCCGGGCATTCCTGCGGCACGACCCCGAAGTCATCATGGTCGGCGAGATCCGCGACGAGGAAACGGCGCAGATGGCGTTCCGGGCCGCCCAGACCGGCCACCTGCTGCTCAGCACGCTGCACACCAACTCGGCGATCGGCGCCGTCAGCCGCCTCCTGGATCTGTCCGTGGATCCGAACCTGGTGGCCTCCTCAATCATCGGCGTGCTGGCGCAGCGGCTGGTTCGCCAGGTCTGCCAAGCGTGCAAGGCGCCCTATACCCCATCGAGCGACCTGCTGCGGGAGTTCTTCGACACGCCGCCGGCGGACGTGGTCTGGTACAAGGGGAAGGGATGCGCGGTGTGCAACTTCTCCGGCTACAAGGGGCGGCTGTGCGTGTCCGAGCTCTGGATGCCGAGCCAGGAGGACATGATCCTGATCAGCAAGAACGCGCCGTTCGACGAGATCCGGGAGCACTCGAAACTCTCCACGACGTCGATGGCGCTGGACGTGGCGGACCGGCTGATGGACGGCCGGACCAATCTCGAAGAGCTCATCAGGGTGCTGCCGTACCCGAGCATCTACGCGTTCCGGCAGCTCCAGATGGCCCGTCCGTTGGCGGCGGCACGCGCGTCATAGGCGGACCGCCGGCGGGCCGGGCCGGGTGGCGAAGAACTGCGATCCGGCCGCCCGTGCGGGAAAGGCAGAGCGGTACCGCTCCGCCCAGCGGCTCGCGAAGGCATCGGCGTCCTCCGCCCCGACCATCGCCCACACGCTTCCGCCAAACCCGGCCCCGAACGCCGAGGCCGCGAGTGCGCCTTCCTCCCGTGCGGCGCGGGCAAGCATGACGGTCTCGGGCACCTGGTTGCCGAGCAGCTGCTCGGCCGCCTGCTGGGACCGATCCACCCAGGCACCGACGGCGCCGAGATCGCCGCGGTCCAGCGCGTCGCCAACCGCCGGTATGATTTCGGTGCTCTCGGCGAGGAACTGACCGAAGCGATCGAGCAGCGTCTGCGGCGAGAAGATCGCATGCGCCGACCGCGCAAGTGCCTGTCGGATCCGGTCGGGGGCATCCGCCGCGTGCCCGGCCGCGGCCGCCAGCGTGGCGTCCGCCCGGCCCGATGCGGCGCGCCACACGTCCAGGATCGTGCGGGCCGCCAGCGACACCCGGTTGTACCGCTCGCGCGCCGCGCCGGTCTTCTCCGCCGCCACCCCGCTGACGCCGACAACGAGGCACACGCCGGCCGGGAGCACGATGCTGCGTTCATGGCGCACGGGGCAGAAGCTGTACTGGCTGAGTTGGTTCGGCCGGCAGCACAGCATGGCGGTGTGATCCTCGCTCCCGCCAAACGTGCCGACGCCACGATCGCCTTCGAGCGCCCCGAACGACTGCCCGTTCTCGATCGTGCCGAGGTAGCCCGCCAGATCCTCGAAACTCCCGATCGCGCCACGATGAGCGGCCGAGGCCTCGAGGTCGTTCACGGCGGCGAGCGCGAGGAAGACGGCCGTGAGCAGCCCGCTCGAGCTGCTCATGCCGGCGGCCGGCGGCAGGTCACTGACGAACCCGATGTCGGCGCCGGTGCGCGCGCCGGGGAAGTTGCGCGCCAGGCGCCGGGCCACCGTCATCGGATACCCGGACCAGTGCCCCTGCGGCACCACGAGGTCCGGATCGAGACCGAATGCCGTCAGTGCCCTGTCCGCCGCGTCGACGATGCGGATGAGGGCGTCCGGGCGCGGAGCCGCCACCAGGCAGAATCCGCGTTCGACCGCACAGAGCAGGCTCCGCCCGCCGGCGTAGTCGGTGTGCTTGCCGAGCACCTCGATCCGGCCGGGCACGAACAGCGCCAGCGTCGATGCGCCGGACGGTGCCTCGAGCCGGCCCAGTGCGCGCGACGCGCGCTCGAACAGGCGGCCTTTCGCTTCGCACGCGGCGCGGCTCATCCCGGCCGCTGCGAGCCGCTCCGCGTACCGGTCCGTCACAGGCGCACCTCGCGGCCAGCCAGCCGCGCGGCGACCGCCGCGATGTCGGCGCGGCTCGACAGATCCAGCACCGGCGCCCGGAACGGAATGGCGGAGTACCGCTCGCCCAGCGACGCCATGGAGAACCGGACGGCGTCGCTGAGCTCGAGTTCACCCCGCGAAGACAGACCGACACTGCGGCAGGCCTTGAAGATGGCCGGGCCGAAGATCCAGCAGTTCATGCTCACAAAGACGTCCGGCCCCAGCGCCTCGACCGTCGCCGCGTCAGGTTTCTCGACGATATCAGCGAGCTCGCCCGTCAGCGTGGTCTTGACGATCGCGAACTGCTGCACGCGGGCCGCATCGATGTTTCCATCACGGACCAGGCTGTCCCGCTCGAAGATGGCCAGTCCCGGCCCGTTGAGCCGGCGCAGCGCCTCGAACGCGGCAACCGGGTAGTAGTTGTCCGAGTTGATCATCAGGAACCGATCGTCGCCCGCGAATGCCGAAGCGGCTGCCAGCGCGTCCGCCGTCCCCAGAGGCCGCTCCTGGATCGCGAACGCGATCGAGACGCGCGACGGCACAACGGTCGTTGTGTAGTACTCGCGCACCACGTGGTGCTCGGGCCCGATGACCAGGCAGACCTCCCGGTACCCAGCGTCGGCGAGCGCGCTGAGCACGTAGTCGAGGAACGGCCGTCCGATCGGGATCATCGCCTTGACGCCCGAGTCGGCGACCGCCGCCTGCTCGCGATCGAGCGGCGCCGTGCCGTCCAGCCTGCGCATCCGCGTGCCGAGCCCCCGCGCCAGGATGACGGCCTTCACCACGGGATCCGCCATGGCAGCCCTCTCCTACGCCGGCTCGCCGCTACTGGTCCAGAGCCGGTTCACGACACGAATGAGGACCGTGCCGCTGATGATGACCGTGCCCAGCAGGATCAGTGCCGGCCCCGTCCGGCCGTACAGGTAGTTCCCGATGGTGAAAAGGGCCGACCAGACGACGGTGCAGCCCGCGACCCACCCGACGAGGGCCATCGGGATGTGCTCGTGCGTGCCGCGCGGTTCTTCGCCGGTGATCCCCGCTTCCTGGCGGATCCGTGCCCATCCGGGACCGAACGGGCGCACTTTCCTGTAGAAGTCGACCAGCGTCCTCCTGTCGGTTGCCGGCCCGACATACGCGGTCAGGATCCAGCAGGCGGAGGTCACGGCCACCGTGAGCACGAGGGCGATGTGCGTGCTGACCGGCACGCCGCCCTTCCGGACCACCAGAACGAGGACGGACATGACGAACGAGCTGACCATCGCGACGACTTCACACCACGCGTTGACACGCCACCAGAACCATCGCACCAGATAGAGCAAGCCGGTGCCCGCTCCAACCTGAAGGATGATGTCGAACGCGTCCTTGGCCGTGTCGAGCGCAAACACCAGCGCCGACGAGCAGACGAAGAGACCGACGGTCGCCAGGCGTCCGACCAGGACGTAGTGCTTCTCGCTGGCGTCCTTTCGCACGAACCGCCGGTAGAAATCGTGCACGAGGTACGACGCGCCCCAGTTGAGGTGCGTCAGGATCGTCGAGGAGTTAGCGGCGATCAGTCCTCCCACCATCAGGCCGATGAAGCCCACCGGCAGGAACTTGAGCATCGCGGGATACGCGATGTCGTGGCCCAGCAGCTTCGGGTCGAGGTTCGGGAACGCCCGCTGGATGTCGGACAGTTCCGGGTACACGAGCAGCGAGCAGAGTGCGACGAGGATCCACGGCCACGGCCGCAGCACGTAGTGCGCCAGGTTGAAGAACAGCACGGCCCCGAGCGAATCCTTCTCCGACTTTGAGGCGAGCATGCGCTGCGCGATGTAACTGCCGCCGCCGGGCTCGGCGCCCGGGTACCAGACGGCCCACCACTGGACCGCGACCGGCATGATGAAGACGGCCAGGGCCAGGTCCCAGTTGCTCGTGAAATCGGGCAGGACGTTCAGATAGTTCAACCCGCCCGGTCCTTTGATCGCGGACAGCTTGTCGACCATGCCGCTGAGGCCGCCGACCTGCGGCAGCTGCAGGGCGAAATACGCCGCGGCAATGACGGCGGTCATCTTGATGAAGAACTGAATCATGTCAATGACCAGCACGCCCCACAGCCCCGAGTGCGCGGCGAACACCACGTTCAGCCCGCCGACCAGCAGCAGCGTCTGCCAGCGCTCGAGGCCGAACAGGATGCCCGCGATCTTGCACGCGGCCAGGTTGACCGTCGCCATGATCATGCAGTTGAACAGCAGGCCCAGGTAGACGGAGCGGAAGCCGCGCACGACGCTGGCTGCCGTGCCCGAATAGCGGATCTCGTAGAACTCGAGATCCGTGAGGACGCCCGAGCGGCGCCACAGGCGCGCGTAGAAGAACACCGTCGAGATCCCGGTGAGGACGAAGGCCCACCAGACCCAGTTGCCGGCGACGCCGTTCCTGCGCACGATGTCCGTGACCAGGTTGGGCGTGTCGCTGCTGAACGTGGTGGCCACCATCGACAGGCCCGCCAGCCACCAGGGCACTGCCCGGCCCGACGCGAAGAACTCGGACGTGTTCCGGCCGGCGCGCTTGCCGAAGAACAGCGCCGGCACGAAACAGATGAGCAGCGAGATCGCGACGATCACCCAGTCAATGACGTGAAGGTGCATGGACCTGTGTCCTCGATGAGGGAGCGGCTTCGTGACGCGGCACGATAGAACGAACGCGCGACGAGGTCAAGGCAGGGGCGCGTCCCACACGCGCAGACCCGAGCGGCTCAGCGACGTCGGAATCACGCGGCATTGCGGCAGGGTCCTGGCGAGGGTACGCAGCAGCTCCCGACGCGCGCGCGCGGACGGACCGGCCAGGAGGGTCATCGAGCCGCCCTGCCCTCCCGCGCCGTTCACCTTCCAGCCGAGGACCTCCTGAGAGGAAACGAGCGCGATCACCTCGCGGGCCTCGCGCCCGATCAGGTCGGGGTGCAATTCCCCTTGCGCGGTGGTGTTGTCAATCATCGCGCGACCCAGCGCCGTGAAGTCGCTCGCGATAACGGCGGCTCGGGAGCGCTCGGCCGCCTGCCGCAACGCGTCCAGTGTCGGTGACACTCCGCGGTCGCGGGCCAGCGACGCGATCACGAGTTCATGTACGGCCGACGAACGATGCGTGCGGCCCAGGTAGACCAGCACCAGCCGTCGATCGAGTTCCCACCAGACGGCGTCCGGCACCTCGATGGGCAACACGCGCGCGCGGGGATACTCGTCGATCTCGATGAAGTTGATCCCGCCGCAGGCCGCCGACAGTTGATCCTGCACCCCGCTCTGGAGGCCGAGCCGCTCGACCTCGATGCGGTGTGCCGTCCGCGCGACCTCGATCGGGGTCAGGGCCCCGGCCCTCACGGCGTCGAGGGCGCCGACCAGCGCCACCATGACCGAAGCGGACGTGCCGGTCGAGCAGCCGGCCGGCACATCCGAGTGGATCCAGATCTCGACCGCCACGTGTGCCGGAATCCCCATTTCCGCAATCGCCGCTTCGAGCAGCGGATGCGGTCCGGCCCCCGCGCGGGCGAGGTCCACGGCATACGGCGCCCCCAGATTCTCGGCGTGAAGGACGACCCGGGCCG
>Ga0315296_10004412_pt1 | contig 11479 bp, 13 predicted proteins | sample YL17G14_18_MG_FD_203921 | JGI IMG/M metagenome (GOLD analysis project Ga0315296, IMG submission 203921) | Sediment microbial communities from Yellowstone Lake, YNP, Wyoming, USA - YL17G14_18 | ecosystem: Environmental > Aquatic > Freshwater > Lake > Sediment | place: USA: Wyoming | collected...
TCTTTATGCCTCTTCGACCGTCGGACGCTTCCGCTTGGACAAAATTCAATAGCACATTTAAATTATTTACTCATTCCGTTGCATACAGGCTAAAAGAAGCATCGAATCCCGACGAAGATGAATCCCATAATTGTAACAGTAATATAAAGAATGTCTCGAATTCATTAGACGAATATATTTTATAAATTATAGTTAGGTTAGGTGTAGGTTTAAATATTGGTTTAATTCATTTAGAGGGTGAAGGAACGGGGAGGTAAAGAACGTGAAAAATGAACAAGTCGACTGGGACGACCCGGCCCTGACAAGGTGGATGGGCACCATAACGAGGTCTTCCACGAAGAATGTGTACATGAGCAGTTTTAGGCTGTACGCCTCCTTCACGGGGATGACCGCCACCCAGCTCGTGGACGAGGCCCTGGACGACCAGAGAAAGGACCCTAGGGAGAAGCGAGACATAGTCACCAAGAGGCTCATCGACTTCTATAACTGGCTCGTTGAGGAGGCCCCGAAGAGGAAGGGGCCCAGAGGCGAGGAGGTCAGCAGGGGCATCGCCTCGAAGACGGCTCACACCTACGTCAACTCCGTCAGGAGCTTCTACGCGACCTTCGACGTATACGTGAAGCTGAAGGGGAGGAGCAGGTTGCCCAGGGCCCGGGTCGAGAACAGGAGGATGATACTGTCCAACGTGGACGTGAAGAGGCTCGTGAACCACGCGGTCTCGCCAAGGGACAGGGCGATGATCCTGACCATGTTCCAGGGCGGCATGGACGTGTCAACCCTATGTGGCCTGAAGTACGGCGACGTCGCCGACGGGCTGGAGGATCACCCCCTGAAACTGAAGCTTCAGAGGGAAAAGACGGGAACGGAGTTCTACACGTTCCTGGGCAGGGACGCGGTTGAGGCGCTGAAAGCGTACCTCAACGACGCTAGGGCAAAGGGCCTTAAGTTCAACAACAACACGCCGCTGCTCCTGAAGGAAAGCCACAAGGCGCTGAAGGGCGAGAGCGTCACGACAAACCTCGCCCAGGATATGCTGAGGAAGCTAGCCGTGAAAGCTGGATTCGTTGACGAGGAGATGAACGGTATGCACTTCAACCCCCTGGGGCCTCATGCCCTGAGGGAATCCTTCGGGAGCATCATGAGCAACAAGGGAGTGCCGGACTCCATCGTGGACTTCTGGCTGGGGCACGAGATCGGGGAGATGGCCGAGGCGTATAAGCGGACCCAGTTCGAGGATTTGAAGCGGATCTACTTGGAGAAGGAGGTCTTCCTAAGCGTATCCACCGGAGGCGAGCTGGAGGAGACGCTACGGGCCGAGCTCGACGAGAAGAGCGGACAGCTACAGACTTTGGTGAACGGATTGGCGACGGAGAACATGGAGCTCAAGGACAGGATGAAGGGGCTTGAGAAGAGCTTCGATCAACGAAGCCGATTCTTCGATAGACTTTTCAGGTACCTGATACCCCCCGAAGAATTAGCGAAAATGGAGAGAGATGAACAACCGGGCTAAAATTATCTTTTCATAATGTGGTGTAATAATGGATTGGGGTGAGCTAAGCATCTAATTTCTGGGGTTTTCACTATCGTGCCCCCTAACTTCACCAATTATGTTTTCGAGGCGTTTTTGCCCTCTTTCCTTGAGCTTCTCATCCTCAGACTTTGACATCTTAAAAAGCTCATCTATAAGATTCTCCCTCTCCTCACCATCCGCCTGATGCCAGATTATATCCCAGCAATCCCTAGCAATACCCTCATCTTCATCAGTATCGAAGAATTTCTCTCTAAGTAACTTCTTTAACTCTATTTGTTTTTCATAGAGTGCCTTCACCTCATAGGTTCTTGAGAGAATCTTTAATACCCATCTTCTTTCCTCAATATTCACACCCTCTTTAAACTTGGATATTAACTTAGGGAAACATGACGTTTTCATCCATAGTATGTCTTCTTCTTCCTTTAACTGGAAGGCTATGTAATATCCGAGTGCAATTTTTATTTGGTTTTGGGTCAATTTCTTTCCTTCGTTATCCTCCAAGCCTTCCAAGGCATCGATAAAGAAGTCTCTGAGCTCGTGTTTCCCGCCCTCGATCTCGCCCTCCCATGAGCAACAGTCCCTCAGACGGTATGCGGCGGATTCCTTGATGCTCTGAGGCAGACTATCGTCCTTCAATGTTCTTATCAGGAGTTTTATTGTCGGGGCATCATACTTTGGCTTGGAGGGCTTTATTGCCTCGAAGTATGAGGTCATTATCCTCCTCACCTCATCCGTGAGTTTAATGTATTTGGCAGGTCTGCCCCGATCCCTTGCCTCTGACCTAATATGGAAGATATTGTTTTTCTCAACCTTGCTTACTAGCCTAGAAATTGTGCTGAGACTCACACCGGTCGTATCTTCAATATCAGTCAATTTTAACTCATTACTGGGGTACAGCGCCTTAAATACGGCATAGTGCTTATAGATCAAGGCGTTTAACTCTGTATCATTCAGACCCTCCACCATAACTTTCACCTGCTTTCTTTCAAATGCAAGATTATATCTTCAATCAAACTTTATATATCTTTCTATGCAGTTTGCAACCGATATAAATGAACCAAGCAGGGCAGATAGTAGGGTTTTGGGAAACCACGGAGATAGTCGACCTGATGGATGATGTCTCCAGAAGGTGTGGAACTAATCGGTCCAGTTTCATAAGGGAGACCGTCCGGAGACGGCTGGCTGAGCTCTCATTCCTCACCGAGGAAGACAAAAAATCCCTGGGGGTCGATTCTAGTGGAAACGCTTCTCAACCGACATCAGTGGAGCCCTCTTCTACTCCAATACCATCGGAGGGTGGAGAAAAGGGATGACTAGAAAAGATGGAAGGCGGGCTAACCCTTGCACGGCCCCCGCCTTCCAGGAACCACCAGCACGCGATGGCGACGGAGGCTCCTAAGAATGGTTATAATTAACCTTCTTTTAAACTTTCGCCTCTTTTTAGGACCCCTCGCAGTCCAGCGAATAAAAATCCCGGCTTCTTGGGAAGCCTCAAGCATGAACGACGTGGAGGTCGATAGTTAATGGTCTGGACCAAGAATGGCTACAGATACCCACCATGCGTCGTCTGCCGGGTTGCAGTTGAGATGAAAATCAGAGACAATGTGGTAGCGGGCCGATGCCGGATACGTGGCATCGGTGACGTATGCAGCTTTCACTTCCGCATGATGCACGGGGCGATGAAGCTTGAAGGGGAGCCATCATCATGATCTCCCTCCCTGACTTTGTCGTAAAGCAAATCGACCAGATCAGCAGAAGGACAAATATAAGTGCCGATGATATCCGGCGGGACTATGAAGCGATCTTTGAAGATGTCTTCATCCAGCAGGATGAGATGTTCGTATCGGATAGGGAGCGACATAGCTTCGCTATGAAGATTCTATGGATACGGTATGTCGTTCTCTCAAGCGCATTAACCAAGAAGGCTGAATGCTAATGCTGCAAGGTTTGGTAGAGCAACTTTCTAGACTGGAACTTGATGAAGAGCTAGGTGCGTTAGGATGGCGTGTTCTAATGAGCGTAGATTACGAGGAATGCTGGCAACAAAATGGGTTGGTATGGATTCAGCCTACTGACAAGGGCTGGATAGAGAATATCGCCCTGTTCAGTGGTGAACCCAACGGTCACTGCGGATTCATAAAACTGCTGTCCATCAAGGAATTGAGGGAGCTAATCCTCAAGGAGGCTAGGGTCTGATGAGGTTCAAACCAAAAGACAAGCCCATATGGGCCCCAGACCACTTCGGCGATGTACGTGATGAATGGACTCGGAAGGAACTGAAGTACTATGAGTGGCAGACGGAAGTAGCGAAAAAGGTTGGTGATATACTACCCCAGGTCGAGCTTCTGGCTTTCAAGTTAGAACTAGAGGAGGCCGTCTGAGTGACAAGATGCAGGATATGCAGCCGGAGGCTGACCGCCCCGCTGAGCGTCAGCAGGGGTATAGGCCCAATCTGCTGGTTCAAGTTAACCCAGGCTAATCAGACCGGCCTTCATGGCGTAGAGGCCGGGGATACATATCTCTATTCTCAAGGCGGTCACCGCCAGGAGCGCCACGCCGACGGCGTAAACTCGGCCGCAGAGTGATGCGTTAATGTCACTAATTAGAAAAGGGAGTAAAAAAAGCATGGGAAGCATCATAAGGGAGTACATCGAGTCGGCAGGCGGCAACTTCCTGACAACGAAGAACTGCAAAATTGGCACGACTGTGACCATAACGTCGATACACTTGGATGATGAGACGTTTGACAAAAGTTACATCGTCGTTGACGGGGTCGTAGACCCAAGCGGCGAGGAGTGTAGCGTCCGCCTGGGGGTCCAGAACCTCGAACGAATTACTGAGACCATCGGCGACGACGAGAACAAATGGCCAGGACAAAAGCTAGAGTGCATCGGCACCCAGAAATACCCCGGATTGGGAACCACAGGACTCCTCTGGCGCGGTCTGAATGTCCTTCAAGGGCGTCCTCCTGAGAGGGCACGAGCCATCTCAGAAGGCGCGGAGAAAGTGATGATCATCATCGGCAAGATACTGACCGCGAGACCCCAGCTTACGATGGAAGCCGTAAAGAAGCTCCTCGAGGATGAGAGAACCAAGGCAGCGGGCCTCATCACCGAGGAAGCGGCCGCCCACATCGTCGCAGCCAACCTGAAGATAGATCTATAAAAACTTCGATTCGACTGTAACAATCTTTCCCCTTTTTTTATGAGCTGAGAGGGTTTCCGACTAAAATAAAAATGGAGGAATGAGGTGATGACAACTCAAATAAAAACAAATCAAAGCCTAGACATCCGCGACGTTCTAAAAAGCTTTCCCTTCCCAGAGTTCCGCCGATTTCAGAAAGAAACGATTGAAGAGATAGCCCAGGCATTCAACTCCGGCTACAGATGGATCCTACTCGAAACACCGACGGGCTTCGGTAAATCCCCTGTGAACGTTGCTTTCTGTCGAGCCCTTCACAGTTTTTATATTACCCCCCAAAATATCCTGATTGACCAGCTTAACCGCGATTTTCCCGACCTCGCCCTCATCAAGGGAAGGGAACATTACAACTGCGCTGAAATTCTAAGGGGAAACTGCGCCGAGAATGCACCATGCAAGCAAAACTCAGAGTACATCTGCCACAACAAATACGTCCGATGCCCATATTGGATCGCAAAAATCAGGGCCATCGAGGCGCAGACTGCCCTGACGAACTTCGCGTATTTCGTCGGCGAGGGACTCCTACACGATACAAATGTCCCTCACTTCGGAGACCGTGAACTCCTCGTCATCGACGAGGGACACAACATTGATCAGCATATCCTTGATCACATCTCCATCACAGTTGAAAGTAGAACCTTACCATACTCAGTTTTCCAAAGCATCAAAAAGAAGCTAGCTACAATGCCAGAGAGGCTAACCAGTGAGCAGATCGACGAACTCCTGAATGACACGGCCCTTCACTGTAAACGGTTCTTGGATTCACTTCCCGACATACTTAGCAGGGAGCAGGTCAGAGAAAAAGAAAAAGCACTAAAGTTCAGACAAAAGGTAGAAAACTACTGGAAAAACCACGACGCTGAATGGGTGGGACAAACCAATGAGAAGATCTATAAAAAGGGAATATGGATAGAAGCCAAGATACAGCCAATCTATGCCAGAGGATTCACATATAATCACCTGTGGAAAAGAGCTAACAGGTTCATCATCAGTAGCGCCACCATCTTCATGCATGACTTCGTGAAGGAGTGCGGCCTGGCAGAACATGCCGATGAGGTTTGCTATACGCACACCCTGTCCACCTTCCCGATCCGGAACAGGATGATCATTAACGCCGCGGTCGGGAGCCTCAGCTGGAACAAGAAAGAGGAAAACCTGCCAACGGCGCTGGGCGCCATCAGTAAGATCCTCGACGTGGAAAAGGGCAAGGGGATAATTCACGCCCACAGCTATGGCTTCGCCGAGGCGATCAAAAACGGGATACCGAACCCCAGGCTGATGTTTCACATAAGCAAAGACCGGGACGACGTGCTGAACGACTTCCTAGAAGCCCTGCCAGAGAGCGGGAAGGTGCTCGTCTCCGTCGCCATGACGGAGGGACTGGACCTCAAAGGCGACCTCGCGACCTTCCAGATCATGTTCAAGTGCCCGTTCCCCAACTACCGTGAGGATTTACGGGTATACCGCCGGCTGAAGGAACTCAAACACAATAAATGGTATGGCATCCAGACCCTGAAAACCATAATCCAGGCCTACGGCCGAGCCGTACGGAGCCCCACAGACGTAGCAAAATTCTACGTCATCGACGACGACGTTAACCGCGTATGCAAACGCTGGTACAGCCAGCTTCCGCAATTCTTCCGAGAAGCATACAACGCGAGGGAGCGATTCTTATGAGCTTCAACGAAGGCGACGCGAGAAAGTTCTACAAGTGGCTTGGTCACAAGCCCAGTGAGTACACAGAGATTAGAATAATTCCGTGGCCCCCAGGATTAGCCCCCGTCATTCAACGCTGGGTTCAAAACGAAGACGCCTTCATAGAACTATGTCGGGAGTGGAGCGGTAAACGCCAGTGTTACGTTGGCATCAACCCGAGAAAACGTGAAGGTGGAGAGGCAGAAGACGTCGCCCGAGTAGTGGGGATACCATTCGATGTCGATAGTGACCATCCAGTAAAAGAGGCCGCTACCGACCAGGAAGTCGCCAAAGCCAAACAGCGTACGATAGAACTCAATTCCTTCCTACGAACACAAGGTTACAAGGCTCCCCTCATCATCATGAGCGGAAACGGTTTTCACGTCCTCCAAAAAATTGACATCCCCGTCGATGAGGATCTCCCCAGCAAGTTGGAAAGCTACTTTCATGAGGCAGTCCCAAACGAGGACCTAGACTCCATCTTCGACCTTCCACGGATAATAAAAATTCCGGGAACAATGTCCGTCAAGGGCCCTAACACCGAGAAGCGCCCCCACCGCCTCAGCTTCATATTGGCCGAGGGAGACCCCGACGTCGACACCGCCCTAGGTCGGCACATCGCCGAACTCGAACCCTACGTCCCCACCGCAAAAACCTATATGCCAACCCTTACCTCTACGCCGGAAGAAAAAACCGAACGGAGAACCGGCGGCTTGAAGCCCTGCTTCAAACGCTTCGCGGAGGAGGGCGGCAGACTCACCAGCATCGGCAGCGAAGACCACTTATTACGCCTCGCCCTCGTCGTCGAAGCCCACGCCAAAGGCTACAGTCGGGCTCAGATCCTCGAACTTTTCACCAAGGCAGAAGACTTCGACCCTAAAACCACAAGGGACAAAGTAGATAATCAGCTGGGCAAGATCGCCGTGGACGGCCTGAAAGCCTGGAGCTGCCGCGCGATCCATAAACACGGCGGATGCCTCGGGGAGACATGTAACCGTTACAAGAAACAGGTCGCTAAATACCTCCCCACGCCTCCGCCTGACCCCGGCCAGCTGGCGTCCCCAGACGCCTTCTTCGACGCTAACAACAGTTTCATCCCCACGTATCTGGTCAACTACATCATCGAAACCACCGGCGAAGGCCACCTCCTGACTCCGATAACAAAAAAGGGCGGAGACGTCACTTGGCGTTACCACCCGCGCCTCGGCATATTCAGACCCGACGGCGTAACCTACGTCGAGAAAGAGGCCAAACACATCCTCGGCGACAAAGCTAAAAAATACATGCTCGCGGAAGTCGTAAAACTCATGCAGGTGGAAACCTACATCGATCGAAAAGAATTCGAGGAAGACCCCGACATACTTGTGCTCAAGAACGGCGTCTATAACTTCGACGCGGAAGAAGTCACCGAACACAGCCCCCAATACCACGCAAAGGCGAGGCTACCGATCACATACGACCCCGACGCCAAAGCCCCGGCGATACTAAAGTTCCTCGAGGAAGTAATCCCAGGAAAAGTCACGTTATTCCTGGAATGGCTCGGCTATCACCTCATCAAAGATTACCGATGGGCAGATATTCTGATTCTCGTAGGCGATGGAGAAAATGGAAAAAGCGTGCTCCTCCGCCTCATGAGGACTTTTCTAGGAGGAACCGAAAACGTATCAGATGTAAGCCTTCTCCGCCTAACCACAAACAACTTTGCAGCATCCCGACTCTACGGCAAACTGGCAAACATCGCCGCCGACGTCGGCTCCGAGGAACTCAAAGATACCAGTCAACTAAAAACACTAACCGGCAATGATTGGTTTGAGGCTGAAGCGAAATACCAGGAGGGCTTCTCCATGCTGAACTACGCCAAACTCAGCTTCTCAACCAACAAAGTACCCAAAACCCTCGACCGGAGCCGCGCATTCCACCGCCGCCCACTCATCATCACCTGCCCCAATTTCTTCGTGAAAGGCGTCAACCGCGACCCGGACATACTTTCGAAGATCACCACACCGCAGGAACTCAGCGGACTCTTCAATCTCACCCTCGAGGGGCGAGCCCGCCTCCTGAAAAACGGAGAATTCACCGGCGAACAAACAGTCGAGGAGAAACAGGAGCTATACGAGGAACTCATGGACGACGTCACCGCTTTCCTCAACTACTGCGTTGATACCACCGACGTAGAGGGGATAGTTCCCAAGGACGATTTCCATGTGCTCTACTATCAATTCTGCAAGATGAAGGGATACGCCCCCGCCCTCAAGGGAACCTTCTCAGTGGAAATCAAACCCCGCATCGTGAACCTCGGAGAGGGACAGCGCAGAATAGAAGGAAAACGTGTGCACTGCTGGACAGGGATTTCGATGAAACCCGACAAGACGCGTGCAGGGTGTGCAAAGTGTGCAGGTTATATTAATTGCAAGACGCAAATGTATCTAAAGCCGGCACAGGCGGCACAGGCGGCACAGGTTTCACAACCTGCGCTCTATCAGAAATCAAAAATAGTAGTAGAGAGAGAGATAGGGAACCCCGTGCCACCTGTGCCCCCTGTGCCGGAGGGTGAAAAGAAGCCCGAAAACGGCTTCTTTTCGCCTCCATCAGAGCCCTCAGCAAAGCCTTCACCCGATAAAAATAAACAAACGCTACGAACGAACGTTGAAGAGCGTTCGCTCATGCAGGACACCGCCCAACTTTTCCCAAAAGACGTCACCCTGAACGCTGAAGAGCGCAACGCCTCAGTGGTCTCCAAACTCATATCCGCAGTCAAAACCCAGGGCCACGTCATCCCAGAGTGGCCCGTGCTCTTCCTCGAGAGGCACCAGATACCCCACGACGAGGCCGTCAACGTGGTGGAGGGGCTGAGGCTGATGAGGAAACTCGTTCAGCGAGGGGATGACAGTTGGGAGGTTCCGAGTTGACTCTCATCAACTGTCCTCACTGCAGATGCACGTTTGCCTCGGAGAGGGACCTGCAATTTCATCTGCTGACGCATATACCGCAACCTAAGCCACGTAAGAGAACGGCCCTGCCCCCGGACTCGGGGCGTGAGAGGCACGTCAAAAAAGCCGAGGCTTTTTCGACTAAGCTACCAATTAAGCAAGCTGATGAATCGGCCTCGGCGCAGGCGTCTGCGTCCGGAATCATGGTTGAGGAGAAGCGGGGAGGGGCTTCGGCGTCGTCTCGTCAGACGGAGTTCACCTTTGAGGGTATCGATTTAGCCCCCGAGGGGCTGACGCCGGAGGATCTGGTGCTCAAGAAAACGCTGGAGGCGACGAAGGTTCTCTGTCCCTACTGTATGCATTACGGTACGTTGTGGGACTTCTCCGTGATGTTGAAGAGGAAACAGGGAAGGCACCTTATCTCGCTGGCGAAGTGTGAGTGCCCGGACTGCGGGCAGGGATATTTGAAGAAGACCCTCCTGAAAACAGCCGAGATGACGATGGAGGAGTACGCTGAGTGGTTCTGGGGCGCCAATTTTGGGGAATGGGGAATTCATGACAAGGTTAGCTGGGAGAAACTAAAGCAGCGCCTGAAAGCGCATTTCAGCTACGAGAATCGCCAGATGTTCTGGGATGTCTACTGGGAGTTCAAGGACACTGGAGATAGCCAGGCAAGAGAGGATAGAGAGGCGTTTGAGGAATACAAAAAGATGTATGGAGGAGAGAAGCAGTGACGGTTAAAGTTGGCTTTGAGAACTTGCCTGCTCCAATCATAAAGCATCTGAATAATGTGATGAACATGCGGGCTGTTTATCCCCATGTCTATCATGTCACTGAACTCACGATGTGCCTCAGGAAGGCGTATTATCGACGAGTTTACGGCGGCGGACAACGTGATGTCAAGGGGCTTTGGAACATGTACAGGGGATCAGTTCTAGACTCCGCGTGGAGCCCTCTCTTCGATTTTAATCAGCGGACTTTCGTGGTGACTAAGCGTGAGGTTACGATCACTGGCACCTGTGACTTCGTTTATGACGATGGTAGTGGCTCGATTCTCTATGATTTGAAGATGCCTGCTTCGACTTATTACAGGAAGAGGGAGGGCGCCGGTCAGGGTTATCGGCGTCAGTGTGCGGCTTATCTCGCGTTGGCTCATGCAAATGGCGAACTGGTGGACGTCCACCGCGCGCGGGTGCTTATGGTAGCTGAGGAGGTGGTGGTTGAGGAGGTTGGGGAGTGGACGGATATGTTGGATTCATGGCTGTGGCCTCGGGCGTTCCTGCTTGATGCCACGCTGAACTCCAAAGATCCCAGCATATTACAGGGTCCCGAGGAAGGCTGGGAGTGTCGAGAGGAGTTCTGTTCCGCATTCACTGATTTCAGGATTAAATGCGCGTACCAGGGTAGGGACCTGGAGCTCCCCGTGAGGGTCTCCATGGAGGAGTTCGAGGAGGCACCGGAGCCCGCGGTGATGAAGAGAATGAGGTAGATGTTGTACTAAAATGGGGCGGCCTCGCAAAAGGGATGGTAGTGACGTGAAGAGAAGGAAGATAAAGAAGATTGTAATAACGCGTGATTATGGGGAGGTAAGAAATTTCTATAGAGAAGCGGCAACTAGAAGCAAGAACTTTGATTCACTGAGGGAAGCGGTAGTTAGAGTTATCTATAGCGGCGAGTGGCGCATTTCTCCCGAACACTGTCTTTGTAATGAGGAGGAGGTCGTTCTTAATATACTCGAGGTGATCGCCGAAGAAGCCGACATCATCTTATCTATAATTCCCTTGAGGAAAATGGTACCGGTTTTGAGTAGGAAGTTTGAATTGACGGAGGAGTTTCAGAGGGAACAGGAGGAGAGATTTCAATGGGAACGGGATGCTTTGAAGTGAAGGTCGGAGTTGTGAGGGTTCCACGAACTATAAATAAATTATTGCTGGATCCTAAATATATACCAGAGTTCGTAAGGTTGAAAAACGTCGGAACCCCATTCAAATCAGCGGAGAGAGGTTAATGGATCTGGATGTCACCGCGGTTGAGTGGGATGCACAGCGCCTCCTGTGGGTTAAGCGTAAACCCCCTCGGCCGAGTGAGCGCGTCAAAACCATGTTTAGGGAGTACGAAGATC
>Ga0315296_10004413_pt1 | contig 11479 bp, 8 predicted proteins | sample YL17G14_18_MG_FD_203921 | JGI IMG/M metagenome (GOLD analysis project Ga0315296, IMG submission 203921) | Sediment microbial communities from Yellowstone Lake, YNP, Wyoming, USA - YL17G14_18 | ecosystem: Environmental > Aquatic > Freshwater > Lake > Sediment | place: USA: Wyoming | collected...
TCTTTTCTTTTCCCATAATCTCAAGTACTTCAAATATTCCAGGACTTTCTGTACTGCCTGTGATTGCAACGCGAACTGGCTGAGCAAGATTGCCGAGTTTCACATTGTGTTTTTCAATAATTGCCCTAAATACTTTCTCAATTTCCTCTGCAGAAAAATCACGAACAACCATCAGCTTATCTTTCAGTTCAATCAATAAGTCACGACTTCCTTCATTAAGGAACTTCGCCTTTGCTTTTTCATTATATTCTACATCGTCTGCAAAATAATACCGTAGTGAATTCGCAAGCTCTGTTAATGTCTTCGAACGTTCTTTCAACGGAGTGATTGCCTTTGAAAGCCATTCTTTATTAAGGCTCTGGCCTTCTTCAATAATGCCCTGTTTTATGAGAAATGGTATGACAAGCTCTGCAAGTTCTTCAGATGCCGAGTTCATTATATAGTGACTGTTAAGCCATAAAAGTTTCTCAGGGTTAAAGACAGCAGCAGATTTTCCAATATTCTCAAAAGAAAAATACTGGATTAATTCATCCCTTGTAAAGACCTCCTGATCTCCATGTGACCATCCGAGGCGAACAAGATAATTCACGAGAGCATCAGGAAGATAGCCCATTTCCTTGTATGCTGTCACGGATGTTGCACCGTGTCGTTTACTCAGCCTTGTTTTATCAGCACCCAAAATCATCGGCAGATGCGCGAATAATGGTATTTCATAACCCAGTTCTGCATAGATATGAATCTGTTTTGGAGTATTGTTAAGGTGATCATCACCTCTTATCACATGGGTAATATTCATATCCACATCATCAACAACCACAGTGAAATTATATGTTGGTGTTCCATCAGATCTTATAATGATAAGATCATCGAGCTGCGCATTTTCAAAAACAATCCTCCCTCGAATTAAATCGTGAACAACCGTTTCACCTTCCTGCGGCATTTTGAACCTGACTGCAGCATTTTTTCCTTGCCCCTTGTCTCTATTTCTGCACCGTCCGTCATATTTAAGTGTCTTCCCTTGTGCCAGTGCCTCCTGCCTTCTCTGTTCAAGTTCTTCAGGCGAGCAATAACAAAAATATGCCTTGCCTTCAGCCAAAAATTTATCAGCATAGCTCTTATACTCATCAAATCTATCTGTCTGCCTGTACGGTCCCTCATCCCAATCGAGACCAAGCCACTTCATGCCTTCAATAATGGCATTGATATATTCCTCTGTTGAGCGTGTCCTATCGGTGTCTTCAATTCTTAGAATAAACGTTCCTTTGTAATGTCTTGCATAAAGCCAATTATAAAAAGCAGTTCTCGCTCCACCTATATGCAATTGTCCGGTTGGACTTGGTGCAAACCTTACTCTTACTTTCTCAACTCCACGAGTCATTTGCTAAACAATAACCTCCATGTTTTCATACAATTCGCAACTATAACAGATTCCACTTACAGGTGCAATACTATTAACCAATCTCAGATCTTTTTACCTCTAATTTCAAAACTCTTTTTGTTTCTGCACTCACCCTGAATCTCTCATCTCCCCTGTGTCCTACAACCCAGACAATATCATCCCCTGATATCATTAATGGGACTCTGTCACGTTCATCCCTCGGTATTTTTTCATCAACAAAAAAATCCTGGAGTTTCTTCCTTCTGCCAAAACCGAGCGGGTAAAAAAAGTCACCCGTCTTTCTTGGTCTCACGGTGAGAGGAAAGATCAATCTGTCTGCATCAAAGATACCATACGCAGTCCAGAGTCCAGGCTCATCGATCTTACGTTCAGCATCTTTCTCGACTATAGAAGCCTTGATTGAAATCCCAGCTTCTTTGAGAATGACCTCGCCAGGAACTTCAAAAACATGAGTATTGAGCTTAACAGAAGGCTCTGATGTAAGGACAAAGGTTGAATATTCTTTTATCGCCCTTATACCCCTGGGGAGATATATTCTGTCACCAGCCTTACCACTTTTAATGAGATCAATGATATCCTCTATATGAGTAAAGTTTATTCCACGAAGGCCTTTTGTCTCATCTATCGCCTTTCGTAAAACCCTTCTCAGGAGTACCTTGTCCATAACTTCAACCGGGGAAAGGAAGAGTTCAATACGGGCATTCGTTTTTTTGCTTATAAGTCTCATCATTATTCTTGCAACAATAATTTCAAGATAGTTATCTTCCTCTCTGAAGATTGCCGCAGTTCTCAAAAGTGTATCGATAATAGCAGGGTTATATTCTTTAAGCATTGGTATGAATGAAAATCTTATTTTATTTCGCAGATAGTCTTTTCTGAGATTCGATGAATCAACAATAAAATCAATCTTCTCCTCTTCAAAAAATCTCTCAATCTCGCGTCTCTCAATCTCAATGAGTGGCCTGATGATTATCCCTCTGATTGGAGGGATCGCGGAAAGGCCTGTAGGGCCTGAGCCTCTAAAAAGTCGCATCAGGAGCGTTTCTGCCTGATCATCTGCTGTATGGCCTAATGCAATTCTCTGTGCATTTATTGTGTAAGCTGTTTCCTCAAAAACCATATACCGCAATTCTCTCGCAGCTTCCTGCCTGTTCATCCTCCGACTTTCCGCATACGACTTCACATCAATGGATTTCGTAATAAAAGGTACTTTGAGATTTTCACATAGATTTTCACAAAACCTGATTTCCACAGGCACTTCCTCTGGTCTCAGGCCATGGTCAATGTAAAGGGCATGGAGATCAAGCCTGAGGTCATCCTTTAGTGTATGAAGAACATGAAGGAGGCATACCGAATCTGGCCCGCCTGAAAGACCGATCAAGACTCTTTCTTTCCCGTAGAGCATAGAATACTTTTTGATTGTTCTTTTTGCTTTTTTAAGAAGTTCTATGGAGTTCATTCAGCGGGATAACAAACTTAGATAGTCCGTTGTTTCGACGTTTTGAATTTTCCCTTACCAGGGTTAAACAAGGCCTTTACCTCATTCATGAGCTCATTGATATCCTTAAATTGTCTGTATACAGAGGCAAACCTCACATAGGCTACTTTGTCGAGCTCTTTTAATGCGGTCATTACTTCCTCACCGATCCATGTGCTTTGAATTTCTTTTACACCAAGGCCTAAAAGTTTTTTTTCTATGGAGTCTGTAATTGCTTCGAGCGTCTCGATGCCTATGGGTCTTTTCTCACACGCCTTTTTCAAACCATTCAGTATCTTCAGCCTATCGAATGGCTCCCGTCTCCCGTCTTTTTTGATTACCATTGGCAGGACATCTTCGACACGTTCATAGGATGTAAAGCGTTTTCCGCACTTGAGGCACTCACGTCTGCGGCGAATTGCATCGCCCTCTTTGCTCGTCCTCGAGTCGATGACCTTATCTTCTATGCTTCCACAGAAAGGACACTTCACCTAATAACTCTGTTTCACGTGATTTATACTCTTAGATCTTTACACTCTGCTCTTCGTATATAGGAAAAACATTGCAAAGTGACTTAACCCTCTTTGAAAGATTCTCGATACCATTGACGTCGTTTATGTTTTGTATTACCGATGAGATTATGTCAGCTATTTCGACCATCTCTGTCTCGCCCATACCCCTTGAGGTCACACAGGGTGTGCCGAGCCTGATGCCGCTTGTGACAGCGGCTGACCTTTCATCATAAGGTATCACATTCTTGTTTACTGTTATCCCTGCACGTTCAAGTGCTTTTTCAGCATTTCTCCCCGTGGTGCCCTTATCGGTAAGGTCAACAAGCATCATATGGTTGTCCGTGCCGCCTGAGATAATCTTGAAGCCATTATCTATGAGTGCCTCTGCAAGTCTTTTTGCATTGTTCATGACTTTAACCTGGTAGTCCTTAAATTCCTGGGTGAGTGCTTCTTTCAGGGCAACTGCCTTTGCAGCAATGATATGAACAAGCGGGCCACCTTGTATTCCAGGGAATAACATCCTGTCTACAGCCTTTGCATACTCTGCCTTGCACATGATCATCCCACCCCTTGGGCCTCTCAGGGTCTTATGGGTTGTTGTTGTCACAAATTCTGCATAAGGCATAGGGGATGGATGAAGACCTGTCGCTACAAGCCCTGCAATGTGGGCGATGTCTGCCACAAGATATGCTCCAACTTCTTTTGAAATATCAGAGAATATTTTGAAATCAATGATCCTTGAATATGCACTCGCACCGGTGAGTATCATCTTTGGCTTATTTTCTATGGCAAGGCGCCTTACCTCATTATAGTCGATATATCCTGTATTTCTATCAACACCATATTTCACTGACTTAAATAACATTCCCGAAAAGTTTACTGATGCGCCATGTGAAAGATGGCCTCCGTGACTCAAGCTCATCCCGAGTATAGTATCGCCTGGCTTAAGCACAGAGAAGTAAACTGCCATATTTGCCTGGGTACCTGAGTGAGGCTGGACATTTACATGCTCAGCACCGAAAAGTTCCTTAGCCCTTTCAATCGCGAGGTTTTCAACAACATCAGCATATTCGCAACCACCATAATACCTTCTTCCCGGATATCCTTCTGCATATTTATTAGTGAGGACGGAACCCTGCACCTCGAGTATGGAAGGTTTCACGTAGTTCTCAGAGGCAATGAGTACTATATTTTCTCTCTCCCTCTTTATTTCTTTCTGTATTGCCTCAAATACCTCTGGATCAGATAGCCTGAGATTCTCAAGAAACATGTCTTAAATGTTCCTCTATCTGTGCAATTTTATTAAGTCTTATGCAGTGTCTTTCTCCTTCAAAAGGAGTGTTTATCCATGTCTTTACGATTTCTTTTGCAAGGTCTTTCCCGACTATCCTTCCTCCAAGAACAAGGATATTCGCATCATTATGGAGTCTGCTCATCTTTGCGGTGAAGAGATCGTTGCACAGAGACGCCCTTACCCCTGGAAATTTATTCGCTACTATAGACATGCCTACCCCGGTTCCACAGATGAGTATCCCTCTCTCTATCTTCTTATCAGATACTGCCTCAGAGACCTTTATGCCGATATCAGGATAATCTACTGATTCAGTACCATTTGTACCGTAGTCAATACTCTCTATGCCGAGATCATTTAATAGTGAAATAATCTCTTTTTTCAGTTCGAAACCTGCATGGTCGGACCCAATTGCAATTTTCATGTTATAATTTTATTATCTTATCCAAGAGAATATCTGGAAGTCAAGGATTCATAGAGAAAAAGCCCTTGACCAAAACATAATGTACTATTTAAAATTAAACCATTCAAGGCTCAGTATTTTCCAGCTTTTTATCAATTTTGAATTTGCATTCTGTCTTTTCAAGGGCCCATAGCTCAGCTGGTAGAGCTACCGGCTCATAACCGGTTGGTCCCAGGTTCGAGTCCTGGTGGGCCCACCATACACTTTTGCTTGTTGCAAAGTGTAGTTTTAAGTGAAGAGTGAAAGGTAATGAGTAAAAATATAAATGTGAATCTTTTTCTTTCGGTGATAAGCTCGAAAAACTTGCATAACAAGTTTTTCTGGTGGTTGGCTTGAAAGATCAGTTAAATCATTTGATAAGTCTCCAGGAACTCGATATCCATATTCTCAAAAAACAATCGATTATAAATGAAATCCCTTTAAAAATTTCCGGTGTTGAAACACATCTTAATAAAATACTGACAAATCTTGACAAGATAAAGCAGGGTCTTGAGTCACTTGAAAAAAAGAAACGTGACAAGGAGAGAACATTAGATGATATCAATGAGAAGATAAACAAAATAAAAACTCGTACCACAGAGATAAAAACAAATAAAGAATATCAGGCCCATTTAAAGGAGATAGAATCCGTAGAAAAAGAGCGTTACGCCGTAGAAGACGAAATACTTCTCATTATGGAAGAGATAGAGGCCTCTTTAAAGGAATTAAAATCACGGGAGGAAACTATCAGGTCCGAAAAGAGTAAGTTAGATGAATTTAAAAAGAAACTTGAAGGAGAGGTACTCGAAGCAGAGAAAGAACTCTTAGCACTTAACGAAGAAAGATCAAAGATTATTGGGAGTATTGATGAAGAATTATATAACCTGTATATGGGTTTGATTAAATCAGGCAAAGGGTTAGCAGTGGTAGAAGCAAAGGAAGCGATATGTCTGGGATGTAATATGAATTTCCCGCCACAACTCTTTGTCGAGTTAAAAAAGAATGAAGAAATTATACAATGTCCCCAGTGCCACCGTATAATCTACTATAAAAGTGAATAAATACTAAAAAACCCTTTCAAAAATTTAATATTTGTTATATACTAATAAAAAAATGTTATAGGCCAGAGCAGGAGGGTGGCCGCTCCAATCGAGGCGTAACCTCGTTTGGGGAGGAAAGTCCGAGCTCCATAGGGCAAGGCGGTCGTTAGCAGCGACTGGGGGTAACCCCAAGGAAAGTGCCACAGAAAGGGAAACCGTCCCGACTTTGTCGGGATAAGGGTGAAAAGGTGAGGTAAGAGCTCACCAGTTGGGATGGCAACATCTCAAGCTTGGAAAACCCCGCCTGGAGCAAGGTCGAATAGGTTCCGTTTTGAGAGGGGCCCCTTCAAATCTCCACCTGCCTTAGGCGGGTCAGAGAGACGGAACGGGTTGTACCGCAAGAGTCTGGTGATAACACGAGACCTTAGAGGAATGGTCACGGAAACAGAACTCGGCTTATTACCTGCTCTGGCAATGAAAAATTGATTAACTTGAGCAGTTATTTCAATTAATCACTAAGTTTTCATTACAAACTGCTCAGTGGAAAGAGGAGAATGGAACATAAACTGAAAGTTTTTTGCACAGTAGCTGAAACAAAGAGCTTTTCTAAAACCTCCGAGATTATCCATCTCACTCAGCCTGCGGTAAGCCTTCAAATCCAGGCGCTGGAGGAGAAATATGAGACAAAACTATTTGATCGGTCTTCGAGCAAGGTTAACCTCACGCCTGCAGGAGAAGTTCTCTATAAATATGCAAAAGATATCCTCGCACTTTATGCCTCTGCAGAAAAGGTAATAAGTGAAATGACAGGTCTCGTAAAGGGAAGTATCACCATTGGTGCAGGTTCCACTATAGGCAATTACCTTTTACCACGTGTGATCACAGATTTCAGAAAGGCACATCCCAAGATTAAGGTGCACCTCCTCATTGGAAATATGCAAAAGGTAATTGAGTTGCTCAACTCCGGCAACATTAATATTGGTTTTGTAGAAGGCGATGTGAAAAGGCATAAGATGTTTAGCGAAAAACTGATCTCTGATGAGCTCCTGGTAATTGTTCCTTCTTATCATCAATGGGCACAGAGAAAAGAGATCTCTGTGACTGAACTCATAGGGGAGCCTTTCATCTTCAGAGAAGCTGGTTCCAGCACAAGGCAGACAATAGAAAAATTTCTCTCACGACATGGAATCACCACGCAAGACATGAAAGTATCCATGGTTCTCGGAAGCACAGAGGCTATAAAAGATGCGGTTGAGAATGGATTGGGTATCTCAATAATCTCACAGTGGGCTGCAAGAAAAGAAAGCAAGTACGGGACCCTTCACTTGATCAACCTCAAAGAGGAAAAGATCGTAAGGAATTTCTCCTTTCTCATTTATAAAAATTCAGTCTCTACCCACGCAGTAGACGAATTCCTGACATGCATGAGAGCCTATCCTTTTGAGAAACTCCTTTCTTAGAAACAGTGAACAGTAATCAGTTTTAAAAATAGGATACAAACAACTTACTACTGACAACTAACCACTGCTGCAATAGATTCTGTAATCAACATTTTGAAATACTTTGTTTCTATTCTCTATCTCAGTAAGCCATCTTTCTTCAATAGTATTTGAGATTATCGATTGATAGAGGCTGTGAAACGACCCTATATGTTCTTCAAAACGCTTTTTTGCATATTCTGTAGCAGTGCCTGTCTTCATTATGAATGCCCAGTCACTTTGTTGCGACAAAAGCAACTCTCTCGCTGCCTGGTTAAGTGCCCTCTCAAGAAGTGAGGAAGTAAACCCCGTTAGAAAGGACGGGGCATTTACCCCGCCCTTTCTATGAGGAAATGAGATTTTATCTATTCCATCCTCGCCATAAATGGCGGGGCTTTCTAACGGGGTAAAGAGGTGAGGTGGAGAGGGATGAGAAAACCTGTCAGCAAGGTATATCATGCGTTCTATTGATTTATGAAGGTGCCGATACATATAATCATTAGAGTTGTTCAGCCAGACCTCATTATATCCCCTGCTCCCCCAGCTTGACATAGACGGCTGACAGACCTGTAAACGTGCAGGATGAGAGTCTTGCAGACCCAGATATTCTGAAGGTGTAATGGTAATAAAATTTTTATGCTCAAGAAATATTCCTCTCATAACAAAATCAAGCCACTCCAGGCCTTCAAACCACCAGTGACCAAAAAGCTCAGCATCGTATGTCGCTGTAATTACTGGTTTAAGAAGAGCATTTCGAAACTTACGGCTACTTGACAAAAAATGTATCTGAAGTTCTCTGTTCGTAATAAAATTTCTCGCATGTTCTTCTGACTTCTTTCTTGCATTGTCTATAACATATGGCTCTTTATTATCTGTCTTTCCTGTTATCTTGTAATATTTCAAGCCTGTATATGTTCTTATTCCGTCAGGGTGAATATAAGGTTTTATGTAGTTAAAATCGAGGTCATATCCGATATCTCTGTAAAAGTCTCTGTAATCAAAGTCACCTGGATACCCTTCAATAGAAGACCAGACCTGCTTTGAGGATTTTGTATCCCTGCCGAATGCAGCAACACCTGATGGGCACGAAACTGGCGTGTACACACCATACCGGGGCGTCGGGGTTCCATAAAGTACTCCATGTGTATCAAGAAAGAAAAACTTTATACCTGCATCTTTTATATATCTGCCCATACCCGGGACATAGCCGCACTCAGGCAACCATATGCCATTGGGGTATACTCCAAAATTCTGCTTATAATGTTCTGTGGCTATTTTTATCTGCGCTCTTATCGCCTGGGGATACATGGACAGATTAGGGAGAAAGGCGTGTGTTGCAGCAGATGTGATGATTTCAACTTTCCCTGTATCCTGTAATGCCTTAAAGGCAGAGGCGAGGTCTCTCCTGTACACATCTTCAAAGAGGCATTTTATTCTCAGGAATTTTTCTTTATACATTTTGACTATTGGTTCAAAATGAATGTCGCCCCTGGTCCTGTAACCTTCTTTTTCTGATAACTCGATTAATCTCTCGATATACCTTTTATATCTCTCCCTGAGAAGGTCATCATTGAACATCTCTATAAGCGTAGGGCTCAGTGATAATGTGATTCTGAAATCAATACCATCATTTATAAGTCTATTGAACATATCAAGCAATGGAATATACGTCTCAGTAAGTGCTTCATAGAACCAGTTTTCTTCAAGAAAATAGTCATACTCCGGATGTCTTATATACGGCAGATGGGCGTGGAGAACTATACAGAGATAGCCTTTATGCATTTGAAAAACCGCTCAATTTTAATAACAATCTTGAATCCTGCATACTGAAAATTTCACAATTTTATCTTATAAAGTATATTATACCTTCTCTATATACTTTGAGAAAAGATATGTTTAGAAGCGGAATAACTTTACTATTTTCCTGAAAGGATAACATGTGTATTTGTCCTTCGTGGCTTTCTTTTATACTTTATAATCCTATCAGAAAGGCCTTCACAGATAGAGAGAAGATTTTAGATGAATGTGGCATTACTCCTTATTCCATTGTGCTTGAAGTTGGTGCTGGCAATGGTTTTATAACAGAGGTGATTGCTCAACGTGCAAAGAAGGTTTACGCAGTGGAATTACAGGATGGCATGGTAAGAAAGCTGAAAAAGAGGGTTCAACGTTTTGGCGATAAAGTTGATATCGTTCAGAGTGATATTGCCTCATACAGCATTGGAGACGAATGTGTTGATGTCTGCCTCATGTATTACAGCTTCCATGAAGTGATCAATAAAAATAATGCCGCAGAAATTATGAGAAAGGCGATAAAGATTGGCGGCATACTCTCAATCTATGAACCGACAATAGAGGTAAAAAAATCTGACATGCAAAAGACCACAGTCATGTTTGAAGGTATGGGCTTTAAAAAAGAAATGGAGTGGAACCGGTTTTTCACAAGATTTGTGAGATTAAAAAAACACAAAAGAATATAAATAGCGGTTATCTCTCCCTTCCTGTAAAATTGCAGGAACAGTTTCTTTGAATTTTGGGGACTACACATAGAAGTTAATAGTCTGGTGCTCCAGCGGTCAGCGTGAAGTTCTCACAGTACTCCGCACCACTGCATAACCGGATAATTCTGAGTATTTCTTTTGGTAACTAATAGTCATGGGACGATCATCTGGTTGCAATGTTCACATAGGAAGGTACATCCTGGGGAGTTTACGCCTCCCGCTGAGTACTTCCTGAAGTTCTCAATTTTAAATCTTACCCCATAACACAACATTTCAAATGGAAATCAATAAGATAATATCCCAATCTTTCTTATTCAAAATTGGAATATTATTTATTTGATTAATAGCTTTAAATTGACAAATGTAGTTTTATTTAGTAAAATAATAAATAGGCAATCCCGAAAAACCAAACCCTTCGTGAGAAGGGGCCAGAAAGTATCGGGTCTTATAAATAAGATGGCCGAACTGCCAAAGGATGAACCTTTGGTAAGTTCGGCCTTTTTGTTTGGTATCAGAACTGGTTCGCTAAGAAAAGGAGGTGAGAGAAGGTGATATATGTATTGTTAGTTGTGGTAGGTATCGTTATTTGCATTTTGGTTGTTTTAAAAATCTTGCATAAGGTTTAATGTAGTAGAGGACTACGTCCGTTATGTTACTCAGACATAGCACTAAATCTTAGTACAGCCCTAAATTTTTACCAAAACACCTTGAAATATCCTAAAAAATGGTATAAATTGAGTCTGGATTCAATACTATGGGAGTGGGAGAAGGTGTTAGTGCTAGTACTATAACTATTCAGCCTACCCACTCCTATACAAAATAGTATATTGTGGTATGAGAGGAGGAAGAAGGGAGTGAGGTAACCTCAACCCCCTTCTTTATGTATGTTTTAACCAGTAATCGTTAATTTCAACTTTCTTTTAAAATTGTTGAGTAGTAGTCAACTATACGTCAGCCACCCCCTTTCTAAAGAGAGTTTTATTTGAAAGCATTGCGAAGATCGCTCTGATAAGTTTGTGTGCCGTTGCAAGAATCGCCTTTTTGGGAGGAAGTCCCTCTTGCTTTCTTCTGAGAAAATAGGCTCTGAAAGCATTCTTGCTTCTGACAGCGCAGAGTGTCATTAGAAAAATAACCCTCCTGAGATGACGATTCCCCCGCTTTGAAATAGTACTGCGGCCTTCGTATTGCCCCGATTGATGGATCGAAGGATCTAGTCCAGCGAATGCAATGACGTGCTTGTATGAATTGAATTTATTTATATCTCCCAGCTCGGCAAGGAAAGTCGATCCGGTGATATCATTGACGCCATCAATCGATTTGATGATATCCAGTTCTTTGA
>Ga0315296_10004414_pt1 | contig 11478 bp, 10 predicted proteins | sample YL17G14_18_MG_FD_203921 | JGI IMG/M metagenome (GOLD analysis project Ga0315296, IMG submission 203921) | Sediment microbial communities from Yellowstone Lake, YNP, Wyoming, USA - YL17G14_18 | ecosystem: Environmental > Aquatic > Freshwater > Lake > Sediment | place: USA: Wyoming | collected...
GCCGTCCTTCACCCCGAGCTTCGTGCAGTCCGATGCCAGTCCGGCACCGAGCTTGGCCGCGAGCCTCGGCGCCAGGTCCCTGCCCATGGCCGTCGCGGAGAAAAACACGGCCTCGGGCTTGACTTCGCGCACCAACGAAAAGAGCGCCTGGGCATGGCCCTGGGCGGAATACGCGTCCAGGGCGGGATTTTCGAGCAGGTACAGCTTCGCCGCTCCGCGCGGAAAGACCTCGCCGGCGATGCCGTGGAGGCCCGTCCCCACAGCCGCGGCCGCGACCTCGGCCCCTAGTTCGGTCCCGCGTCTTTTCGCTTCCGACAGGACTTCGAGCGAGGCTTTCTTGATCTTGCCGTCCCGCGTTTCTACAAATACAAGGATCATGGCTCGCCCCCTCAGATGACCTTGGCCTCGTCGCGGAGGAGCCGGACGAGCTCCCGGGCCGCCTCCGCCGGATCGCCTTGGAGGACCTTGCCGGCCTGCCTAGGGGCCGGGACATCGAGACCCGTGATCTCGACCGTCGAACCCAACTCTTCCGCCGTCAGCCCCAGCTCCTCGACCGGGATGACCGGAATGATCCTCTTCTTGGCCGCCATGATCCCCTTAAGGGTCTCGTATCTCGGGTCGTTCAGGCCCTTCTGGGCGCTGACGACGGCCGGGAGGGAAAAGACGACCTTCTCCATCCCGCCCTCGATCTCGCGATACGCGGTCCCCTCGTTCCCGGCGATCTCGAGCTTGGTCACAACATTGGCCTGGGGGAGATCCAGAAGCTCGGCAACCATGGACGGCACTTGGGCGTTGTCCGCGCCCACCGATTGCTTGCCGAAGAGGAGGAGGTCGAAGCCGGAGAATTTTTTCGCGGCCGCGGCGATCGTCCGGGCCGTGCGCAGGCCGTCATAACTCTCGGGCGTCACGTCCTTGATGAGAACCACCTCGTCCGCCCCCATGGCCAGGCACTTTTTCAGGATGACCAGGGATTCTTCCCGGCCCACCGAGATGACCCGGACCGTCCCGCCTTTGGCCTCGCGCAGGCGCAGGGCTTCCTCGACGGCGTACTCGTCGTAGGGGCTGATGACGAAATTGAGTCCCTCTTCGATGACCGACCTCGTCCCCTGGTCGATCCGGACCTTCGATTCCGTGTCGGGAACGCGTTTGACGAAAACATGAATATTCATGGCAGACCCCTCACCCATCGAAACGCCGGAAAAGGAGCGCCCCGTTCGTCCCCCCGAAGCCGAACGAATTGCTCAGGGCGCAGACGATCTCGGCGGGCCGGGCCGCGTTCGGGACGTAATCCAGGTCGCAATCCGGGTCCGGGAACTCGTAATTGATGGTCGGCGTCATGATTTGATGCTTGAGGCAGAGGGCCGTGATGCCGGCTTCGACCCCGCCGGCCGCTCCAAGGAGGTGTCCCATCATCGATTTCGTGGAGCTGACGCCGATCTTCAGGGCGTGCTCACCGAAGACCTTCTTGATCGCCAGGGTCTCCGTCTTGTCGTTGAAGGGTGTCGACGTCCCGTGGGCGTTGATGTAGCCGACGTCCTCGGCCCGGGCGCCTGCGTCTGCCAAGGCCCGGAGCATGACCCGAACGGCGCCGTCCCCGTCCGGGGCGGGCGCGGTGACGTGGTAGGCATCACTCGTCATCCCGTAGCCGGCCACCTCGGCGTAGATCCGCGCCCCCCGGGCCAGGGCGTGTTCAAGGTCTTCGAGAAGGACGATGCCCGCCCCTTCGCCCATGACGAAGCCGTCGCGCCGGGCGTCGAACGGTCGCGAGGCCTTCGAGGGCTCGTCGTTCCGCTCGGACAGGGCCTTCAGGGCGCAGAATCCGGCCATGCCCAAGGGCGTGACCGGGGCCTCGGCCCCGCCGGCGAACATGATGTCGGCTTCCCCCCGGGCGATCATCCGGAACGAGTCGCCGATGGCGTGCGTCCCGGTGCTGCAGGCCGTGACCGTGGCCGTGTTCGGCCCCTTGGCCCGGTATTTGATGGAGATCTGGCCGGCCGCCTCATTAATGATGGTCTGGATGAGGAAGAACGGCGAAACCCGGTCCGGCCCTTTTTCGAGCAGAACCGTGTGCGCTTCCTCGAGGGACCCGATCCCGCCGATGCCCGAGCCGATGCAGACGCCGGTCTGGTCCCCCTCGAGCGCGGCCGGGGCGATACCCGAGTCCTCGACGGCCAGCTGGGCCGCAACGACCGCGTATTGGATGAAGAGGTCCATCTTGCGGACCTCCTTTTTCTCGATGAAGGGTAGGGGGTCGAAACCCTTGATCTCGCCGGCGAACCGTGTCGCGAACCGGGAGACATCGAACCGGGTGACCGGGCCAATGCCGTTCGCTCCGCGCAGGAGAGCCTCCCAGTTCTTTCGGGTGCCGACGCCCAGCGGGGTGACCAGGCCGATCCCCGTGATTACGACCCGCCGGCCGGAATTTCCGGACCTGTTCGCTGGTTGAACGGTCATTCGGGAAAAAAACAGGGGCTTATTTCGAGACGTGCCCCACGATATAGTCCATGGCCTTGCCCACGGTGGTGAGCTTTTCCGCTTCTTCGTCAGGGATGTCCAGGCCGAACTCATCCTCCAGGGCCATGACGAGCTCGACCGTGTCCAAGGAATCCGCCCCCAGGTCGTCGATGAAGGACGCGCCCTCGGTCACCTGATCTTCGCCGATGCTCAGCTTGTCCGCGACAATGGCTCTGACTTTCTTGAACAGATCGTCTCTTTCCATCGTTTTCTCCTCTTAAAAGATTTACATATACATTCCGCCATTGACGTTGATCACCTGGCCCGTGATGTAGGCGGCTTCCTCCGAGAGCAGGAATTTTACCGCAAAAGCGACCTCGTTGGGAAGCCCGAACCTTTTCAAGGGGATGCCGGCCATGAAGGCCTGCTTGATCTCCTCGGGAAGTTTGTCCGTCATGGCGGTGGCGATGTAGCCCGGGGCGACGCAGTTGACCGTGATCCCCCGGGACGCGACCTCCCGCGCCAGGGCCCTGGAAAAGCCCATGACGCCCGCCTTGGAGGCGGCGTAGTTGGCCTGGCCGGGGTTGCCGGCAAGGCCGACGACGGAGGCGATGTTGACGATCCGGCCGTAGCGGCCGGCAACCATGGACTTGATGACGGCCTTGGAGAAGTTCCAGCAGCCTTTGAGGTTGACGCCGATGACGGCGTCCCACTCCTCTTCCTTCATCCGGAGGAGGAGGTTGTCGCGGGTGATGCCGGCGTTGTTGACGAGGTGGTCGATCCTCCCAAAGTCCCTGAGGACGCCCTCGACGACGCGGATCGCGTCCTCCAGGCGGGCGACGTCGGCTTCATGGCAGGCGGCCGTCCCGCCGGACTCCCGGATTCGCCCGGCGACCGCCTCGAGCTTGTCCTTCTGGATGTCGACGAGGACGACCCGGGCCCCTTCCCGGGCGAGATCCGAGGCTATCGTCTCTCCGATCCCCTGGGAGGCGCCCGTGACGATGGAGACCCGGCCTTCGAAGAGCATTATCCGTTCACCCCCCGGAACGCGTGCTCGAACCGGACCATCTCGGTCTGGATCCTGTCCTGGATATGCTTCATGACGAATTCCCGGCTCATCCGCACGGCGTTCTTGACGGCCCGGACGTTGGAGCGGCCGTGGCCGATAATGCAGACGCCGTTGAGGCCCAGGAGGTGGGCCCCGCCGTATTCCGAGTAATCGACCTTCTTGTAGATCTTCTTGAGGTTCCTCTTCATAAGGAGCAGGCCGATCTTGGCGAAGAAGTTCTTCATGACCTCGTTGCGGACCATGGAGAACAGGCTTTCGACGACGCCCTCCGAAACCTTCAGGGCGACGTTGCCCGTAAAGCCGTCGCTGACGATGACGTCGGCCTTGCCGGAGTAGATGTCCTTGCCTTCCATGTTCCCGACGAAGTTAAGGGGCGAATCCTGGAGCAGGCCGAAAGCCTCCTTGGTCAGGTCGTTCCCCTTGCCCTTCTCCTCTCCGATGCTCATCAGGCCGATGCGCGGTTCGGCGATCCCCATGGCCGTCTCCATGAAGATCTTGCCCATGACCGCGAACTGGACAAGGTGATGGGCCTGGCAATTGGCGTTAGCCCCGACGTCGATGAGGAGCGTCAGGCCGCTCAGGTTAGGCAGGAGGAGGGCCAGGGCGGGTTTGTCCACCCCCTTCAAGGGGCCGAGGGTCTTCTTGGAAATGTAGACCACGGCGGCCGTGTTCCCCATCGAGACGAAGGCGGAGGCGCCGCCATCCTTGACGAGCTGGGTCCCGACGCGGATGGAGGACTGCTGCTTCTTCCGGATGGACAGGATCCCGTCGCCCATGCCGATGGCTTCGGGAGCGTCGAGGATAGAGACGCGGTCACTGGGAGCCCCGAGCTTGGCCAGCTCCTTCTTGATGAGATTCTCGATGCCGACCAAGACGACGTCGATGCCGTATTCCTCGGCGGCGCGGACGGCCCCCTCCACGGGGACCATGGGGCCGAAATCACCCCCCATCGCGTCAACGGCGATTATCATGTCGCAGCTCGATATCAGTCTTAAGCGCCCGCGATGACCTGCCGGCCCTTGTAGAAGCCGCACTCGGGGCAGGCCCGGTGGGGAAGCTTCGGGTTGCCGCAGTTCGAGCAAAGGGCGAAGGCGGGCAGGGTCAGAAAATCGTGGGCCCTTCTGTTGCCTTTTCTCGAGGGTGAATGGCGTCTTTTTGGATTTGGCATATTAACTCTTGTCTTTCACCAGGAATTTTAATTGTTCGAACCTGGGGTCTGATTCCCTGGCCAGGCACGAGCACCTGCCGTCACGGATGAGCTCGCCGCAGACGGCGCAGATCCCCTCGCAAGCCCGCGAGCAGAGGGGCTTCGGGGGGAAGGTCAGGTTCAGCTGCTCCAAGATGACCGACCGGAGGTCGATATTACGATCGGAATAGAACATCCTGTCCATGTCCTCTTCGCCCAGCTCTTCCTTTCCCTCCGCCATTTCCTCGGGCATGTAGACGAGGTCGAACTTGGAATCGATGGGGAACTCGAACGGCGTCAGGCAGCGGCTGCAGACGAAGCTCAGCCGGGCCGAGATCCTGCCTTTGATCCAGATCTCCTCGCCGACCCTCCGGACCAGGACGTCGGCACGCGCCGGCTCGATGAAAACGGCGTCCTCCTCGACGAGGTCGGCGCTCAGGAAATCGAAGTCCATGGAGACGTGGAGTCCCTCTTTTGGCAAACGATCGATGTCGATAAGCATAGTAAACCTATTCGGGTCAATTTATTATACCAACTGGAAGGGGTTTGTCAATAAAATGGCTGGACATGCTGGACAAGCTAGACAGGTCAAGCAAGATTAGCTGGTGTTGCAACAATACTCGCCCAGAAGCACTGTTTCCCCCTTTTTCCTTGCCTTCAGATACCGTCCTGATATGGCTTTCAGATACTGTTCGCGAGATCGCATGTCCATCCTGTGCATGTCACCTTATCCTTTATGGGATTTGGGTAACATTTTACGTGATTCAATGCGCTATCTAGCTTGTCCAGCCCTTTTTCTGTATAATGACAACGATGTTTGACGGTTACAATACCCGTTTCGACTACAAGGGGGCGAATTTCCTGGTTCAGACCCAGGACAAGGGCCTGGGCGCCCATTACGTGGAGTCCCTCATCTACAAGTCCGGGAAGCTCCTGACCTCCAAGAAGACCTTCTACACATCCTTCCTCAACAGCCCGAACATCAAGAAGATGATCAGCGGGATGATGGAAGACCAGCACAAGACGATCCTCCAGGAGATCGCGGACGGGAAGTTCGACCGCTTCCTCGATGAGGGCGAAGGATCGAAATGACCCCGCCCGCGGGGACGGCCGGGCATGGATGACAAAAAGCTCTTCCTCGTCGACGGCAATTCCCTCCTCTACCGGTCCTACTACGCCATCCAGCGGCTCTCCAATTCCGCCGGCTTTCCGACCAATGCCATCTTCGGATTCGTCAGCACCCTCAAGAAGCTCATCGAGGCCGAGAAACCGGACTACCTCGGGATCGTCTTCGACACCAAGGGCCCGACGGTCCGTCACCAGCTTTTCAAAGACTACAAGGCCCAGAGGAAACCCATGCCCGAGGACCTCGTCGTCCAGGTCCCCGTCCTGAAGAAGCTCATCGCCGCCCTCCGGATTCCCCTCTATGAATCGGAAACCCATGAGGCGGACGACGTCCTGGCCAGCCTGGCGAGGATCGCCTCCGGACGGAAGGTCCGGTCGGTCATCGTCACCACGGACAAGGACCTCCTCCAAGTCATCGACGGGATGACCTCCGTCTACAATCCGGCCAAGGAGGTCACGATCGACAAGGCGGGGGTGAAGGGTTTTTTCGGGGCCGAGGCCTCCCAGGTCGCCGATGTCCTCTCCCTCTGGGGCGACCCCTCCGACAACATCCCCGGCGTGCCGGGGATAGGGGACAAGACCGCCAAATCGCTGATCGAAGAGTTCGGCTCCTTGGACAACCTCCTCGAGAACCTCGACCGGGTGAAGAACCCCCGGGTCCGGGAAAAGATCGAACAGAACCGGGAGACGCTCGAGATGAGCCGGAAGCTCGTCGCCATCGAAAAGGGCTTGGACCTCAAGTTCGACCTCGAGGCGTTCGCCCTCTCCGAGCCCGACGCCAGGGAAGCCGGGAAGATTTTCCAGGAGCTCGAGTTCACCTCGCTCCTGGGCGCGTTCGTAAAACCGAAAGCGGCCGGACCCAAGAACTATAAGGTGATCCTTGATGAAGGGGAGCTCCGGACGCTGGCGGCGGCCATGAAGAAGGCCGGGCGTTTCGCCCTGGACACGGAGACCGACAGTCCGTTCCCGACGAGGGCCCGGCTCGTGGGAATGTCCTTCGCCATGAAACCTGGGAAGGCCTATTACCTCCCCCTCCGGCATGAGTATCCGGGCGCTCCGCCCCAGGTCCCCGTTGGACGCGCCCTCGATATCTTGAAGCCCGTCCTCGAGGACCCGGCGGTCCTTAAGATCGGCCAGAACATCAAGTATGACCTAATCGTCCTGGCGCGGGAAGGCGTCGAGCTCAGGGGCGTAGATGTCGACACCATGGTCCTTTCCTACCTTCTCGAACCCAACTGGGGGAAACACGGCCTGGAGAAGATCGCCCTTCATTACATCGGGACGACCAAGGAGCCCTACGAGAGCGTCGTCGGCAAGGGCAAGAAACAAGTGACCATGGACCAGGTGGACATCCGGCAGGCCGCCACATATGCCTGCCTGGACGCCGACCTGACCTTCCAGCTCGGGACGGTCCTCCGGGAAAAGGTCCGGGAGAGGAGGCTCGACCGCCTGTACGGCGACATCGAGCGGCCGCTGATCGAGCTTTTGGCCCGGATGGAGATCTGGGGGGTCAAGGTCGACACGCGGGCCCTGAAAGATCTGTCGGACGGCTTAGGGACGGACCTCCGCCGCCTCGAAAAGATGATCTACGAGCTGGCCGGTCAAGAGTTCAATATCAACTCGCCCCAGCAGCTCTCCTCCATCCTCTTCAACAAGCTGAACCTTCCGGCCACGAAGAAAACGAAGGTCAACAGGAGCTTTTCGACCTCGATCGATATCCTCCAGGAGCTGGCCCCGCTCCATCCGCTCGCCCGATACGTCCTGGAATACAGGCAGGCGGCGAAGCTCAAGTCCACCTACGCGGACGCTCTGCCGCTCCTGATCGACCCCGCGACCGGCCGGATCCACACCTCGTATAATCAGACGGTCGCCTCCACGGGACGGCTATCATCGAGCGACCCCAATCTCCAGAACATTCCGGCCCGGGGCGAGCTCGGCAAGCGCTTCCGGCGGGCCTTCATCCCGGAAGAGACGGACGTTTTTCTCGCGGCCGACTACTCTCAGATCGAGCTGCGGATCCTGGCCCACCTTTCCGGCGACCCCGCCCTGGTCGAAACCTTCCTCCAGGACCGGGATATCCACGAAGAAACCGCGGCCCGGGTCTTCGGGGAGGGCGCGAACCTCTTCAAGGACGAGATGAGGCGGAGGGCCAAGATCATCAATTTCTCGGTCATCTACGGCACGTCGGCGTTCTCGCTGGCCAAGGAGCTGGGGACGTCCGCCGGGGAAGCGCAGAAGTTCATCGACAGGTACTACGAAAAATATCCGAAAGTCAGGGAATTCCTTGAAAAGATGGTCGAAGACGCCCGTGACAAAGGCTATTCCGAGACGATCCTGGGGCGCGTCCGTCAGGTGCCCGAGCTCAAGCAGGCGGACAAGGTCATTCAGCAGGCGGGGCGCCGCATCGCCCTCAACAATCCCATCCAGGGATCGGCCGCCGACGTCATGAAGAAAGCCATGCTTGATGTCTGGGAGGGGATGAAAAAGCGCAAGCTCCGGTCCAAGATGATCCTCCAGGTCCATGATGAGCTTGTCTTCGAAGTGCCGGAGGACGAGCGGGAGAATATGGAAGAGCTCGTCCGCGACAGGCTGGAGAACGTCTGCGTCCTTCGCGTCCCCCTCAAGGTCCATCTGGGCTGGGGCAAGAATTGGGCCGACGCGAAATAGACATTTGATTTTCGCTGTGCTATAAGCGGCTTGAACCCGGATGACGGCGGAAAATGAAGGGATTTCGCTCCGGGCGGAGGCGGCGAAAATGATGCAAGAACCGGACCTGAAAATGTTCCTTTTCTTCTCGGAGCTCCATGGCCGGGCCGTCGTCGACTCCGAAGGCCGGGCCGTCGGAAAGCTGGCCGACCTGAAGGTCCTGCTTGGAGAGCTCTTCCCAAGGGTCACGACTCTCGTCGTCAGGAAGCGCCGCGAGAAGAAGCTCGCCACCCTCAACTGGAACGACGTCGAGAGCCTGAACGGCAGACTCGTCAGCCTGAAGCCCGGAGCCGAAAGCCGCTTCACCCCGCTCGAAGTGGGGAACGAGGAGATCCTCCTCCGCGAGGACCTCCTGGACAAGCAGGTCGTTGACACGTTCGGGGCCAAGATCGAAAGGGTCAACGACATCCACCTCCTCATCGTCAACCGGGACCTCAGGACCGTCCACGTCGACTTCGGCGTCCGCGGCATCCTCAGGAGGCTCGGCTGGCTCAAGACGATCGACCGCTTCACGAACTGGCTCTTCGCCTACAGCCTCCCGGACAAGATCATCTCCTGGAAGTACATCCAGCCCCTGGCCAGCGACCCCAAGAGGAACCTGAAGCTCAACGTCACGACCCGAAAACTCCAGGAGCTCCACCCTTCGGACATCGCCGACATCATCGAGGAGCTGGACAAGGCCAACCGGTCGTCCGTGTTCAAGATGCTGGACCTGGAAACGGCCGCCGAGACCCTCCAGGAGATGGACCCCAAGCTCCATCTCTCCTTGATCGAGACGACCCCCGAGGAAAAGATCTCGGACATCCTGGAGGAGATGGAGCCCGACGAGGCCACGGATATCCTGGCCGATCTGCCCGAAGAAAAAAAACAGCGCCTCATCCGAACCATGGAGAAGCCCTATAGACAGACGGTCGAGGAGCTCCTGAAATTCGAGGAGGGGACGGCCGGCAGCATCATGACCAAGGATTTCATCGCCCTGCGGCGCGACACCACGATCGGGGCCGCCATCGAGGAGTTCAGGAACACGACCCACCCCCTGGAGACCGTGGCTTACCTCTACGTCACCGACGAAGAAAAGCACCCCCTGGGGGTCATCACCCTCCGCCACCTCCTTCTCTGCGACAAGCAGGAGGTCTTGGGGGAACTCATGAATCCCCATCTCATCAAGGTCGATTGCGACGACGACCTGAAGACCGTGGCCGAGCTGTTCGCGAAGTACAAGTTCATCGAGCTTCCCGTAGTGGACAAAGAGAACGCCCTCCAGGGAATCATCACTCTTCAGGACATCGTGAAGGCCAAACCCGAGGAGCTGTGAAGGGAAGAGGAGCGCGATGAAGGGATTCGACCTGAAGCGCCGTTGGAAAGGCTTCCTGCTTTTTATAGCCGTGGCGGGACCGGGGATCATCACCTCCAACGTCGACAACGACGCCGGCGGCATCGCCACCTACTCCATGGCCGGCTCGCACTTCGGCTACCACCTCCTCTGGTCGCTCATCCCCATCATGGTCGCCCTGGTCATCATCCAGGAGATGAGCGCCCGCATGGGGGTCGTCACCGGCAAGGGGCTGTCGGACCTCATCCGGGAGCGGTTCGGGGTCAAGGTCACCGTTTACGTTCTCGTGGGGGTCGTCCTGACCAATTTCGGCAACGTCATCGCCGAATTCGCCGGGATCGCCTCCAGCCTGGAGATCTTTCACATTTCCAAGTATGTGTCCGTGCCGGTTGGCGCGGTCCTGGTCTGGCTCCTCGTGGTCAAGGGGACATACCGGTCCGTGGAAAAGATCTTCCTCTACGCCTGCCTGTTCTACGTCACCTACATCGTTTCCGGGTTCCTGTCCCGTCCGGATTGGGGGGAGATCGGGAAGAGCCTGGTCCGGCCGGAGTTCGACTTCTCCTCGGGCCGGCTGGGGATGATCATCGGCCTCGTCGGGACGACGATCGCGCCCTGGATGCAGTTCTACCTCCAGGCCTCGATCGTCGAGAAGAACGTCATGACCAAGGACTACAAACGCTCCCGCCTGGACGTCATTTTCGGGAGTATCGTCGTGACCGTTGTCGCCGGGTTCATCGTCCTGACCTGCGGGGCAACCCTGTTCAAGGCCGGGATCCGGGTGGAGACGGCCGCCGACGCCGCCCTGGCCCTCAAGCCGCTGGCCGGGAAGTATTGCTCGGCCCTCTTCGCCTTCGGCCTCCTCAACGCCTCGCTCTTCGCGGCCTCGATCCTTCCCCTGTCCACGGCCTTCCTCGTCTGCGAGGGCATGGGTTGGGAGAATGGGGTCAACAAGAAATTCTCCGAGGCGCCGCAATTCTACGGACTCTACTCCCTCCTCATCTCCCTCGGCGCCGGGATCATCCTCCTTCCCAACATCCCCCTGTTCTCGGTCATGTACGTCTCCCAAATCGTCAACGGGATCGTCCTGCCGGCGATCCTCATCTTCATGCTCCTCCTCATTAATAATAAGAAGCTTATGGGCGAATACGCCAACAAGCGGACCTACAACATCATCTCCTGGGCCACCGTCGCCATCCTCTGCGTCCTGACGGTCGCGTATATCGTCACTCTGGTCACATAGCCTCTCCCGTTTCCAGCTCTATTCCCCGCCCTTTTTCACGACCCGCCCAGGGCTAGCAGGCTACGGTCGTAGCTGAAGTGGACTTCCAAAATGGGCCGTTGATCCAGCCATCTTGGACGTGTCTCTGTTCTGGTCCGAAAGACACGGATTTCTCCTTGGCCCCTTCGGCCACATAAAAAAGACGTAAAAGAAGACGCAGGCTAAAGCCTGCGACTACAGCTGAACATCGCCGCCATCGAAGGCTGGGACGCATTTCTTTTCGTGTGAATTAAACAATGGCGCAGGGGCGATGCCCGGAGGAGGTCGTTGTAGGGCGGAGCGGGCACGGGTCCTCGACCGGAGGGAGAGGAGAGCGGAGCCCGGAG
>Ga0315296_10004415_pt1 | contig 11474 bp, 7 predicted proteins | sample YL17G14_18_MG_FD_203921 | JGI IMG/M metagenome (GOLD analysis project Ga0315296, IMG submission 203921) | Sediment microbial communities from Yellowstone Lake, YNP, Wyoming, USA - YL17G14_18 | ecosystem: Environmental > Aquatic > Freshwater > Lake > Sediment | place: USA: Wyoming | collected...
TGATTATACTGGCTAGTTTATCATATTTTTCCTGTTTGTTTGTTGATGGAGCTGAGATTATTGGTAAACCCCGGAGCTGTCGCAGCCTGTTCAGGAGACAATGTGTAAAATTGGCATTGTGAAATAATCCATGAATGTAGGTGCCGAATATAAAGCCGTTGCTGTTGACGGCACCGTCGAAATAATCGGCTCTCCCTTGAGGCGTTTCTAGAATCTGGAATGCTGGCTGGCAGTTCTGGCTTCTGGTTTGCCCCATGTGGATTTCGTAGCCAATGACCTCTATGCCTTTTAGGCCTTTGAGTAGGCCTTCATCGGCGACCACCTGAGCTTTGACCTGGGTAGTCGTTTTGGCGTGATTAAAAATGGTTGTGCTATTGAGCAGACCTAGCCCGGCGATGCTGTCATGCTTGGACTCGACTTTATCAGGGTCGTGGATGCTCTTGCCCAGCATCTGATAGCCACCGCAGATACCGATTATTGCAGTGCCGGATTTGGACCTGTGGATAATGGCTTGCGCCAGCTCTTGCTGCTGCAAATAAATTAAGTCAGCAATAGTGCTTTTAGTGCCGGGCAGGATAAGCAAGTCTGGATTTCCCAGTTCGGAAGCTCTGGTTACATAGCGGACAGTGCAATCTTGCTCTTCTAAGGGGTCGAAATCATCGTAGTTAGAAATGTGGGGTAAGCGTATCACAGCCACATCAACAGTTCCATTGGCCGAGCGTGTTGATCGTTCATCAAGATAGACCGAGTCCTCCTGGGCGATGGCGATGCCTCGGAAATAGGGGATTACTCCTAGGACTGGCTTGCCGGTGCGTTTCTCTAAGATGTCCAGCCCTGGCTTCAGCAGCTTCAGGTCACCGCGAAATTTATTGATGATGAACCCTTTAATGAGGTTACGCTCTCGTTTGGTTAGCAGCTCCAAAGTGCCGATGAGGGAAGCGAATACGCCGCCGCGGTCGATATCACCGACCAGGAGGACAGGAGCGTTAGCCATTTTGGCCACTCTCATGTTGACTATTTCCCTCTTTTTGAGGTTTATCTCTGCCGGACTGCCGGCCCCTTCGATGACCACGATATCATAGGTAGAGCGCAGTCGGTTTAAAGAGTCCTCGATTATCTTCAGCAGATTGGGGGTGTGGTTGTAGTATTGGCTAGCCTCCAGGCTTTTGGCCACCTTGCCTAGGACGATTACCTGTGAACTGGCCTCGGCTTCGGGTTTAAGCAAGACTGGGTTCATGTAGACCGAAGGTTCAATGCAGGCTGCCTCAGCCTGTACTGCTTGAGCCCGTCCGATTTCGCCGCCTTCTTTAGTGACGAAGGAATTTAAAGCCATATTCTGAGCTTTGAACGGGGCGACCTTGAAGCCGTCTTGACGGAAAATACGGCATAACCCAGCTACAATGATGCTCTTGCCTACCGATGATGCAGTACCCTGTATCATCAAAGTTTTAGCTGGCATGGCTTAGAACTTCCACCTCTTTTATAGCTTCGGTTAGCTTCTGGCATTCCGGCAAGGTGCGTGGTGCCAGACGTATGTATTGGGGCAGGCCGAAGGAGGTACAATCACGGACCAAAATACCCTTCTTTAATAGAGCTTGTCCGAAGGCTGTGGCATTGCCGACCTTGACCAGGAAAAAATTGGTTTGCGAAGGTAGTGGCGGTAGCCCAAGGCGTTCTAGTTCTTTTATTAGAAAATCCTTGGCTTCTCGGATTTTGCTACTGCACTCCTTGAGATAGCTGTCAGCATTCAGGGCAAGGACGCCAGCTTTTTGGGCTGGGGCGTTAACATTCCAAGGTGGACGGACACGTTTCAGGACAGAAATAATTGACTCGGCAGCTATGGCGTAGCCGAGGCGCAGTCCGGCTAGGGCATAGTCCTTGGTCATTGACCGCAGGATAACCACGTGGCCACGATTTACCAGGTCTTGAGACGACCACGCATTTTCAGTGAAGGCGATATAGGCTTCATCCAGTATGACAAGGCTGTCTTGGGAACTTGACATAATCTGCTCAGCTTGTCCCTTTGACATATATTGCCCGGTAGGGTTATTGGGATTGCATAGAAAAACGCCTTTAGGTCGGTGTTTCTGGATTGAGTCTGTCATTTTAGTCACATCTATCTGGAAGTCTGGCTCTTTGAGGACTGGCTGCTTCATCACTTGAGCAGCGACAAGGTGACAGGCAATCTCATACTCGCCATAAGTGGGCTGAGGGATGAGGACTAAATCACCAGGGCCAAAATAGGCAATGGCCAGCAGCCTGATTAGCTCAGTCGAGCCATTGCCTACTATAAGATTGTCTGGAGCTATGTTTAGCTTTACAGCCAGTGCTTGCTTTAGTTCACTGGCTTCAGAGTCAGGATAGCGTTCGATTAATGTATCGGTTAAAGCTTCTCTTATGCCTGGTGGTGACCCGAACGGATTACAGCTAACGCTGAAGTCGAGGATAGCCTCTAGGGAAACACCAAGCTTCTTTAACTCCGCGTAGTCTATGCCACCGTGAACGCAGGGGGTAAGTTTGTTTACAGCTGGTCTAGGTTGCAACAAAATATATCACCTCAGCTAAGATAGATATTAAGCACCAGATAATGGCTGCTACAACAATAATATGTCGAGAAGCGTCAATAGTATCAAGTGACAGGGGAAAATGGTTGTCACCCAGCTTGTAATGCCCCGCTTTTTCTAATTGTACTCCCAGGGCGCCGGCGATGGCGCCCATTGTCCAGCCGGCATTAGGACTTTCCGTTCTGTTGTGGTCGCGAATCATAATATGCCAGGCTTGCGACGTGTTTTTTCGGCATATCAGAGAAGCTAGAACTATTATTAAGCCGGTAATCCGTGCTGGGATGAAATTGGCCATATCATCCAGTCGAGCGGCAAACTTGCCTAAGTATTCCCATTGCCCGTGGTATCCTACCACAGCATCAAAGCTATTTATTATTCGGTAGGCTATTGCACCTGGCACGCCGAAGAGGAAGAAGTAAAATAGAGGAGCTACAAAGCTGTCACATATATTTTCGGCTGCTGACTCTACCGCAGCCGATATCACCTGGCTCTTGTTGAATTCATTAGTGTCACGACTGACCAGAGACTTCAAGCTTATGCGTGCCTGGGTCAGTTTATCTCTGGCTAAAAGTCCTCTAACTGCATCAACGGCTTGCCTAAGTCCACGTAAGGAAAAACTGAATTTCACTAAGAGCCCGGCGACAATGGCGTAAACTACGGGGTTAAACTCTTTCAGGTAGGCAAGCAAGAAGTAAACGGCTGTGACAATTAGTCCAAGCGTTATTAAAACCATGCTGACACCGTAGGCAAGCTGCCTGAGCTTGCCCCTTTTTGGAGCCAGTCTTGTTTCCAGGGAGATGAGCTTCCCCAGCCAGGCTACGGGATGCCAGGCATTGGGTAGCTCACCAAAGATAAGGTCAAGGGCAAGAGCTATGAGTAGGATAGCAATGATTTCCATGATTTCTAAAACACTTTTCGATCTTTGTCAGACACGATAAGGGTAGCGGGCAAGTCATTAACCGGATGTGGATAGACATAGACTTCAGCCCCATAAACCTCCTTGATAGTCTGGGCGTTGATTACTGCCTTAGGAATCCCGTGGCAGTAAACTCTTCCATCGCTGAGCATTACTAGTCGGTCGCAATACTGGGATGCTAGGTTTAAGTCATGAAGTGTCACCACCACAATTAACTCTTGTTCCCGGCATAGCTGACGAGCTAAATCCAGAGTTTCTATCTGGTAATTAATGTCTAGATTGGCAGTAGGTTCATCCATAAGTATTATTTTTGGTTCCTGGGCTAAGGCACGGGCGATGATCAGGCGCTGTCTTTCGCCTCCGGACAGCTCGCCAACTCTGCGCTCAGCAAAGGCGAGTGTCTGGGTGGCTTCCATGGCTTTTTGGACAATAGCTAAATCCTTTTCTCCTTCATAACGCAGTAGTCCCAGATGTGGCGTACGTCCCATAAGCACCACCTCAAGAGCAGTGAACAGCTCGGGTAAGGTTGGATTTTGAGGAACAACAGCTACTAGCCGGGCTAAGTCCTGCCGGTTCATACTAGCTATGTCCTTACCGTCAAGGAAAATTTGCCCTGAGATGGGCTGGATCAGTCGGGTTATGCCTTTGATCAATGTTGATTTACCAGAGCCGTTAGGTCCGATAATGCCCAGCATTTCACCCGGTTTGGCTTCGAGGCTGATGTTATGGAGCACCGCTCGTTTGGTGTAGCCTAAGCTGATGTTATCTAATCGCAAATTGAACATTTAAAATATCGCCCTCTTCTTTTGTCGTAAGAGATAGAGAAAGAAAGGAGCTCCTAGGAAGGCGGTGATTATGCCTACTGGTATTTCGGTGGGTGCCAGCATGGTTCTGGCGGCAGTATCGGATAGGATCAAGAAGATGGCACCGGCGAAGGTGGCCAGCGGTAAAAGAAAGCGGTGGTCGGGACCCCAGATGAGCCGCACTGTGTGGGGGATAATGATGCCAACAAAGCCGATGATGCCACAGAAGCAGACTGCAGCAGCGGTTATCATGGTTGCAGCTCCAAGCAGAATCAGCTTGACCTGTTCCACGTTGATACCTAGCTGTTGTGCTTGTTCTTCGTCAAGCTGCATTACATTTAGAGGGCGGGCATGGAGCCAGATGATTATAGTGCCGACGAAGATATAAGGTGTTACCATTGCTACCTGCCACCAGCTGGTTAGAGAAAAGGTGCCCAGAAGCCAGGAAATTATGCCGTGCAATTTGTCGCCTGAAGCAATCATCAAGTATGAAGTGATCGCTGCCAAGAAAGCGCCCAGGGCTACGCCAGCCAGGATAAGAGTTGTCATGGGCAGGGTTTTACCCACCCTAGCGATTGAGTAGACGATAGCTACAGCTAAAATGGCTCCAATGAATGCCAGCAACGGGATACTGCCGGCTTGCCACGATATCGGCAGCATGAAACCGATAACAGCTCCTAGAGCTGCTCCCTGGGCAACGCCAATTAGGTAAGGGTCAGCTAGAGGATTGCGGAAGAGCCCTTGGTATGTGGTGCCGGCTACAGCTAAGGCGGCACCTACCAGGCCGGCTAGGAGAAGCCGGGGCAGGCGAATGTCAAAAATGATGGTCTCTATGTTGCTCGCCCAGGTGGGTTCTGCATGGATAAAAGTCAATTTGGCTAACAGGACACGACACAATGTGTCGAAGGTGATGTGCGTGCTGCCTACGGCTAAGGTTACTATAACTGTTATTCCCAAAAGTAGAGCCAGTCCAACTATGGCGTAAATTCGACTACGCCACCGTATAGGGTAGATGGTAGCGGTTTTAGGTAAGGTTACATTTTTTAGTAGTTCTAATGCCATTCTTGGTCAGTCCTTAGTTCCTTATGTACATGCTGGTTCTCTTTCGGTTCATTTGAAGAGCTCTGGATGAATGAAGTGTGCCATTTGCTCCAGGGCATCGACTACTCGAGGGCCAGGACGGTGTATCAGGTCACCATCGATTTTATATACCCTGTTGTTCAACAGTGCCTGAGTGTTTTTCAACCTGGTTTCAGTTTGTACATATTGCCAGGGTAGGTCTTCTCCGGTTCCCATGCCGACAGAGGCGATAATTACCTGCGGGTCTCTGTAGATGACTGTCTCCAGGTTGATAGTCTTGTCACCGGAGATATCAAAGGCGATGTTTTGTCCACCGGCGCTGCCGATTACGTCATCAGCCAAAGTTCTCGTGCCAGCGGTCATCAGGGGGTCATGCCAGGTGATATAAAAGACTCTTGGCTTTTGGTCTGGAGATAAGTTTTGAGTTTTATCAGCTACTGCTTCAATCCTTGTCCCCAAGTCATTAATCAGTTTTGAAGCCTCCCTACTTTGTCCGGTGATTTTGCCCACCAGTGTTATGCTGTCCAAAACTTCATTTAGAGAACCTGGCGTTAGGGCGACAACTGGTAGGCCGAGTTTTTCCAGGGCGGGGATAACGGTTTTACCATGGATCTGGGTTGCCAGCACCAAGTCCGGCTCAAGTGAAACTACCTTTTCTATGTCGACAGTACTGAAACCACCCACTTTAGGTTTGGTCTTAGCCTCCTGAGGATAGTTACAGTACTCGGTGACTCCAACTACTTTGTCACCTAGTCCAAGAGCGAACAGGATTTCGGTATTGCTCGGTGCCAAAGAGACGATTCTTTGGGGTATTTTGTCGATTGTTACGCTTCTGCCGAGACCGTCAACTATATTGCCTGGAGGAGATTGTGGAACACAACTGAAGCAAAGAAATAATGCTAATGCTCCCAGGATGCAAAGGTTTTCTCTGATATTGTGACTCATTGTTATCTCCTTCAAATTGATAGCAAAATAAAATCCCCCTGCTCCGTAAGCAGGGGGATTAATTCAAAATAATAAATCCCACCCCCTTACTCCGCGGAGGCAGCCATACTTTGTAGGGCCGATGTTCTGACTATTACAGCAGGCGGAACTGTGCCGGAATTTCACCGGCTTGCATGCCAATTAAGCTCTCGGTCGCCCTTGAGCGCCCTACCAAAGTTATTCAGTTGGTTAACAGAATAGCTTGAAATCGGTCCGAAGTCAATGGCTATCGTCCTGATAGTCTTGCATTAGCCGCCGAAGAATGATTGCAAGTAGACTGATGTCCAGTATTACGCCGCCGGCAATGATTATCCAGACCCAGCCTGGGACTGAGTTTGGTAGAGAAGTCGGTGGCTGTGAAGTCGGTGCGTTCTCCGTTTGGAAGCAGAAGGTAGCACTACAGTCACTGGGCATTGGCTCGATAGCTCTTACCTGCCAGAAGTAGTGGGTGTTGTAGTCTAAAGTTCCTTCATACTTGTAGGCGGTAGTGGGCACCTCTGCCTCGACCACTATATTGGTCATCGCCGCATCTTTGGTTAGAACGAACTTGTATTTTGTTGTCCCCTTGAAAGGTGACCAAGAAAATGATGCCGACTCAATTGGGCAGCCAAGGCAACCGTTGTCTGGTGACAGCAACTGCGGACCGTAGTAAGGGGTGGTTACTGGTAGTCCCGTCTCAACGGTGAAGATTTCTCGCCATGACCACGGGCTTTGGATAGAGTCGCCTGTAGCTACATCCCTGACAATGACTCTCCAATAATAGGAGTGATTAGCTTCGAAAGGAGGCACTGTCCACGTATTTCCATTAGCGTCAGTGATTGTGCCCCCACCAGGTGGTATCATCAGGGCTGGAGCATCCAAATCAGGTGGGGTGTAAAAAGGACCGAGCCAGTCTTCACCAATATTGGCTAACTCTAAAGTAAAGTCTTCATCCTTGGCTATCTGAATTTGATAACCTCTTGACAAGGATGCTGGTTGCCATGTGAGATTTATCTCACTAGCTCTGCCACTCACAGGATCATACGGCACTGTGGCATCGCTTATTGGTGAGGTGGGAACGGGACCATTCCAGGCTAGAGTGTCCACATAGCGCCAGACACCGCCTTGCGGGGGATTATAGGGGCGTTGGTCAATAAGCCAGACTGTTATCGGGTCACCAGTTATCAAGCCACCGCAAATTCTGAGCCTTGTAGTAGGATTTATACCGAAGCTAACAGTGGGGTCAAGGCCTGCACTAGCCCCTGCCCACCTTACGTATGCACCCCAGGCATCAGAGAAGTAGAAACTACCGTTTCTCGATATGGTTAGTCCGGTGACTGGGGTTGGCCAGCTTGGTCCCCCCCACTGTGTTGACCACTTGTTTATTTCAGGAAGAGGCCAGGACCAAGTCCCTCCACCGTAGTAGATTGACCATTCATACATTCCCCCTGAGTTAATTGCTAAGACCTCGCCGTTGCTTTTATAGCCAGAGTGAGCAACTACCATAGTGTTGCCTCGGGTGGGTAGTTGTGTGGTGATAGGTTTGAATGTAGCGCCACCATCTGTTGAGTAAACCACATCGTACAGACCAGTGCCTGTACCACCAACAACGATATGCCCCTTATAATTGTCCGGTGTCAATCCGGTATAGGCGGTAGCGATGCTGTATCCAGAAACGAGACCAGTTGGAGTATTGGCTCGACATACCCAACCTGTTCCATTAGAGCTGAACTTTTGTACATAGCCATCACTACTGAGAATGTATAATGTCTCGCTGTCTTCGGCAGCCATATCTTGAGAAATAAGGCTTGGATTTATCTCAGTCCAGTAATCGCCGAAGTCCGGTGACCACATGATCTTTCGTGTACCTACGGCTGCCCAGAAAACAATTTGCCCATCAGCTTTATCGCCTGCCAGTCTGAGAATAGCAATATCTGTTTGACCTGTAGCACAATCTTGATCGGTGGTAGTCTGGCATAGGACCCGTTCCCAGGTCGAACCAGTGGGTGAACCCTGGCTGCGCCAGACACTGTCGAATCCAGAACAGTTGATATTGTCGCTGACCGAAGCCAGGTAGATAGTTGTACAATCTGGGGCTGGAGCGATGTCAATAAACTGGCTGATTCTTGTGTCAATCAAAGCAAGCTGGTTCCAAGTCTCACCGTTACTGCGACTTAACGAGAATGCAGATTCGTCAAGGTCTTCGCCGCTTAGATAAGGAGTTGGCCAATTAACGCCTGCTACCAAGTCTGCAGTGCTGGCTGTGCCAACATAAGCAGTCGAACCATCGGGTGACCAGGCAACTTGAGCGTTACCGTATCCCGAGCCAGCGCAATTATCGGTGCCGGCGGCGCCGGTAGGTGGTTTCATGGCTGGATACCAACAAGGGATGGGGCAGGTGGTGGGTGCATCAGTGAACCAGGTCATCACCGTAGCTGAGCATGGGTTACCGAGAACCTCACCAGCTAGCAATTTGCCTGAGGCATAGGTGCCGTAGTATGCAATGCTTGAAATTCTCTTGGTTGCAGTTGTCGGCATCAACCAGTAGCCGACGATATTGTCGAAGCGATAGATGCCCGAGTTGGTTGTTGGGGCATCGATGCTGATGTAACAGCGGCGTAAGCCCGGGGCTTGACCTGAAAAATCACTGGTTAACTCTAGATCAGCGGTTATAATCTGATTCGCTTTGGGCGAAGTGCCAGCACCTCCGGTGGTAACTTCCGGTGGAGAGCCACCGTAAATCGTAGTCCAATCAGTGGTATTGTAAGCCAGGTCGTGAACACCAAAATTGAGGTAAGTTCCAGAAGCATCAGAGTAGACGATAGCTATAGTGGCATCACTGTTGTAGCTAGGTGAGAATTTCAGTGCCATAATATCTCCGGTAAAGCCCTGAGGTATCCAGCTATGGCCAGGATCAGTTGATTTTAATATCCAGACGTTGCCACCACCGCCACCAGTTCTGGTACCGATGGCAATATCATGATTATCATAATTCATAGAAACGTCAATTGTGCTGATATTGTCGGATGCAGGACAATTAGTATTCTGCCAGTTGGAGCCACCATCAATCGATAGCCAGACATTTCGTGGCAGATTACTGACACTACCATTTGTGACTACTGTCACGAAGTTAACATCGTCTGGGGCTATGGCCACATTCCATACACGGAAGTTACCTCGCTCGGCTGGAGTCATTGCCTGGTAGAGATATCGGCTGAACCTGTCGCTCCATGATATGCCGCTATCGGTAGATTTATATAAAGCTTTACCTCCAGTGGTGTTGTCCGGGCTAGGGGTATTAATGGCATAAAAAGTCTTGCCGTCTGAGCCAATGGCGATACGGCTGACCTCAGATGGGCTGACAATATCGCTCTTTTCGAAGGCTGAACCCGGTGTATCAATGGGAGCCCACTTGAGGACATTGGATTCTGCCAGTAAGGGCTCTGGGCAAGTTGCTGTCCATATACTAGCCGTTATGATGGCGATCAGTAGAGGCCTGAAGGCAGCGAGATATTTAGTCTTCGTAGCGCCTCCCGAGCGATTACTTAGCAACCATACTAGCCATTGTGAGCTTTTCATCCGGTATTCTCTCCTTTTCATTTGGATATTTAATTTCCGTAAGAATAAAAAACCCTCGGCTCCTGGGAGCTGAGGGTTTTTATCAAGTTTTGGTTTGTTGATTCACCCCCCTTACTCCGCGGAGGTTTAACTAGGCTAGGGCTGGCGTTCTGACTTTCACAGTAGGCGGGGCTGTGCTGGAGTTCCACCGGCTTGCATTCCAATTAAGCTCTTGGTCACCCAAGAACACCCTAATAGTTGATCGTACAGCAGGAAAGTGCTGGTTCCTTTACATCACTACCTCCAAAATGTCAAAAGCGTCATCAAGTAGCTTGGTCTATTGAATTTTTCATTCAGGCATACCAAATATCTCAGGGTGAATAAATTTTGCCACTTCCTCTAAGCCATCTATTACTCTTGGGCCGGGACGCTCTATAAAGTTGGCATCGCTTATTTTATAGACGCGGCTGTCGCGCATTGCGTCTACACCTCTCAGTCTGGCTTCTTTCATTATGTTGTTGTAGATGAGATCCCCTGTAGTACCCATACCACTGACGATGATGACTTGAGGGTTTTTAGCGATAATCGATTCTAGCGAGACGACATGTGATTTCTCAAAGTCTTTGCTAAAGATGTTGGCCCCACCGGCCTTCCAGATTAGGTCATCGATGAAAGTCTCAGAGCCCATCGTCCAAATTGGGTCATACCATACAGCATAAAGAACTCTAGGCCGTTGTTCTGGGGGTAACCCTGCGGTTTTCGTTGTTACTGCTTGAATTCTATTGGTTAAATCATCAACTAACTTTGTGGCTGCTTTACTTTTCCCGGTAATTTCTCCTATTAGTTTGATATCGTCCAACACAACATCTAGAGATGACGCTGACATGATGATGACCGTTAGGCCTAATTTTTCTAAGGCTGGAAGCACAGTATTTTCATGTATTGCCTCGGCGATGATGAGGTCAGGCTGTTGTGAGACCACTTTCTCTAGGTCGGGATTAACATATCCAGCTACTCGCGGCTTGTATTTAGCTGCCTCCGGATAGTCACAATAGTCGGTCGTACCTACTAGCCTGTCTTCGAGCCCCAGCGCATAAATGATCTCAGTATTGCTCGGGGCAAGCGAGATAATCCGTTGTGGTAGCCTCGAGATTTTTACTGTTCTTCCCAGATCATCGACTACAGTTAGTGGAAAGGTGGGGAGTTTCTCGAGCTCTGGTTCAGCCTGTTCAGGTGGCATCTCCTGGCTTGGTGGCGATTGTGGTGTGGTAGGCTTTGCAGGTAAAGGTGCACCAACACAGGCAACTGAGCAAATTAATCCCAATATCGCCACCAGACTTAGAAAAGTTGAAATACACTGTTTCATCTATGACCTCCTTTCTACTTAAAAATTACAAAAAATCCCCCTGCTTCTGGGAACAGGGGGATTAAATAAACAATAAATCCCACCCCCTTACTCCGCGGAGGCAGCTATACCTAGTAGGGCCGATGTTCTGACTCTTACAGCAGGCGGGACTGTGCCGGGATTCCACCGGCTTGCATGTCAATTATGCCCTTGGTCACCCTCGGGCACCCTACCACAGTTATTCA
>Ga0315296_10004416_pt1 | contig 11474 bp, 12 predicted proteins | sample YL17G14_18_MG_FD_203921 | JGI IMG/M metagenome (GOLD analysis project Ga0315296, IMG submission 203921) | Sediment microbial communities from Yellowstone Lake, YNP, Wyoming, USA - YL17G14_18 | ecosystem: Environmental > Aquatic > Freshwater > Lake > Sediment | place: USA: Wyoming | collected...
CTGGAGATCCATGCTCTTTACATAAATAGGCTCGATATCGCTAAGTCCCCTAGCCCTGACAGAATCCTCTACCTCAAGAATAGGTATATCCGAACTAATGGTCTCCGGCCGCCTTGGCCCACTCTTAAAAATTTTTCTCAATGATTCCATAGTATCCCCGCTGGCAAATGTGTCGATTGCCTTATGTATATTTAACCTTTTCCCGTTGGACCAAGCTTCCAGACATTATCCCCGACATAATGGAGGTTCTTTATTGCCCGCCCCCTAGGAGCTTTCATTTCTGAACCAGCTACAAGCGCCAAGCCGATGGCGAGCGGCTTGCCATGTCGTTCATCGATTATAACCACGCCATCGTGGGGCATGATACCCTCGTCTGCCTTAACAACCCCCGGGGCCATGATGTCAGCACCACCCACCACGTGTGGCACAGCACCCATGTCGATGACGACGCGTTTTAGGGGGATTTGATCCAAGGAAGTTAAGGTTGGAAAAAGCCCATCCGAAGTTTTTAAAAGAAATGGTTTCCCGTTCGCAAATATCACTTCACGCCCGCCTTCTATCTCTACTATTTCAATTGCACCCGTTAGTACCTCAGAGGCTGCCTTACCGAACCTTTCAACGAGTTCGGACGAAAGCTGTTTTACTTCGGCCTTCTGCAGATGATATCTTCGTACGATCGGCATCAAGCTAAAGGGCGCGTGCGCGCATATATAGAAACCATTATTCAGTCATAATTTACGGTCAAATGACTGCGGGGAACCATTCCTCACAGCTTATCAGACACACATTTTAATGCTTACGTCATAATTACAGACGGTGGTCATCTGTCAGAAATAGGTAAGCGAATTAGGCTCGAGCGGATTATGAACCGCGATACTCACCGCATGGTGATCGTGCCCATGGACCACGGGCTGACCATGGGACCGATAGCTGGCTTGGAGGATATGGCTACAATAGTGAACAAGGTCGCCGATGGAGGCGCGAACGCAATAATCCTACATAAGGGAATAGTTCGGGCGGGTCATCGCGGCTACGGGCGAGATATCGGGCTAATCCTCCACCTGTCCGGGAGCACCTCTCTGGGGCCCGATCCTCTAGGAAAGGTGCCCGTGGCGACTGTGGAGGAAGCCATCAAGCTTGGTTCAGACGCCGTTTCGGTACATATAAACGTGGGCGCGGCAAACGAGCCGGAACAACTCTGCTCCCTTGGTGAGGTTGCAGAGATTTGTGCCAGCTGGGGAATGCCTTTGCTCGCGATGATGTACCCGAGAGGCCCCAAGGTCAAGAGCGAGCATGATCCTGCGATGGTCGCCCACGCTGCGAGGGTGGGCGCTGAGCTCGGGGCGGATATTGTCAAGACTAATTACACTGGCGACACCGATTCCTTCAAGAAAGTGGTAAGAGGTTGCCCGGTGCCTATTATCATTGCAGGCGGCCCCAAAATGGCGACCGACAGGGACTTGCTGCAGATGGCTTCCGAGGCAATCAAGACAGGTGCGGCCGGGGTATCGATAGGCCGAAATGTCTTCCAGCATCGAAATCCTGTTGGCATGGTTCGAGCACTATCGAAGATTGTGCATGAAAAGGTCTCAGTTGAGCAGGCGATGCGCGAACTCAGACGGTGAACGAGTTGCGCAGAATCTTGTGGGTCAGGGCCGACTGGAAAAAGCCCTGGAAGGAGCGGAAGCGTTTTGCGTCAGCTGCCATCGAAGCTGGAGCAACTGGTGTGGTCGTATCGCCTGAGGAAGCTGCGAAAGCCCACGAACTTGGTGCGATCACCATTATTGCAAACAAGCCAGCGAAGGGCGTTGATATCGTAATGCTCAGCGCCGACACGGTGGCTGAGGTTGAAAGTGCAATTTTACACGCGGAGAAGTTGCGACAGAAGGGTAAAAAAGTGGCGATTCTTGTCGAGATATCAGACAAAAAACTGGAAAGAGCCGCTGTCAAGGCTGGTAAGGTTGCAGATTATATCATAGCAGTCGGACGCGATTGGAAAGTAATCCCGCTCGAGAACCTTATTGCGGAGCTACACCGCAAAGACGTGAAAATATTAGCGGGAGCCAAAAATGCCGATGAAGCGAGGATATCTGTCGAAACCTTGGAGATTGGAGCCGATGGTGTTCTCCTCGATCCAATGGAGTCGGGGCCTGGCGAAATCCGCAAAGCTTGTGAAACCATCGAGAGGCTTGCAGTCGAAAAGCTCGAGCTGGTCCCCGCCAAAATTACCTCAACTCGACCTGTGGGGATGGGCGACCGGGGGTGCATCGATACATGCTCCCTCATGGACGTCGGCGAGGGCATGCTCGTTGGAAGTCAATCCGGAGGGTTATTTTTGGTGCACGCGGAAACTCTCGAGAGCAAATTTGTGGAGCCACGACCTTTCAGGGTGAACGCCGGTGCCGTCCATGCATACGTGAGACTGCCGAACGGTAGGACCAGGTACATCTCGGAGTTGCGCGCAGGAGATGAGGTCCTGCTTGTCAATGCAAAAGGCGAGGGGAGGCTTGGCGTGGTGGGACGGGTCAAGATAGAGCGTCGTCCGCTGCTCCTGGTGGAGGCGGAGCTAGGGGGGCAATCGTTTAAGACGCTGCTCCAGAATGCAGAGACAATTAACCTTGTCGGGAAGGATGGCGCCCCGATTTCCGTGGCAAAGCTCAAGCCAGGCGACAAAGTTCTGGTGCACGTCGAGCGAGCCGGGAGACACTTCGGTGTTAAGGTCGAGGAAACGGCGGTCGAGAGATAGTCAATAGATTTACTGTGAATGACTCCAAGAGTGGACGGCCGTGAAGGCCCACAATTTTCCGAAGTACTCGAATTACATGCACCACGAAATCTCTTGACGCACAATTGTTATAAATATAACAAGTAATGCACTGCAGTGAATTGTTACGAACATTCAACTTGGACGATTAGTTTTCTCCATTACCAAAGCAAAAAGTGTAATATGCCCAAAATGCAAATTTGTTATAATTGTTATAAATATAACAAGTAATGTAAAGCAATTTGGCGGAAGTTGTGCGCGCAATTCTAAGTGATCCCTAATGCTTTTTTGAGAAGCTAAATACCCACGACATAAATTAATGTTGGTGTAGATCTTGGAGACGATTAAACTCGGCAAGCATAAGGTACGAGCGCCAGCTGTCTGTGCTTCTGTGATAGGTGAAAATGTGGATGCAATGGCAGCCGGCATAGCTAGGGCCATCGAACAACAGGCGGACATCATCGAAATCAGGCTTGACGGCTTGCGAAAAAATTCGGAATGGGAAACGCTGTTGGAAACGGAACTACCTTTAATCCTTACTAACCGAGCCGAGCGAGAGGGGGGTCATTTCAAGGGGGAAGACGGCGCGCGCATTAAATACCTGTTAAAAGGCATCGATGAGGGCGTGGCTTGCATCGACATCGAGCTCTCAACCCCACATTCCGTTTTAAAAAAAGTTATAGAAACTGCGAAAATCCATGGAACAAGCTTACTCTTAACCCATCACGATTTCAAGGAGACCCCACCGATTGCCACCCTGATAAACATCGCGGAAAAAATGGCAGGCGCTGGCTGCGACATCGCTAAAATCGTGACGTTTGCAAGGACTCCTATGGATGCGCTTACGGTTTTGAATTTCCTCAACCAAGTGCCGAGTTATGTAAAAGTGCCTGTAACAGCTTTCGCGATGGGCGAGGCCGGCAGAATATCTCGCATCGCCGCACCACTCTTTGGCTCCCCAATAGTGTACGCCGCCGCCAATGAAACAACTGCCCCCGGGCAATTCGATGTTGAGACGACCAGATTGTTGCTGCACGAGTTTGGGTTGAGGTAGAATGACCTCCAGCGGGACAAAACTCATCGCGATCATCGGCGATCCGGTCGAGCACAGTCTATCGCCCACCATGCACAATGCGGCATTCGAGGCTCTTGATCTCAACTACGCCTACATGCCCCTAAGAGTGCCACAGGGAGCGCTGGAGGGTGCAATCGCCACTGCACGGATGTTAAAAATGGCGGGCATGAATGTGACCCATCCACACAAGATAAAAATCCTAAGTCTACTCGACAAGCTCGATAAATCAGCCAAGTTGGTTGGCGCAGTAAATACTGTAAAGAACGATAGGGGAAAGCTAATCGGCTATAACACGGACGGCGCGGGAGCTGTTCGAGCGCTCGAAAGCGAAACCGGCGAGCTGACTGGCCGCAGGGTCCTCCTCTTGGGCGCGGGAGGGGCTGCTAGGGCGATCGCATTTTCCCTGGTTAAAGAAGGGGCAGAGCTGAATATCGCGAACCGCACCACCTCGAGGGCAAAGGAACTAACGGCAGCGATCAAAATGAGCCTAGGAACAAATGTTGGCATAATAAATTTAAATCGAAAGGAACTTTCCGAAACAATAAAAAATATGGACATCATCATCAATGCCACCACGATAGGAATGCACCCAGATGTGAATCGGACGCTTCTAACCGCCGACGTGATGCACAAGGGGCTCATAGTCAACGACATAGTTTATGAGCCGCTTCAGACTAGGCTGCTGACGGAGGCGAAGAAGGCCGGTGCCCGAACTGTGACCGGCCTGGGAATGCTGATCCATCAGGCAGCTCTATCCTTTGAGATATGGACGGGCAGGCGTGCGCCCATTAAAGTTATGAAAGCCGCAGCCAAACGTGAACTGCGCAGGTGGGGAAGGGCATGAAGGTCGCGATCATCGGCGCTGGTGCGATGGGTAAGTGGTTCGCCAGCTTCGCGAAGCAGAACTTGGGAGAAGTCATAGTAGCTGACATAAACGCCGCGAGGTCGAAGAAGGTCGCCAAGGAGGTTGGTGTCAAGGCAGAAGAAACCTGCGAGGATGCGGTTGAACAGGCAGATGTAGCGATAATAGCCGTACCGATCGAAAAGACTCCTGAAGTTGTCAAGTCAATGGCTAGGGCGATGCGCGCTGGCTCCCTTCTGATGGATGTGGCCTCAGTGAAGAGCGATGTCGTCCACGCGATGAACGAGCTGAAAGTCAATCTCGAGCTCGTGTCCATCCACCCGCTATTCGGCCCAGGCTCCACGATCTTGAAGGGGAAGGATTTTGTCGCGGTCCCAGTGAAGCCCGGAAAGCGCTACGCCCAGTTCAAAAATCGTCTGTCCAAACTCGGCGCCAGTATAACTGAAATGGAGGCCGAGGAACATGATAGGGTGATGGCAATTTCTCAATGTTTGACTCACTTCGTGCTCCTTTCCTACCTTTCGGCTCTCAGATCCATGAAGGAAACGAAGCTCGCGGAAAAGTTAAGCACTCCAATGTTTAGCACCTTGCTGGAACTTGCCAAGGCTGCCCTGGCTGGAAACCCCGACCTCTACGGCGAGATACAGGTTATGAACAGGTCCGCCAAGCTCACGCGTGGCATTTTTATTAAGACATGCCGTTCCCTTGATGAAGCATTCGCTGCCAACGACGTCAAAGCAATTCGCAAGATATTCAAAGAAGCTATGGCCATGTGGGGACAGCCAGAAGCGCAGTTGGCTTATAAGCGACTATACGAGCACTTTGAGGGTGGGAAAAAATGAAGGTTGGGATTCTAGGTCCAATGGGCACGTACACGGAAATAGCAGCCCACACCCAATTCGGCAATAAAATCGAAATCGTGCCTTACCCAATGATCACAGACGTTGCAGAGGCGGTTGCAAAGGGAGATGTCAAGGCGGGCGTTATCCCTGTTGAGAGCCTTCGCGAAGGTCCCGTAGGCGAGAGCTTGGACGCGCTTGCGTGGATAGACGTCAAAGTCCAAGCTGAGGTGGTATTACCAATATCGCACAGCCTGCTGGGAATACCCGGCGCCAAACTAGATAAAATAACCCAGGTGCTCTCGCATCCGCAGGCGTTGGCTCAGTGCCGAGAATTCCTGCGCAAAAATCTGCCGAATGCGGAACTGATCGAGATGGCGAGCACGGCAAAAGCCGCCGAACAGGTGAGCAAGCTCAAGCAGGCGCACATGGCCGTGATAGGCCCCCGCGCCCTCGCCGATTTCTATGGACTGAAGATCCTGAAAGAGGACGTACAGGCCGGCGAGGTAAACATCACCCGCTTCCTTTGTTTAGCAAAGGAGGATAGTGAACCTACCGGGAACGACAAGACCTCCACTGTCTTCTACACAGCCGCGGATAGACCAGGAATATTGTATGAGGTACTCAGAGAGTTCGCGATTCGAAACATCAACCTAACTAAAATCGAGTCGCGACCATCCAAGAAGGCGTTGGGAGATTATCTATTCTTCATCGACCTCCAAGGACATCGCAAGGACGACAAGGTCCGCGAAGCTTTAGAATCCGTGCGGCCGAAAGTGGCAATGTTGAAGATCATCGGCTCGTACCCGAAGCGCTTCTAGCGGGGACAATGCATGGACGCGGCGTTAAAGATAAAAAAAGCACTGGAGATAGACCCAAAGCACATCAAAATTAAGTTAACAACCTTCATCAAAAAAAATGTCGAAAAAACCAAGGCGAAGGGTGTGGTGATCGGACTTAGCGGTGGCTTGGACTCATCAACCACAGTTACCTTATGCGTTGAAGCTTTAGGTGCAGGTCGCGTTTTGGGAGTTTCCATGCCTGAGGCTGGAGTAACAGATCCAAGTGATGCGACGGATACCGACGAGCTGGCAGACAAGCTGGGCATCGATTTCAAGGTGGTCGACATTACGCCAATGGTACTCTGCATGCGCGCAAACTTGGGTAATTTCAAAGAAGATGCCGCACTATCATCCGCTAATATCAAGCCGAGGGTCCGGATGATTGTATTATATTATTATGCAAACCTGCTCGATCGTCTGGTAGTTGGGTGCGGCAACCGCAGCGAGCTCCGCGCGGGTTATTTTACGAAGTACGGTGATGGAGCTGCAGACTTACTGCCAATCGGTCCCCTATACAAGACACAGGTCAAACAGCTTGCAATCCATCTCGGAGTCCCAGACCGAATAATTCGCAAGGCGCCAACAGCTGGCCTTTGGAAAGGACAGACCGATGAGGCTGAGCTAGGGATGTCGTACGAGAAGATCGACAAGATTTACGTCGGTTTGGATTTGGGTTTGAAGTTGAATGAGATAGCTGAGGCCGCAGGTGTGAAAATAGGAGATGTTAAAAAATTAATTAAACGCGAGCAGACAAACGCCCATAAGCTCAGAGCTCCAGAAATCCCGGATTTACAATCACTTAGCCGGAACTAAATCTACGCACATGCCAGCGGCTACGGTCTGCCCGCCGTGACGGACAGCAAACCTAGCTAATTGTGGGATTTCGCTCACTCGTTCTATGACAAATGGTTTACTGGGCACAACTCGAACCACTCCGGCGTCGCCCTTACGCAAACTGCTCGGCTTCTCTTCGATAGCCGTGCCCGTCCTAGGGTCTATCTTCTGCAGAATTTCCTCGATGCTCCCTGGGACGTTGGCTGCATGACAGTGAAAAAGTGGCATAAATCCAGGGGTTATGTCCGTTGGTGTAGCAAGCACTATTATCTTCGCGGTAAATTCTCGAGCGACCTTGGGCGGCGAGTCCGGGTGCCCGACAACATCCCCCCTCTTTATGTCTTCCCTTGTGATGCCGCGGACGTTGAACCCTATATTATCGCCAGGCACAGCTTGCTGGATCTGTTGATGATGCATCTCTATCGATCTTACCTCACCACTAACCCCCGAGGGCTCGAATACGATTGTTTCTCCAACTTTTATCACTCCAGTCTCAACCCGCCCTATCGGCACTGTTCCAACTCCAGTGATTGAAAAAACATCCTGAACGGGTAGGCGAAGGGGCTTGTCCAAAGGCTTATCTGGCTCCTTGAACACCTCTAGTGCCCCCTCAATAGTCGGTCCATTGTACCATGGCATCTTGGGGCTTGGCTTCGTCACATTATCGCCATGAAACGCCGCAACAGGCACGTAAAGCAGCTTGTCGGCCTCCTTATAACCTATGCCGCCGAGCAAGGAAATCAGATCCTGCTTGATCTTTTCGTAAGCGTTGCGATCGAAGTTCACGAGGTCCATCTTGTTTATTGCGACAACAATTTGATCCACCCCCAGCGTGAAAGCGAGCGCTGCGTGCTCTCGCGTCTGTGGCATTATTCCATCGTCTGCCGCCACCACCAGAATTGCCGCATCAGCCTGGCTAGCTCCAGTAATCATGTTTTTGACGAAGTCCCTATGACCTGGGGCGTCGATGACCGTTATCTCATTTTTTGGTGTCTCGAGTTTCTTGTAAGAAAGGTCGATCGTGAGCCCTCGCTCTCTCTCCTCCTTGAAGCGGTCCATAACCCAGGCAAATTTGAACGACCCGGCCTCATCACGCAGGTCCTTTTCATGCACCACACCCTTTTCAACCAGCAGTCTTCCTACAAGTGTGGACTTGCCGTGGTCAACGTGGCCGATGAAAATCAGGTTGATGTGCGGCTTTGCCATGTCGTCACTGTTGTGGGGCCGGTGGTGCCGGTGTCGATTCCCCTGTAGCCGGTTGCTCCGTAGGCACATTTTCTGTTGCGGGTGCCGCCGGCGTCACCGGAGCTGGTGGCTCTGAAGTCAACTTCAGGAAATTTCTCAAGTTTGTGTTCCCCTGCCGAAGGTCTCGCGAGAGCTTCTCAGCCGCCCGGCGCAGGGGCTCGGTTTGTACCTTGATTATTTCGAGTTTCCCGCGCTCGAAATCGTAGAGCTTGTTCGCGATCCTGTCCGCTTGTGAAGCACACCCTTCTATGTTGTCCAACAACCTCCGAACGCCCTCCGTGGATCGGCCCTCACTAGACTTCAATTTCTTCATGCTGGAGCGTATGTCCTCCGTGAGGCTGTATGCTCCCCTGTTCAACTTGCTCCGTGTTAGCTCGTCAAATCCATGCTTGCCCATTAATATCGATAGGCGCTCGCTCAATAACCAGGAATTTGAGGCCAATGAGCTGAAGTCCGTGCTTGCTATTTTCATGGCGGATTCCACATCACCCTCGCCGATGCGTCGAATACCTGCGGCAGGCTCTCCCACGTCCGCCCACAGGGTGAAATTCTCTAAAGGAATGCGCGCAACCTCGGCAGGTGGCTTATTTTGTAGATAAAATGTGGCTATCGAGACCAAGATTGCGGCGGTAGCGATACCAACTGTGCCAACAGTAATCGGCGACACCTCTTCCGTGCTGCTTCCAACGACGGTCATGGCTGCTACCGCAAAAGCTGCCAATGCCACGAGAAATGCGCCAGTTGCGATTAGGGGTATGCGCATCTTATCGTTTTTAGATTGTTATGCTACTCAAAAAGCTTTTTCTTACCTGAAAAATTACAAAAAATTCTCCACCCTTAGATTTTTGATAGTTTTAAGTTAGCCGAGGAAAGATTCAATGACAGCAAGACCGAAAGTCCTTCCGGGGAAGAGAGATGAGTAGAGTTCCAAAAGCACATCCGCGCGCCGAATCCCTGCGAGTCCGCGAACGCCTCGTGGATGGCTTTAAATCTGGTTTGGTGGTGCCCGAAGGGTTGACCGCACATGGTCGAGGGGAGGCGTTTGACTATATCCTAGGCGAGCGGACCTCCAAATTTGCCCGCCGAGCGATAGAAGCGGCAGTTGCAGAGATGCTTTTGGCCGAGCGCCCGGTGATCTCCGTGAACGGCAATGTCGCAGCCCTTGTGCCAGCAGAGATCGTGACGCTGGCGAGGCTTGTCGGGGCAAAGGTAGAGGTCAATCTATTTCATGGTTCCAAGAAGCGCGAGATGGCGATCGCGAAATATCTACGCACGCATGGTGCTCGTGAAGTGCACGGGGTAGATTTGAAATTTGCTACGCAAATACCGGAGGTGAACAGCGACAGGCAAAAGGTCGACAGACGTGGCATCGCGGCATCGGACGTAGTGCTCATACCGCTAGAGGACGGGGATCGAGCAGAGGCCCTGACGAAGCTGGGAAAGCGGGTAATAGCGATAGACCTAAACCCGATGTCAAGGACGTCGAGGGCGGCAGATATTGCTATTGTCGACAGCATCACAAGATCTCTCCCTCTAATGATTAAAACCGCAAAGGGCCTGTCACAAAAGCCGCGCGAGAAACTCCAGAAAATCATGAAAAAATTCGATAATAACGCCAATTTGAACGCATCACTCAGATTTATGCTTGAGCGCCTAGAAAATCTTTCCCGTGGGTGATAGCTTGAAGCCCGTCGTGCAGGTCGCGCTAGATGTCGTCGATGTCGAGCATGCGATGAAAATTAGTAAGCTGGCCGTCGATGGCGGCGTCGAGTGGATAGAGGCTGGCACGCCGTTGATCAAGGCAGCCGGGCTAGAGGTGGTCGGACGGCTCAGGAGCGCATTTCCTAAAAAAACAATTGTCGCGGACATGAAGACGATGGATGCCGGCGCGCTGGAGGTGGAGCTCGCGGCCAAGGCGGGGGCCGATGTCGTCTGTGTGCTCGGAGCTGCTGCCGACGCTACGATATCCGAAGCCATAAAGGCTGCTAGAAAGCACGGTGTTAAGGTGCTCGTCGACCTCATAGCTGTAGCCGACCCGCGTGCCAGAGCGGAGGAAGTGGAGAAGCTCGGCGCTGACTACATATGCGTGCACATTGGACTCGATCAGCAGAAGCTTGGCGTCGACCCACTAGAACAGCTCTGCAGCCTGGCCGGTTCTGTTAATGTGACGATAGCAGTTGCCGGCGGGGTGACGGCGAAGACCGCGCCCGAGCTCGTCAGGCGTGGTGCATCGATCGTCATTGTCGGTGGTGCCATTACAAAGTCGAATGATATAACGCGCGTTGCGCGGGATATCGTGAACGCGGTTCAAGATGTCGGAAGTAGGTGTTAATTTAGCCACAATCGGTGATTAATAATCGTGGCTAGCGGGGATAACAATGGAAAAAATAACTACCGCTGTGCTTAGGGAGATGAAGGACAGAAAGGAAAAAATAGTCATGCTTACAGCCTACGATTACCCCACAGCCAAGATGGAGGACGAGGCAGGAATTGATGCGATTCTAGTGGGTGATTCTCTCGGCAACGTCGTACTGGGCTACCGCGACACCCTGTCGGTAACGATGGATGAAATGGTCCACCACACAAAGGCCGTGGCGAGGGGGACCAAACATGCGCTGGTTATCGCCGACATGCCTTTCCTCTCGTATCAGGCGAGCACGGAGGACGCGATAAGGAACGCCGGGCGCCTCATCAAGGAAGGGCGGGCCGAGGCCGTGAAGTTGGAGGGTGGCCGTAGCGTGATCGATAAGGTCGAGGCGATCATCGGGGCAGGAATTCCGGTCATGGGACACCTAGGCATGACTCCACAGAGTATCCACCAGTTCGGGGGCTACAAGGTCAGGGGAAAAACAGAGGTAGCTGCCAAAACAATAATTGGGGATTCAAGGATTCTAGAAAAAGCCGGCGTCTTCGGCATCGTTCTGGAGTGCATGCCCTATCAACTCGCTAGGATGATCACCGAGAAAGTCGATGTCCCAACCATAGGCATCGGGGCGGGGCCGTACTGCGATGG
>Ga0315296_10004417_pt1 | contig 11473 bp, 8 predicted proteins | sample YL17G14_18_MG_FD_203921 | JGI IMG/M metagenome (GOLD analysis project Ga0315296, IMG submission 203921) | Sediment microbial communities from Yellowstone Lake, YNP, Wyoming, USA - YL17G14_18 | ecosystem: Environmental > Aquatic > Freshwater > Lake > Sediment | place: USA: Wyoming | collected...
AAGCAGGAATCCAGAATTATCCAAACCGTCCGCATTCCGCACCGAGCGTGGAATGGCAAATTCAGTAAATCCCGCGACCTGTACCATAAGGGGTCGCCACTTACAAACACTCAGTCGCAGGCACGCGCCACTACCTGCCTTTTGCGATCTTATCGAGCTTGTTATCCAGGGCGATAAAGATGACGCCCACAAATATCCATATCAGATGATACGGCTGAGCAGCGATAAGATACAGCCAAGGCGCGTAACACCCATACCAGATCGGGCACCCTGGATGATAAGGGCACCCACCTGGCTAACAAAACTCAATAGCATTCCAAGACACGCCAGTGCAATAATTATAATGCCGGCAGTTCTCATTGATAAGGCCTCCCATAATAATTTGTCGTCTATCGCTCGGTCGTGGTTCGTTCCGATCAGCGGTCGGCTAAAGCCTGGCCGAGTTTGTATGCTCTTGCCAAAAGCTCTGGTTTTTGCAGGATGTCACCTTTTTCGCTGACGCCGGGGGCAATGATTTTGCCGACCAGTTTCATTTCCAGGTACTCAAAGCTCTTCTGGAAAAGTTCGACTACAAGGTGGGCTGCCTCGGGATTTTCTTCCTCGAATGGAACCGCTATCACCGCGGATTTGCCCTTTATCTTGTTCCTATTGGCTGACGAATTAAAGTAGGCGAAACGGTCTATGAAAAGCTTCATCAAGCCGGTCGGCCCGTACCAGTAGACCGGCGTACCGAAGATAATGGCATCGCTTTCGGCAATCTTTGGATAGATACCGCACATATCGTCTTTCTTGGTGCAGCTTTCCGTCTTCCAGCAGCGGTGGCATCCGTCACACTCTTTGATACTCAGCTCGCCTAAGAATAGCTCCTCGACCGCAGCTCCTTTTGCTTTGGCGCCTTCGGCTATTTTTCTGACCAGTATATGTGTATTTCCGTTTTTGCGTGGACTTCCCACGACGGCAAGTATTTTCTTCATGACTTTTCTCGTGTTACTATTTAGCCCCGGAATTCATTGCGGGGTTTCTCTGCTCAATTCATTCCGGGGTCTCTCACAGCCGAGCATTTCGACAGTGTCGTAGTAGATTCTACCCGCAAGTTCAGCCTGCGAGAAGCAGCAATAGAGTTCGGATATGCAGCGTCAGGTCCCGGGCCTACGTATTTTTGCCCCGTTCTGTCATCCTGAGCGGAACAGAGTGCAGTCGAAGGATATGCCCTGCGGCCTTACAAATTCCTTTCGGCCCTTCGGATTTGTTTAGGATTTCTGCCCTGTTGGTAGGATGGTGCAACTTCGCTGCCCATGCGGATCGCTATTGTGGAAAGTACATATTTTTGCGGCGGGCCCCGTCATTTTGGCCGAAGAATAGGGGGTACAGTAGCGGGGAAAAAATTTCGATGCCGTCCTGACGGCAGGTAGGTATAACATTTTTCGGTCAGCCAGTTCCTCGTCAGCATCTTCAAGTCTGCCGCATTAACAGCCCCATCTCCATCCAAGTCGGACCCGTCGCACTCGTCGCAATCCACATCCATCCACCACAGGGCGAACAGAGAGAAGTCTCCCATGTCTACACGGTAGTCATGGTCTAAATCGCCCAACACCTTGCAGGTTTCTTCTCGAAGGATATCGATGTATAGATGCCCATAGTCCGTATATTGATACCCTTGTGTATAATCACTGCCCCCAGGAGAATCATCCAGTGCTGTAGTTCCGCTTGTTCCTGCAGTGGGTTCAATTTGTGTATCTTCATGCCATTCGTTAAAGGATGTGATCATGAGCATATTATTGGCCAGCGGATCTGCCTGTGGCACGACAACGTTCCTGAGCATTGATCGGAAGAAATCACCTTCCACAGATTGGGGATCGTCTTGAAAATACCTCGGTGCGCCGGTATGACCGGATCGCACAGCGCGGTCGTTGAATCCCGGGCAGGCAAACGGAATTAGACCGACATTCACACTGTTCGCTGCAGCCTTGGCATCATTCAAAATGGTGTCCAGCCGACTCAGGACTGCATGGGTGGAGCCAAAGGCCCCCATGGTTTGACCGTATACATCATAGGCGGTCACGGCATCCCATTTGGCCGCATAAGAGGATTTGTAATTACGGCCAAACACATCGTCCGCGACAATATATAAACTGGGAAATGCCGCGCGTAAATCGGCCAAGGCTTGGTCTCCCCGGTCCCGGAAATAGACCCGCGTGAGATAAATAAACACCACAGGCCGCCCGTCGATCCGCAAGTAGTGAGGCTGATCGAAATAATGCGTGGAGAGATACGTAAAGTCTGGCAGCAGTTCTGAATAGTCCGGATTGGAAAGAGACCCTAATCGACCGGTGGATTCATACAGAATGGCATATTTCAGTTTTCCTGCAGAAGCATGAGGAAGAATATGCCTCTTGAGCATTCTGTCTTCATAACTTCCAGGCCCCCACCAGCTGCACGCCCAGAAATGGATATTAGCCATTACACTCTGGTCAATATGAGCTGCAATGACATTAGTGTCAGCGTTGTCGTAGAATCCCAGGAGTGGCCTCTGTTTAGGAACAAGGTGCTCTCGCAGGGTGCGGTCGAATTTATGTCCGCCGGTATCCGGCCCGTACCAGGGATAATAATAGGCCCCGACAATGACATCTTGTTGCTGTGTCCAGGCGCAACCGCATAGAAGGATGACCAGTAACAAGCCTGTCTTGAATCTACTCAACACAGCGTCTCCTCGTTTCGATTTTCTTAATATGAGCGAGGGCGTTTGATACGTCGTATCAAACGCCCTGGTAAACTCAAGTGTATGCCGATCCGACTCAATATTAAGTTGGTCGCAAAATGCTACAGAGCGTTATTCTCCAGCCAATTGGCTGCCATCAATGCGAAGTCCCGGATATCGACCGTACAATCGGCATTGACATCACCGGGCAGCGGTACGTAGCCAGGCAGTGATTTTGCGGCTTCACAGCTATCGCTATATACATTAATCGTCACGGTGTCGGAACCAGTATATTCACCGTCAAAGGCCTCCAACTGGAAGACATACTGGCCCACGGCTGTCAAGGTAACACTCGTATCCTGGGCATTGGCTGTCGCTATAACAGCAGTTCCTGCATTGGGTTCATTAACCACCGTCCAGTGCACAGTATAAGGAATGAGCGCGCCGTCATCGGTGACGGTCGCGTCAAGATTCATTATCTTGGAACCGTCTTCCAGCCAGGTAACTATATTGGCTCCGGCGTCCACTCGGGGAGGTATATTATCTGCGAAGAAACTGAAGATAGGACCAAAAACCGGATCGTTGGGACTGCCGACATAAGCATCGACTGCCCAATAGTAACGCTTCTTTGCTTGCGTTTGCACGACGACGGAGGTCACGTTCTGCTTATTAACGACGCGGATGGCTGCCGGGTCGGTAAACTGCTTCAGCGCATCATAGTCGTCGGTGAAGTAAACGTTAACAGGTACCGGCTGACCGGGGACACACGGGTCGGGCAAAGTCCAGCTTAACTTCACGCTGCCCGGTGGCACACGGCCGTCATCTGACGGGAATGGCTTAAGAGGATGGACACCTCTTACCACTAGCCTGCCGGGTGTTTCATTGGGATCCACTACAACCTCGCCAACTCCGCCATAGGCCTTGACTACACCGGCGCCAATAGCCGTATCGAGATAGGTCCGATTTGCCGACGTATCCCGAAGTTGCATGGTACCACCCCTGAAATCTACAGTGGCATTCGCGCCAGTATTCCTCAGACCCTGGGAATCAGTCCCTTCGAGGATGTTTATGGAGCCACCTTCCAGCGTAACGACGCCAGTCCCCGTCGCGGTTGTGGCGACATGGAGGTTTTGACCGAGCATGTTGATGGTTCCACCTTCATACACGGTAAGGTGCCCTTCGCCCTCACGGCCCACCTGAAGACGCATCCTGCAATTCAGCACACCGCCATCATGGACCTCTAAATAACCGGCCCCTTCCCCCACGTCTTCAGCGCCATAACCGATGATGAACCAATCGTAGACCGTTAGGCTTCCTCCTTTGACAATCTTCAATGGGCCTCCACCGAGATCAACATTTTTTGCCTCAGCTCCCACAATATCAAGTATGCACTCGTCTGGGGTGGTGAACATTGCCTTGTTACTGCTTGTGGGCAGCGCGCCGAGGCTCCAGTTGCCGACGTTGCTCCAGAGTTTGCTTCCGGCCGCCGGCGGGACCCAATTGTTGTTCTGGGCTTCAAGCACGCCGGCCAAGCACAAGACAATACCTGCACACAACACAATTCGCGTTCTCATGATACGTCCTCCTACATAAAAGGTAACCGTTCACGGGTATGCTGATTTGGCTCAATCTTAAGTTGCTCGGAACATGCTACAGAGCGTTATTTTCCAACCAATTGGCTGCCATCAATGCCAGGTCCCGCAAATCGACCATGCAATCGGCATTGATATCCCCTACCAGGGATACATAGCCCGGCAGTGACTTGGCCGCTTCGCAGCTATTGTCGAATACTTCGATCGTGATCTCAGCAGTACCAATATTGTCAACAGCCTCGCCGTCATCGGCAGTCAGTCGTAGAGTATATACGCCGGTTTCGGTGAAGGTCACGACCGTATCCTCTGCAGCGGGGCTGGCGATGATGGCTGTGCCTTCGTTGGGCTCGCTGACGACAGACCACGTTGTGGTGGGCGCCACTGTTACGTCATCTGTGACTGTTCCGTCCAGACTAACGTCAACAGTTCCGTCGGTCAACCAGGGCGCAATCGGGTCCGCCGACACCTGTACCGTGGGGGCCTGGTTGCCGACCCAGAACGAAAAGATAGGGCCCCACACCGGATCAGCTGCGCTGCCCACGTAGGTATCCACCGCCCAATAGTATCGCGTCTGCCCGACAGCCGTCACGCTAACGGAAGTCACGTTGCTCTGGCTGACAACCCGTATGGATGCCGGGTCGGTAAAGTTCTTCAGCGCATCATAGTCGTCGGTAAAGTAGACGTCAACCGGCACCGGCTGACCGGGCACACACGGGTCGGGCAAAATCCATCTCAACTCCACCTCGCCTGGTAATACAAAGCTGCCCTCTGTTGATGGGAATGGCTCAAGAGGATGAACGGCAGTAATTGTAGTTTTTCCTGCGTTTCTCACGTCAAAGTCCACGTTCACTGTCCCGGCACCGCCAAAACCTACTATTTTCCCGGCAGCGATATAATCGTTTATCTTCCAAGCATGATCCCCGTCAATGGTAACAACACCATTTCTGACGTCCATAAGCGAGCCATCCTTAATCGAATTGGTGGCGTGAATATTCTGGAGATCCAGAAGGCCGGCAATGACCTTTAGAAATCCAGTACCGGTTTCCCAGCCAAGCCCGGTCATTTGTGAGACGCGGATATTTCCTCCGATGATATCCAAGGTACCGGGTCCACCTTCAAGAAGTCCAACCCACATGTGCTCACCAAAGGTCACACTACCGCCCGTCTCAACGATCACATGAGCGGTATTGTTGTATCCGACAGCCGACCATACAGCACCCGTTGTAAGGCTTCCTCCGTCCACAACACGAAGCACACCGCCCGGCCCGTTATCGCCCTGGACAAGCTGGCTGAAAGATTGCGCGTCGGTCACTACACACTCTGCGGCGCCGTCCACATTAAACACGGCTTTTCCGTTAGGGTCGCCAGGGACATCGACAGGGACACCATTGGTCCAGTTTGCCCCAACACCCCAGTCGCCCGTAGCCGGCGGAAATATTCCATTGGCCGCAGGGTTCCAAACCGTAGCCGCGCTCGCCATGCTCGCCATCAACAAGACGGCTACTACACACACTACATTTACGCTTTTCATCATACTATCACCTCCTTCAAAGACGGTTACAATAACGACGACTGTGTTTACTTAGCACAACTTTTTTCGGATTTGGTTCTACCTTCGTTACAAATCACATACAGGTTGTTTTAAGCGAGCTAAAATCCAGACATCCTACCTCTTCATTTATACCCAATGCCTGCCGTTGTATCAAGAGAGATTTTTGACAGCCGCCTTGTAAATAACAAGATGCGGTCCTTGTGGCCGGCATCAGCCACCATACGTACTTGTGGATGGCGTAAAGCTCGCATCATGAGTCTTACCCCGCAGAGCTCATGGCCAAATGCAAATGACGCCTGTACGAAATCATCCCGTACGGGCGCCGAACTTGTTCAAACACATTGGCCAACCAATACTCTTGTGTTGAATCCCCCGCCAATTGGGCCGGGGGATTTAATTTTCAACATAGTCAAATCAGATTCTTATTTTTTACGTCTCAATAGCAATCCGCCCAGACCCAGCAGAATCATTGATGCCGGTTCCGGAACTACAACGGTCGTTACACCATCAGCAAAACTTGCTTGCACATTGCCGAGAATGCCATCGCCGGATATTAGTCCAGCAGCGGCATAATTGGCTATCACACCTTCAAAATCACCAGGAAGGGTAACTTGACCGGTTCCATAGAGGTTAAGCATCGAGCCAGGGTGAATCGAGGTCCCAGCGTCGTGAATATTGGCCAGAGCCAGAAGACCGCCGTCATTGACGTTTACCGTACCAGTACCACCTGATGGGTTTACGGCGTCTATCGTGCCAATGCCGATCATGCCTACGACGCTGAGAGTTCCGCCAGTGATATCAACGGTACCGATTGAATCGGTGTTGGAGGCAACCCACAGATGACCGGCAATGTTCATAGCTCCGCCATCGATATTAAGGATACCGGTTGTACCAACATTGCCGCCAACCATCACCCAACCGCCATTGGCGTTCACAACTCCGCCTGCGTTGATTGTCAGTCTACCGGTGACGGCGCCGTTGTTTCCAACCTTACTAGTGCCTAGCACCGTAAGGACTCCACCGCTATTAACCACCAGTCCACCGGACTCATCAACACCCATTTGAAACTTACTAATAGTTGGAGCCGCGTAGTCCAATGTAACTGTGTTGTCGCCCCAGTTGAATCGGACGGTATCGCCTGAGCCAGGCATAACACCGCCTTCCCAACCGGCTCCATCCGAAGGATCAATATCGTCCCACGAGCCGCTACCCTTATAACGAATAGTAGCGGCACTACCAACACTTGCCATCAACAAGACGGCTACTACACATAGTACATTTGCGCTTTTCATCATACCATCCTCTCAAAAAAAGATTAGTGTAACATTAAACGGCATGGTTCAGAAGAGGGTAGCACTTTTCTGAGCCCCGCAAGTTGCGATTTTGTCCGTAACTCCTGCTTTGACAGACTATTATAAGTGTTCGTGGCCATTGAACCGGCTTGAAAAGTGTTACCTTTAGCCATATGAAGTTGAACCATGCCCATTAAACGACTAATGTTACGTTAAGTTTCACAAACCGGAATTTCGTTTCTTATGACTTCCTTCTTTGAAAACTAGAAACTCTCTTTCTCCTGTACGTCGTGACGGTGCCCTCCTCCTTTCGGAAGGCTAACGAAAACCTGCAAACCACGCCAGTTCTTTTCCTATTTATACCAGATTGCCGATTTTCTCGTCAAGAAGAAATTGCGAAATATTAGTGTTTCTTCGACTAAAAGCTTCGAGTACACATAACTCTCTGTGTTGGACGCTCTTGTACTGGGTTTCCCAATCTGAGAGAGACTGCGTTCTGAGGACTTAAGTGGTTTCGCATTAAGGCTTTATGGCCTCGCCTATGCCCAACTGTCCGATACGCTGATCGTCATGGCAGCGGATACGCGATACGCTTCACGGGATACGGCCCAGGAGTGGTTTGGGATTGCCGAGATACGGTTTGCGCAACGCAGTAGGTAGTCCCCGGAGATTTTGTCCGGAATTTGCTTGAGAAAAAACGGCTTATCGGGTATAATATATAGATAACAAATAAGCTAAAAGCTTATGGGTTAGAAGTCACAGGTGAAAACTAAAAAGTTAAAACACGCTGTGTAAGTAGATGAGCGTATGAGAGGATGGGTAAAGGAGAAGCCCATAAACGCATTCGCCCAATCCGTGTTCATCAGTGGAATCCGTGGTTAATGCTAAGAAGGCGGCGATCATTTTTGCTAAATTATGCAAAACAAAGCCAATTTCCCAAAAGGATAGATGAGCGTAAACCGTTATAGTGAAAAGGGACATGAAAATTTAGGTGTCTGCAGACTGGGCAGAGAAACAAAGCCAATCAAAGCCAAAGCCAATGTCAAGATGGATTTGCACTATCGACGAACGAAGACTGGAGACGGGGGGAATCGAACCCCCATTTCCGCGATGCGACCGCGGTGTGCTCCCGTTATACCACGTCCCCGGATTTGCCCGTATACCCTATTTTAGCAAGCCCTTTCTGAATTCCAGGATCGGCATCACAGTCGTAAGCTAAAGCAGGGCAATAACTTAGAACAGCCATTTTTCGTAGCAAACTACCTTCTCGATCGCCTGGCGGTTCGGCTCTTTTCTGCTGTCCGCTGGATAGCCGACGGCCATTAGTTCGATTATAGCGATGTCTTGGGGAATGCCTACAATCGGCCTGACTTTTTCCGGATAAAACGAGCCGATCCAGCAGGTTGCCAGCCCTAACTCCGCTGCCTGCAAGGCGATATGTTCAAGCGCGATAGCTACGTCGATCGGGCCGACCGCCTGGCCGCATCGCATCACCTCGTTGCTTACGCTGCAGGCAACAATTATCGCCCCAGCGTTTTGGAGAAAGTTTTGGTTATTCGCAGCTTGGGCGATCTTGTGCTTGGTTTCTTTATCAGTTACCGCCACAAAGCGCCAATCCTGCAAGTTTTTTGCCGATGGCGCCAGCCGGGCAGCCTCAAGAATCTGTTCGAGCTTTTCCCGTTCTATCGGCTTATCCTGATATGCCCGGCAGGAATACCTTTTGCGAATCACATCAAGCACTGTCATAAAGCACCTCGAATTCCCACGCCGATAGCGACTGGACTGACGAACAACCGCCGGATATAAGTATAAAATCATGTGGGGATTGACGCAAGGGGTAAAAGTATATTATTCTCTTGCTCAGAGTAAGGGCGATTAGCTCAGTTGGCTAGAGCGCCTGCCTTACACGCAGGAGGCCGCAGGTTCAAGTCCTGCATCGCCCATTATTATCTAATCAAACAGCACGTAGTACCCTGTGACTCTTAATTTTATCATTTTATAGTTACTTACTGACGCAATGTTATGCAAGAATCGGTTGATGGCAAGTTACAACCGAAGATGCCCGCATCAAATTGAAACGCCTCTATCCACAAATTAAAATGTCATGAGGTAGTAGTTGGTTGTGCTAAGTGCTCATCATGCGTTGTCTGCACCGCGTCTGACAAAACTTGCTCTTACTTACGCCTTTTTCAGTGCCAAACGCCGATACGTCGTTTACCCGCTGGTAAAGAACTGCTAAGGGGGGGATTTTGCCGGCTGTGCTGCTGCCGCCCGTGCAGGATTCCGCTACGGCGATGGTTTTGTTTTGTTGGACCAGTTTTTCGCCCACGACATCGGCCAGCGTCTGTTCATCGGTTCCATAGACCAATTCTCCCAAGGTGCTGCGGAGCAATTCTTCATCTTTTTCAGCCAGTTTTTGGGCCTGCAGTTTGTCCTTCGCCGTTGCGATGACGTAGAGTGTAATGACGCCGTGTTCCACAGTACAGTTGATTAGCGGATTTCTGCCTCGCTGCATAAGGTCGCCGAGCAACGCGGCGATTTCTGATTCGGCTTTTCCGAAGCATTTGAGCTTGCGCACTTCTATGGCCTGGTCGCCGGCAAACTCTCCGGCCTGGGCAAGGACGGAATCTTGAAACATCTGCTTCATTTCGCCGGGCACGCCGGGCAAAGCAACCAGCAGCTTACCTTTTGCCCTGGCCATTATACCTGGGGCGGTGCCGAGTTTGTTGGCAATAGGCTCGGCGCCGGCTGGTATGTATGCCTGGCGTCTGCAATTTTGCGGCATTTTCCGGCCCCGCGTGGCAAAGAGAATCTGTATTTTTTCCAGAAGCTCGTTATGGAACTGCAATTCGGCGCCAAGAAGCTGTGCAAACGCTTGGCGGGTTACATCGTCATCAGTAGGCCCCAGGCCGCCGGTCGCCAGTATGATATCGGCGTCACTACTGGCCCGATTGAGCGACTGCACGATTGAATCTATGTCGTCCCCGACGGCATAGAAGCTGACAAGAGGGATTCCAAGCGAGAGCAGTTCTCTGCCCAGATATGGAGCGTTAGTGTCTGCCGTTTGACCGCTGAGTATCTCATTGCCGATGCTGATAATGCTTGCCTTTTTCATAAAATCAAAATTTACTCTGCCTGAAGACTGTTGAAAATCAATTTCCACGTTTGACTTTTCCTTTCCTTCCCGAGGGTAAAGGGCGCATAAACTGTGAGCGGGCGTCAATCTCGCCGGTGCCCGCTCGTCACCTTCATACGATCGTTATGCATCGTCTCGCGCTCCAAAGGTCTTTCCAATCGGCTAAGTTCCCGTTTTCTTAGGCGTGCCCATCACAACCTTGACCGCTTCTGGGCTCATGGCCGGGTGTCTTCCGTTCTCGTCAACAGCTGACCAACGAGTAAGAAACACCTCGGCTCCTTGAGGTAGTGGCGGATTTGCAGTTCTCGGCAGAATGAAGTGAGTCTGATCTGGTGGCTGACATTCCACGAGCCCTATTCCATGTGCTGCAGCATACTCGATTGCGCCCTGCTGAAATGGCGCGGTTGAGAAAATGATTCCCTTATGGGCCCCGACCGACTCCATTTTGTCACGCAAAACCTGAACTACCTCTCGTTTTATCGGCTGGCTATGGCGCTTGCACTCGACGAGCACGATGAACTCAAAACCTAAGAACTCGAAACGCGCAGTCACATCGATGGCATATTCGCCTTCGGCGCCACTTACCTTCTCCTGGACCGTGGATTGGAATGACTTTATGGTGCCACCACCAAGTCGGTAGAGGAACTCCAAATATGCACGCACCTCTAACTCAAACCGCTGTGGAGGATACGGATCCATCGTCCAAAGATTCATGGTTCTTTTCTCTCTGAAGACGCCTAACTATGTATTACATAGTTTCCGTATAAAACCTGCCGTAAAGCATGGCTTACGCCATTTCGTCTGGCAGATTGGCCGTAAAACACGCTATGATATTACGCTATAGAGGGACGATTTTCAAGGGGGAAAAACGCAGGAAAATGTGCAATGCCGTAAGGCATGGCTTACGCCATATGAAGCTCATAGGGACGAGGTGGTCAGGTGCAGTAACTTGTTAGGCGTGTCTTAGTTCGTTCATTAGCTTGTCATAATCAGAATGAGAACCAATCCAAAACCAGATTATTTCGTTGTTTTGTTGGACCCCTACGGCACGATAATCTTCAGTAATGCGGACTGAGTAAATCGGCCGCGATGAATGAATGCGCTTGAAATGTAAGCCAGGATAATATGGATCACTCTTGAATCGACTATATGCCTGCCTTGCCTGATTCCGGATTTGTTCGGGCAGGTTTCCACATAATTTAC
>Ga0315296_10004418_pt1 | contig 11470 bp, 13 predicted proteins | sample YL17G14_18_MG_FD_203921 | JGI IMG/M metagenome (GOLD analysis project Ga0315296, IMG submission 203921) | Sediment microbial communities from Yellowstone Lake, YNP, Wyoming, USA - YL17G14_18 | ecosystem: Environmental > Aquatic > Freshwater > Lake > Sediment | place: USA: Wyoming | collected...
ATCTGGCGATTTACGAGAGAATGAAAGTGGATCCTTCAATCTATATTATGGGCGAAGGATCGCACATGAAAGTTCACTTTGACGCACCCATCATAGAAAAGGAGTTTCCAGACAGGATAATCACGTTACCAATCAGCGAAGACGGAAACACCAACTTTGCCGTGGGCATGGCCCTCGCCGGAGCAACGCCTATAGTGGACGTCATAACAGCAGATTTCTTATACAGGACCATGGACAGCATCTGCAACACGGTGGCGAAGACAAACTTTGTGAGCTCACCGAAAACAATCATAATCCGAGCCGAGTTTCTGACGTCTGGACCGACCACTGGCCAACGGCCTGAAGCCCTCTTCACGCACATACCGGGACTGAACGTCGTCATCCCTTCAAACCCGTATGACGCTGCGGGACTCATGTATACGGCGCTGCAAACGAAGGCTGCAACACTATTTTTTGAGGACCGCATGATAGAAGACAAAACAACTATGCCAGGAGACCTTTTGACAGGATTTCCCGAACTTGCTACAATTCCAGGTCAGAAAGCTGCAGGTATTCCTTTCGGGTCTGGCAGGATACGATTCGGCGTTGGGCAAAAGCTTACTGTTGTTTCTTATGGCTTGACACTCAGGATGCTGCAGGTTCTTCTCGAGGACGAGAAGCCGGAATGCGAGCTCATCGACCTTAGAACTGTTTATCCAGTCGACTATGATCTCATCGAAGAATCTGTTAGAGTGACTGGCGCGCTCTTGATTGTGGAGCCAGACGTGACGTACTCAGGCGTCGGGGCAGAAATAGCTGCGCAAATCAGTGAGAGATGCGCTAATTATTTGCGGCATCCGGTGAAGAGGCTTGGAGCTCCACGGACCACGATTCCAGCAAGCCGTGCACTTCACGATTTGATGTTGCCTTCTAAACAGAAAATCCTTGAGGCAATAGAGGAGCTGTTGAAATGAATGACTACGAGCAGATGTACGAGCAGATGGTCACGATACGGGTACTTGAAAGCAGGCTTCAGGAACTGTGCCTTAAGGGTGAGGCTGGAGATCTGCATTTTAGCAAGGGGCAGGAGGCCATCAGTGTCGGCGTCTGCGTTGCGTTACGCAACACTGACTATATTGTTACTCATCATCGAACTATAGCTCATGAGATCGCTAAGGGCTCAGCTCTCAGACCGTTGATAGCCGAAGTTCTCGGCAGAGCCACAGGCATCAATGGTGGACTTGCAGGGGAAATGCACATCAATAATCCGTCAATCCGACATTTGTTCAGTTTTCAGCTTGTCGGAACATGTGTTCCAGTGGCCGTAGGGCTTGCTTATGCGCTGCGGTACTACAAGAAAACCGATGATGTTGTCGCTGTTTTCTTCGGTGATGCGTCCACGAGCAACGGCCAGGTACACGAGGCCTTGAACATAGCCAAAATCAAGAAGGTTCCTCTACTGCTGGTTTGTGAAAACAATGGGCTCGCCGGAAACATCGGCAAAGAATACTATCTTCCGACAGAAACAGTGTCGGAAAGGATGGCCGCCTACGGGATTCCATCCGAGAGGGTTGACGGAAACGACGTTTTAAGAGTTAGCATGGTGACTGAATGTGTCGTTGAGTCGTATGTTCGGCCCAAAGGGCAGCCCTATCTTCTCGACATGGTCACGACTAGGCTGTGCTGGCACAAGCAGGGACAGAGAGACGTTAGGAGCCCTGAGACCTTGGCGAAACTGGCGGAACGTGACCCCCTTCTTGCTGCTGAACGCAACTTGGGGATCACGTCTGAAAAGAAAGAAAAGATTTGGAATAGACTAGAGTTGGAGGTTGAAACAATTTTGCAGGATGTTCTTAAGGATCCTTGGCCAAAGTTTGATTTAGAAAATGGTGGGGTGGGATTTGAACCCACGACCCCAACTTAGGAGACTGGAGGGAGGAACAAAGTTGACCGAAATAGGAGATTTGAAAAAATTCTACAAGGACAAGAACGTGACGGTGCTTGGAGCTACGGGTCTAATCGGTTCTCACATGGTGAATGAACTGTGCACGTTGGGCGCTCGAGTAAAAGCTGTGTGGTTTAGGAGGCCGCCGAACGAATTCACGAACCTTGCAGACAACAAGGAACGGGCAAACCTGTTAGACTATGAACGGGCAAGAACAGCTGTTAAAGGCTCTGAAATTGTGATGGACTGTGCCGGCGTTACGGGTGGTGTCGGCCTTGCCGTGGATGACCCGACGGCTTTTGTCGGAAGCAACGCTGTGCTTGGAGCCAACGTTTTAGAAGCCTGCTACAAAGAAGGTGTTGCGAGAGTCGGTTTCCTCAGCAGCACCGTAGTGTATCCTCCACTTCCTCGCCCTGTTAAAGAGGATGATCTTGACATGAGGTCCGAGCCCTATCCGCTCTACTTTGGCATAGCATGGGTGAAGAGGTTTCTTGAAAAACTCTGCGAATTCTACTATAAGAAAGTGCACCTTAACATCGGCCTCATCAGGCCGAGCGGAGCCTACGGCATGTTTGACAACTTCGACGAAAGCACCTCGCATGTTTTGCCTGCATTGATAACAAGGGCATTCAGAGAGAAAAAGCGGTTTGTGTTGTGGGGTGACGGAACAGACGTCAGAGACCTTGTGCACGCCCACGATGTGGTTCGAGGCCTGGTTCGCGCCGTTATACTTCGGCCGGATGCTACTCCGATAAACATTGCTTCAGGCCGTCCCGTAACGACTTTTGAACTTGCCAAGATGGTTTTAGAAGCGGTGGGCTCAAAGGCAAGGATAGAATTGGACACGAGCAAGCCTACGGCGCTGCACTCTAGAACGGTTGACATTACAAAAGCAAGGATGGAGCTGGGATACGAACCCACGGTCAAGCTTGAAGACGGCATAAAAGACACTGTCGAATGGTTCAGAAATCGAGGCGATAAACCGTGAGTACCTCTAGCAGCCGTTCTCGCACACATACCAGGATTGGTGTTCTTGTAACCGGCAGTCTAGGATTCATAGGTCGACATCTGATGGAAGCACTTTTAAAGGAAGGATACGCGGCAGTAGGAATGGACAAGCAAGAATCTATAGCTAAACTGTCTTCTAAAGACCCATTCAAGGACTGCACGCTTTCTTATGATATCTGCGATAATGCGAGCATTGAGCTTCTCACAAAATCATTGCCAAACACGGATGCGGTTATCCATCTTGCCGCGTTGGCTGCTCCGAGAATCGCGGAGACAAAGCCTGACGAAACGTTCAGAGCGAATGTTTACGGCACATACAACGTGTTGAAGGCAGCAAAGCAGCTCAAGGCTAAACGCGTGATTTTCGCGTCTTCAGCCCACGTGTATGGAGTAAGCCCAAAGTATCTGCCGACTGACGAGTCTCATCCCCTGGCGCTTCACGACACCTACACAAGCAGCAAAATCATAGGAGAAAGACTCTGTCAACTCCTCTACGAAAACCACAACATGTCGTACATTGCATTGAGAATGTTCAACGCTTATGGACCGGGACAGTCACTTGACTACTTCATTCCAGCAACCATAAACCAGGCCCTGCACGGCAGCATACTGTTGCATGGGAGACACGTTACCAAAGACTTCGTTTACGTGGACGACGTCGTAGACGCCATGATAAACGCGCTCGAATCTGACTATGTCGGAGCCTTAAACGTGGGAACAGGCATCGAAACCTATCTGGAAACAGTGGCCACACATATCGCAACCGTGCTCAAAGTTCCTTTAACATTCGCCGACTCAGACAACAAGGGCCCCACGAGAATGTGCTGCGACCCTTCCAGGATACAGAAAATCTTGGGCTGGACAGCTAAGACTAAACTTGAAGAGGGCCTTCCTAAAACAATAGCTTGTGCTCGCACAAGTCGTCAATTATGAAGATAGAGGCTACTACTACGAGTACAAAGTAGACAACTATCCCCACAAAAACTAGGGCGTTTCCAACCGTTGAAAGCGGCATGTCCCAGACACCTATTAGTGTTCCTGCAACCCCTAACCAGATGATGACGAGCAGGACGGTTTTTACTATGGTTTTGAAGACTTTCAAGCGCTACCCCCTCGTTTGTTGTAGGCTTTGATTAGGGCCTTGTCTTTTGAGAGCCCGGCTTTTTCGTGTTCAGGCGATCCTTCACACGAGATCTCGAGGACGCGGTAGGCTTTGATGAGGTCGCTTAAGACTGGATTATCCGTCAAAACGGCTACGTTCACAGTTGTTTTCCTGACGCCCACCAAACTAATCACAATAAATAAATATTCAACGTTAGCCATATAAAAGACTTGTTTAGGGTGAAAATGTTTGGCTTGGCAAAAACGGGATCCAACAGTGGCTTTTTGCATGCTTCTAGGCGGCGACGTGGTCTACAAGGACATGATTCGCGTGGCCTTCGGCATGCTCAGGGTCCCAAACACCGTGTTTTTCTTCGAAACCAAGAAACCTGACGTTGCTTTAAGCAGAAACATCTTGGCTGCGCAGGCCCTTAGAGAAAAATGCGAGTGGATCTTCTACCTTGACAGCGTTCCATCATATACCCCTGTCATTGTAAAGGATACAGTAGGTAGAATCGACATAAAACCCATAAGTGAATTAGCAACCTTCACGAATTCTGGGTTAGAAAGACAACCATCCTCCTATTTGATTAGAGATGATGATGACCGCTGGGTTCGTATAAAGCACGTTGTAAGACATCCTTTCAAGGGAACATTAAGAAGAATAAGCACAGTTGGAGGCATTATCGACCTATCTTTAAATCATTGTGTTTATGGACAATCAACCAGAAAAAACGGAAATTTGCTTGATGCTAAAAAATTGAAGCTTGGAATGTCACTTGCTATGCCACGCTTTTGGGCACAACAAAAACATAACTTTTTCTTGGGAAGGGAAGATTTAGCTTGGCTGTACGGGTTTTTCACAGCAGAGGGCTCCGTTACTGCTGATATGCGATCAATAAGCTTGGCAAATCTAAATGAGGGTCTTATACTTAGAACAAAAGAAGTATTTGAGGACTATTTTAACAGACCAATGTATCTCATTCATGAAAAGGAGAAAGGCATGCATAAAGTCGAATGTTCTGATGTTGCTATTGGTCGGTTCCTTCGTGACAAGTTTTATACGTGTGAAGGGCAGAAAAAAGTTCCTTCAGAAATTATCGTTGCACCCACGCGCATCAAACTTGAATTTCTTAAAGGGTATAACGCGGGCGATGGAGACAAGAGTGATGCTGACCATGAATTCCAGAGTTTTGCCTGCGGTTGCCAAATCGAAGCAATGGGATTGATCTATCTCTTAAAAAGCATTGGTCTAAACAGCTATTCTATTGACGTCAGAGAAGACAAGCCTGATTATGTTCAAATCTCTATTAATAAACAACTCTATGAAAGAGGAGCTCGAGGCAAAATAAAAAAGATTATCGACTTTCCATATGAAGGGTATCTTTGTGATATTGAAACTGAATCTCATCATTTTACAGCTGGCGTTGGCAATTTTAAACTTCACAACAGTGACGTCGTGCCTCCGCTGCACGTTCTTCCCGACCTTTTGCTTCACAACCTGCCAATCGTGTCTGCGCTTTACTGGCGCCGCTATGAAGGTCTTGAACCGTGCATATACCGTCTTGGAAAAGACGGAGTGCCCGTTGCCTACAGTAACGAGGAGCTCGTGCCTTACGGTACTCAGCTGCTGGACATCGACGGATGCGGCGCAGGATGCCTGCTGATTCATTCCTCGGTTTTTGAAAAGTTGAAACCGTCCGTAGAAAAGTTTGACTTGCTTGACCCCTCGAGCAAAGAAGTGATGACGTGCTGGAAATTCTGGGAATACATCGTCCATTCACGAGTGAACCTCAGCGAAGACATCGTGCTTGCCTCAAGGGTGAAGGGCCTCGGCTACAGAATATTCGCGGACCTCAGCCTGAAATGTGGGCACTTAACAAACGTCCTCATAAAAGACGGAGCCATGAAACAGACGCCACTCGTCACAGGGCACGAGGTGTAAAACTTGCAGAGAAAACCAGTTGCGACGGCTCCTTTTGACGTCCTGAAATCTTTCAACATGTTCGCAGCAGGCAAGAGCCGCTTGCCCACTAAAATTTTCTGTCCCGTGTGTGGCGAAGTCATGTTGAACCTGACGCTTAAGCCCGACGAAATGGCAGGAGCCATAGCGAGCGGAGCATTGGCAGCCAAGAAACTTTCGTGCATGTGCGGTGTACAAGGCGTTTTTGCCCTACGCAGAACTCCTGACGGACTGCACCTGTACTCGCTTACGTTCTGGATCCTGCCGAAGACAGCTGAGAAACAGGGAACATTAACAACTGAGGAACTGAAAAGATGGCTCATGAAACCGCCAGCACCAGGTCCCGTCGCGTAGACTATTCCAATGTTGATATCTACTTTGAAGAGGCACCGAGAATAGACTCTCACCGTCCAGCAATGGTTACGTATGTAGACGTCAGCTTCGAAAAGAGGCAGCATGTCACGTCAAGGTTCAGGATTATGCCGTCAAAACTCTGGACCGACGACGTAGAAGTTATGGCGGGCCTCTTGACACATGAATCTATTCATAAGTGGTTACTCTTCAATTTCAGCAATGCGAAGTGCGTACAACTCGATAATCTGCCAAAACCCGAAAACTTCGAAGTTTACATGACGGGCGTTTGGGGATGGAACCTGAACAATATCGAATGGAAATGGAGGGAAAACAGATCAAACTAGGAATCGTAATGCCACCCATTTTTACATGTCCTCCCAAGCGCTATGGTGGCGAAATTTTCAGTTGGGATCTAGCAGAGGCCTTGGGTTGCATGGGCGTTGAAGTGCACCTTTTTGCTTTGCCGGGCAGCCAGGTGCCGACAGGCGGATATCTGCATTACGTGCCCGATTGTCCTTTGGAAATTTTTCACATCTACGAGCAGTCACCCATAAAATTTTACAAGCAAATGCTGGACGACCCAGAGTTTGTTTGGCATGATTTTACGCACAGTCACATCATCCATGATTATTTGTTCTGGAACCAAAAATCAAACGTGATTAGTACTCCTTGGGGCGGCTGGATCCAGAGGCCCTTCTACAAGAACAACGTTGTTACTTGGAGCCGTTTCCAGCGTGAACTCGCATTGCAGCAGGGATATCCCGCTTCTACGCGGTGGGTGCACGGCGGAACAAACACGGACGTTTACTGTCCAGACCCTGAAAAGCCATACGAAAAAAGCGATTATTTCCTGTTCATGGCCAGGATGCATCCTGACAAGCGGCCAGACGTTTTCTTGAAGCTGGCAGAAACGTTTCCGAACGCGAGGTTTGTTTTGGCAGGCAGTTTCGGGAAGGATGCCACGCCCGACCACGCGTACTATGGCAGAATATACGCTGAAATGGCCAGGAAGCTTCCAAACGTGATGGTCGAGCCTGACGTGTCGACAGAAGAGAAGGTTTACCTGCTGCGGCATGCGCGCGCGCTCATTCACCCTTCTATTCGTGAATGTTTCGGGCTTTCGATAGTTGAAAGCTTGGCATGTGGAACACCTGCTATCGTCAGCGATGACGGCGCCTTTCCAGAGATAATATTGCAGGGCAAGACGGGGTGGCTCGCTAGAACATTTGAGGAATACGTTAATGCCATAAAAAATATTGACGTTATTAACCCAGAGGATTGTACGCGTGACGCGCGGCAACGTTTTTCTAGGGAGAGAGTCGCTCGTGATTATTTGAAGGTTTATCATGACGTGATGGATGGAAAGTTCGGTGAGGCTTCAAAAGGGTAATTGCATAGAAATAGGGTTGCGGTTATGGATTCATTGAAACGCGCCAATTATAGGTTTTGTTCAATGTTGCCGTTACGTAGATGTTGATTGCGTCTGGAGGCGCACTTTGATAGGGTACAGCTAAGCCCGTGCTTCTTTCGCTCAGAAACACTTGGTCGTAGGTCGGCGTGAAATTGCATCCGTGGGGTATGGTTTGCTGCGCGCCTGTGCCTATGCTGGTTCCATTGTTTTCAGTGACAAATCCCCTATTAAAACGTATGATGTTGCCCGTTCCAACAGTTGAGATTCCTCCAGTAAGATTTCCATCAACAATATTATCAATGATTGAAGTATTAACAGCTAACCCGAGAGTTGTCACTCCATAAGCCTGAGTTTTTGGCGCTGCATCATCATAAATTTGGTTGCGACCGATTAAAATATTGCTGATTATCGCATCACCGGTAACTCTTACACCATCATAAGCGCCAGCAGAGGCTTTGCTGTTTCTAAGGATGTGATTATCGGTGACAATACCTGAATCACAGGTATGGGCACCAACAGCGTCAGCGTAAAAGAAGATGCCGTGTCCATAATTCTCGAATATTGTTGAAGAGTGTATCAACACGTTAGGAGAATTGTAGATATTTATGCCATGTCTTGACACACTTGACGAAATTATTCCATTGTTTGAAACTTCGCATCCAATAAATCTACCAGACGAATCTAGTAGAAAAATGCCGTCGCAGCCCATTCCACTAATGACAGCAACCAAAACTTCAACGTCGGTACAGCCGTTAAAGGTTAAACCTCTTATATTTGCACGTGAAGGTGTTCTGAAGCACCAAACAAGGACATTGAGAAGCTGAATACCAGTAACATTTTTGAAAGAGATTCCACCGCCGTCAACTTCTACGTTTACCATGTAAACTCCGTTTACGCCCTCAAAATACAGTGCGTCAGTAGGACCATTACTTATCACCGTCATATCACGGAATACTATAAATCGCTGTGTTAATACTCCGACGAAATTGAATGCTCTCTGATTAAGTGGTGCGGTTATGCGTGTTTTGTTTCTTCCGTTACCTTCAAAAATCAGGTTACTTCGCCCAGAAGGCAATGTTAATGGAACAGATAATGTGCCTAAATCTCCTTTCAACATCATCGTGCCATCGGAAGCGTTTATTGCCGCCTGAATCACTGTTGCCGCATCAGAACCCGAAAAATCAATTACACCTGTAAGCCCGTTCTTCGCCTTAACCAGCCCATCACTTGGATTTATGAATATCAAATATGATGCTTCAAGCGTGACTGTGGGCGCTGAACCATGAAGAGGCATTATTTTCAGCTTCCTTTGAAGAGTGCATTTATAACGACTATTACGTTTAAGCCCTGAAGAACTTTAGTATTTGCGTCGACAGTCCGGATTGTGCAGCGTTTGTGATGTATACTTTTTGTATGTCCATCCAGTCGATGAGGAGCGTCTGTGGATAAGTTAGGGCGTCGACCGTGATTTTTTTGGTGTCGTCGCCGGCCTGCAGGTACAGTATGAAGGTGCCTGTGTTCCTGAATATCGTCAAGGATAATGCTCCTGCCAAGTCTGTGAGCTCTGTTGGAGTGGATCTTGCTGTTGCCAAGTCTATTGTGGCGACGTAAAAGTTCGTTGCACGTTTGAGAAGGCCGTATTCTTCGAATGCTTGTTCAATCATTGCTTTTAAATCGGTGAGCGAGGGAAAACCGCCTGGCGAAGGCAAGGGTCCTGGCGAAGGCAAGGGGACTCCTTTGAGGAGGTCTCGAATCTCTTTGAGCAGTTCTATTTCGAGCTTTTCTCTTTCCTCTTTAATTCGCATTGGTTCTGCTGCCATTTTACCACTCTTGGGCGTCTAGTAGGCCCTGATACTTATCTACTGTTGTTTCTAGACTAAAAGTTTTGGCTGTTTCTTCGCAAGAGTGGTCGACTGGAAGTTGGTCGAGGTTCTTTACTGCCCCTGACAGCTGGGAGAGCTCGTCACAAATCCATCCGTTGTACCCATTTCTTACGAATCCTTTCACTGCTCCGCGATTCATCGTAATTACGGGCGTTCCATGCATATACGCTTCCAGGATGGTTTGGCAGGTCCAGGCTGAACTGTCTTCGAGGTAGGGCAGGACGACGGCTTTGGCTTTTGCGAGCAATTCATGCTTGAGAGTTTCGGTTATTCTGCCGTAGACACGCACGAGTTTTCCGTCTGCCTTCTGCAATAGCAGGACCGTGTAACGCTGGTCGGATACGAGCACGTCTTCTCCTGCAACGTCAAGTCCCACGCGCATCTGCCGCGCCAGGTCGACTGCGACGTGTGCGCCCTTGCCCTTTTCGAGGCGGCCCAGAAACAGCAGCCTGTCAGACCGGGTCGCGGGTTCGAATCCCGCCGGGGGCGCGATAGGGAAATAGTTGACTACTTTGAAGGTGCAGCCCAATTTTGCGGACATTGCTTGGGCCATCGCGTCTGAAGTTGCAACCATGCAGGGAAAAGGAATCGGCGGAGGAGTCAGATAACCCAATGCCTGGTAGGGGTAGCAGCAGCCGATGAGTTTGAGTTTAGGGTTTTCTTCGTGCTTGTAAAGATACGTGTATTTGAGGTTGCTGAAGTCGATTATGGCTTCGAACTGGTCGAGCATAGGCTTGTACGTCGCGTAGGCCTTCTCCTCGTCTGGCTCAACTTCTACAAGTTTGAATTTTTCTGGAACCGAGCCCTTCAAAGCGGCCACCCACACTTCGTGGCCTCTGTTGGCCATTTCGTTGGCCACAGCTCGCACGTGCTCTTCAACCGGACAATACCCAGAATCCTGTAAGGGTTTCGATAGGGCAGAAACAATCAACAGCTTCATAAGGCGTTTTTTGTATCTTTAAGGATAAATGTTTATCGGAATGTGGAAGACATTGCTCGGTATACCGAGCATCAAAAATCTTCATAAATATTTTAAGAAGAACAGATAATTGTTTATTGATGCCTATGCCTTCACGAGAAGATTGGATCGTCGGCGGCATTGTCGTTGCTGTTCTCGCAGCCCTGGGCATAACCCTTTTTGTTCTTTCTAGAAAGAAGCCAAGTTCAGGCTACACGCTGCGGAAAATTGAACGTCAGCCTGTCCTGACGAATTTGGAGCGGGTTAAGCTGGTCAGGGACAGGGAAGGAAACCTTTCCGAACTGATTATTCATCGGGAAGTACGTGAGCCATGAGTGATCCGCTGCGCAGGAAAAGAGCGGAGGAAGAACTGGAACGCATTAAAGCTCCCGTTGACACCGCACTTTTAGACGATATTTCCCGCGGAGTTAGACAGTTGAACGCGCGTTTGGCAGCGCAGGTTCCTGAAGGCATCAAAGACGAAATAGAAGTGGATGTAAGCGGAGTTAATCCTGTTCCCATGCAGCCTTTAAACTCGACTCCCCCATATTTCAAGGCAACCGTTTTCAACGATGGGCCAGATCCAGTGTATGTTTTCTTGAACCAAACCAAGGTGTCTGCTTTGAGGAAAGCACCGCTGAACCAGGGAGACCGTCTTGACATCGACACGACAGAAGCAAAGATTCAAAGCCTGTTTTTTGCCTGCCCAGACGTTAACAACAATGCTTCAGTAAGAATTCACGTATTGAAGTAATGCATTGAAGTAATGCATTGAAGTTAAAGGTTGAATTCTGCGTTTTTCGTATGGTCAAGTTTCAGCTTCAGTCTTCTTGCCAGGAAAGCAAGCCACTTCTTTATGGCTTTGACG
>Ga0315296_10004420_pt1 | contig 11468 bp, 9 predicted proteins | sample YL17G14_18_MG_FD_203921 | JGI IMG/M metagenome (GOLD analysis project Ga0315296, IMG submission 203921) | Sediment microbial communities from Yellowstone Lake, YNP, Wyoming, USA - YL17G14_18 | ecosystem: Environmental > Aquatic > Freshwater > Lake > Sediment | place: USA: Wyoming | collected...
AATAGATCTTCTGGGAGACATCCAATAGGACATAGGCGCGGTGGTCTTGGGAGTATTGAACGGAAGGCTTGTTGCGCTTCAGGTGTTAAATCCGATAGGGTTTGGGTTTGTTCTCGAAGATCTTGGCTGTGTGGATGGTTCGCCGGACGCAAAGAAGGCGTTGGATTACGCGATCAGTCTAGCCAAGACGTATGGCTCGATTCTCACAGTAATGTATGTAGTGCACAGACGCGTATACGTTGCAGCTGAGGAGGCGTGTTTCGCTCCGACAGCCGCTCTGATACAGGATGTGGAAGAGCAAGGGAAGAAAATCCTTGACGAGGCGAAGGGGACGGCTCAATCCAGAGGAGTAGAGCTGGACATCGTGGTCGTTCACGGAATCTCCACGGAAGAGACTCTGAAGAAGGCGGAGGCTGACAAGTATGATCGTGGTCGGCAGTCGCGGTCGTACAGCAGCGAAAGCGTTTCTACTTGGCAGCCTACGGCCGGCCGTTGATGCTGGAAAGGTTATATCGCCTACCCTACCTGGTCACTACACGCCCATGACAGAAGCGGCATGGAAGCCTATAGGAGTTCAATTCACCTCCATACAGGCTTCCGAGGCGATCAGATTCACAAAGCCGACAACATCCTGCCTAAGAAGTCAGCCCAGGAGACAAGAAATACACGCCAACCGAACGACCGCCGGCCGGCCGCGCATGAAAACCATGCTCTCGCAGACGTTTTATCCATCCTACAGTGACTCCTTAAGGGAGGTTCAACTATGGACGAACTTGTTCTCTTAAACGGCCTCATAATCGATGGCATGAGCGATCAGCCCATTGAGAAAGGATATGTCATGATCGAGGGAAGTCGGATCAAAGAGGTGAGCAGGGGACGGCCTTCTACCTCTGGAGGCACCACAATCGACGTGCATGGAGGAACCATTCTTCCGGGGCTTATTGACTGCCATGTGCATCTCGTGTGGGACGGATCTCCGGATCCGGCGAAGAAGATCCAGGACCTACCGGAGTCACACATAGCCCTCTGGGCCTACCGAAACGCCATCAATACCCTGGAGTGCGGAATCACGACTGTGAGAGACTTGGGCTCACCGGGACGCACGGTCCTAGATTTGGTGCGTGTGATTCGGGAAGGGATTCTTGTCGGTCCGAACATACTCAGTGCAGGCCCAGCACTCTGCATGACTGGCGGCCACGGGCATTACATGTCGCATGAAGTGGATGGGGTGGATAATGTGCTTGGTGCAGCACGATGGGTGATGAGGGAGGGCGCGGATGTCGTCAAGCTCATGGCGAGTGGAGGCATCTATACTGAAGGTGAGAAGGTTGGTTCACCTCAGTTCACGGTCGAGGAGATGGGGGCTGCAGTCGAGGAGGCCCATAAGCGAGAGAAACCGGTCGCTGCCCACGCCGAAGGACTTGCCGGTATCCGAAACGCGCTTGAGGCAGGAGTTGACACGATTGAACACGGCATTTACTCGGATGAAGATTGCCTGCGACGTATGAAAGAAAGAGATGTCGCGCTTGTACCCACTATGGCTGTGATGCGTCGGTTGGCTACGGACCCGAGAATCCCTCCCTTCGCCCAAGAAAAGGCACGTCCAGTCACGGAGACACATATCGCAATGTTGCGTCGTGCTGTGGAACTTGGGGTCACAATTGCTTCGGGCACTGATGCTGGATCGCCATGCTCTCCTCCAGACGTCTATTTCGAGGAACTGGAGATCATGGCTGAAGCCGGCATGTCGGCTATGGATTTAATCAAAGCATCTACGTCAGTTGCAGCAAGGGTCGTCAGACGCCAGAATCTTGGAAGCCTTGAGCCGGGAAAGCAGGCAGATGTCGTTGTGGTGGAGGGAAATCCCCTCAAGAGATTGGCAGACATAAGGAACACGCGACTGGTTCTGGTCAAAGGCACAGTATTCCGCAACCTGCTATAGAAAGCCTCTCTCGGACCGTGCTGGGAGATTGTTGCACCAGTCTCAGCCTGCAACGCCACAGGTGAATTCCCAGTTCGGCTTCCATCCTGCAAACATCAAACATCGCCTGTACAGCAACTACACTTGAACTGTAGCCCGCTTTCGGCTCTTCTTCGGCTTACGCGATTCAAATTCCTCAGGAGCCCTTTGGTCAAACATCGAAGTCGTTAGTCTTATAGCCATCCCATCAAGATATGTTTGGGGTCTATCCGATGTCTTGTGAGATTCCACTAAATGTTTTCCAAATCCGTTTTAGAAGAATACGAGACTACATGAAAAGACATGACTTGAAGGCACTGATGGTCTTCGAAAGTCTAAACCTAACATATACATCTGGGTTCTTGGATGACACAAGGAACCCAGCCGAGAGACCGATAGTCTGCGTGGTTCCGCTTGACGCGGAGCCCTTCATGGTGCTCTGCGAGCTCTCCACACATCACGCGCTCTACGAGGTTGAGAAGGGAACGTGCGTGATCAAGGACGTACGGTTCTACGTCGAACATCCGAGACAGGTCAACAGGACTTATCTCGCAATACAGTGGGCTGAGATGGTGGCAGAAATCCTCAACGAGAAGAACTGTCTCGGTGGAAAAATCGGTGTTGACATACGACCTGTCAGCGTTAGCCCAGGGCTGGTTGCAAAGCTTCCCCAGACCACATTGGTTGATGCCTCCGAACTCCTACAAGAGATGCGGCTGATCAAATGCAAAGAAGAACTCGATCTAATTAGGAAATGTGGACCTATAAGCGATCTTGGCCAGAAAGTCTTCATGAGCGAGATTCAGGTTGGCAAGGCGCAGCTTGAGATTGGTGCAGAAGCAGTGAAGGCGATGCAACGCGAGGTTGCAGCAAAGTATCCTGACGCAGCTGCAGAGATCAGGGCAATGGTGATGGGTAGCGGACCGGTATTCAGTCCGATGCCTCACACAACGCGGGGAATGGGAAGAAAAGTCGAGAAGGGCGATAGCCTGATAGACATAACCGCGGTTCGCATGAATGCATATGGCGTCGAGAACGAGAGAACATTCATAATTGGAAAGCCCACCGAGAAGCAGACGAAAGTCTTCAATGTTATGGTCAAGGCGCAAGAAGCGGCTCTCGAAGCCCAAAAGCCCGGCACCAAACTATCAAACGTTGACGCAGCAGCCCAGAAAGTCATTGAAGAGGCTGGATACGGTGACTACATAATGCACAGAACTTTTCACGGCATTGGGCTAGGCGGCCACGAATACCCGTACTATACCGCATTCATGGACCGCAAGATAATGCCAGGTATGGTGCTTTCATGTGAACCGGGGATCTATGTCCCGGGCTTCGGCGGCTTTAGGCATTCAGACACCGTGATAGTAACGGAGGAAGGCCCTGAGCTGTGTACGAAGTTCCCAAGAGACCTAGAGTCTCTCACAGTCAAAGCCTAACCTGGACCTGATTTTCAACATCCTCACAATTTTCTGTGTGCATCACAGGCAAAGTCTGAGACTACTCCCTCAATCAGCAGGCGAAACTTCGCAGATGCGACACCAGCGGCAATGTTGAGCCAAGGCTTAAGTACATTTCATCTTTAGAAGTCGCTCATAGAAGGGAATACTATGGTCAATGTTCTGGCGGTGTATGAGAAACGCGCTGAGAGAATTCGAAAGCATTTGGGTGAAAAAGACCTCAAGGCGTTGGCAGTCCTTGAGAGTCTGAACACGATTTATGTCTCTGGATTTCATCTCGATGTGGCCCCGTGGGAGAGACCTGTTGCCACCGTAATACCCATCGACGCTGAACCGTTCATAGTGCTCTGCGAACTCTCCATAAACCATTACAGATTGGGACTTGAGAAGAATGCTCACTGGATAAAAGATGTTAGATACTATGATGAACATCCACGTCTAGCGAACCGTCGGCACTACACTCGAGAGATGGATTTGCTTCTAAGCGAAACACTCGAAGAGAAAGGCATAACCCGAGGCAAGATCGGCGTTGACAGTTCCAGATCAACTTTCGAGAAATGGGTTAGGTCTCACTTGCCAGATCTGCAGGTTGTGGATGAGAGCCGACTACTAAGAGAGATGAGACTGATCAAGGATGAGTACGAACTCGATCTCATCAGAAAATCAGGAGAGCTTTCGGACTATGGTCAGGAGAAGATGAAGGAGGCAATCAAAGTGGGAAAAACCCCTGTCGGCATTGGGCATGAAGTTGCATATGCACTAGCCCTCGAAGCCGCGAAGAGATATCCCGAAGGCTACTCGATTGATGTCAACGCAGGGTTTACAGGAACTGGAGTAGAAGGTGCCATGCCTCACGGATGGCTAAGGCCCAGCGCCAGGAAGCTTCTGAAAGGAGACTCACTTGTAAACGGTATCGGCGTTAGGCTTAACAAATATGGCGTCGAGAACGAGAGGACGTTCTTCCTAGGAACCCCGACTGAGAAACAGAAAAGATTCTTTGAGGTTGCCACAGAAGCGCAGTTGAAAGGCTTAGAAATGTGTGTTGCAGGAAACAAAGTTTCAGACATAGATGCGGCTGCCCTCAAAGTGATTGAGAATGCAGGATATGGGGACTATGTCTTTCATCGCACAGGGCACGGGATCGGCCTGGGAGGTCACGAATACTGGGACGACGGCAGCTTCAACCACAGGATTATGAAACCCGGCATGGTCACATCAGTCGAACCAGCGCTCTATGTCTATGGCCTTGGAGGATTCAGACACTCCGACACAGTGATAGTTGGCAAAGACAAGCCAGAGGTCACTACGAAATACACCAAGGAACTGAAAGATCTCATAATACATGAATAGATTTTCTCAACCTTTGTGCACTCGGTCACAGACAATATTTGGACGTAGATTGAGTAGGAATAAGGGAAAACAAATGATCAAGACAAACAAAGACAAACTGATCGTAACACAGGTCTTAGGAGAAATAACTCACCCTGTGCTTGGCACAGACCTTGGATACATGACAACATGGAACGGGAAATCCAAGCTTGGCATTGGTATGGGCAGCATCAAGTACAATGTCAAGATAGGAGATCCATGCTTCGGATGGGCCCAAGGAGAGAATGTTGAACCTGGTGTTGCGATTGACAGAGCCACAGAGTCTCAGGCCTTCAGGATACTGACATCTCTAGGGAATCCAGCAGCTGTGGTTTCAGGAGAGGCTAAGGGAGCGACGGGTGTAGTCATTGGCAAGCACGGTAACGTGCCTCAAGCGGGTGGACATGCTTCGGGTCACCATGTCTTAATCGCTTTTGAAGAAAGCGACATGGAGAAGCTATCAATCGGGACCAAGGTAGCCGTGAAAGCCAGAGGAGTCGGGTTGAAAATCGAGGGATTGGAGGAAGTCAAGACTCTGAGCATTGATCCCGAACTTCTAGAGCGCATATGTGTAGGAGTAGATGGAGGAAAACTTGTGGTGCCAGTTGTTATGGAGCTCCCCGCATACATAATGGGGCAAGGAGGCGGTGGCTCACCTGCTGAGACAAGCAGTTTTGCGATCCAGACTTCTTCTCCTATTGACATAGAAGAGCTCAAGCTGAAGAGGCTAAGATTGGGAGACCTCGTGGCATGTAGGGACATTCTGTCGGCTTGGGGGCGCGGCTATTACAGAGGAGCTGTCACTGTAGGAGTGGTCTGCTCTGGTTTTAGCGATATCGCAGGTCATGGCATTGAAGTCACGTGCATTCTCACATCTGCAAGTGGCCAGATCAAACCGAAGCTCGATACAGAGGCTAACATTGGATACCATCTTGGACTCCTGAGGTCGGAGATGCGTCGAGGATGATGAAGACAAACAAGGACAAATTGGTGAAAATCGCTGTCTTAGGAGAAATCATCCACCCAGGCACCACAAGCGCCGGATACTCTGCGACATGGAATGGGAAAGCCAAAGTCTTGGTAGGAGGCGGCGGCTTAAAATACAATCTCAGAACGGGTGACCCATGCTACGGATTCCCAGGGATTGGAGACGATCATGTTGAACCCGGGGTCATAATCCAAGGAAAGGAAAGACCAGATCCTACTGCGACTGGACTAGCGAACTTGGCTTGCATAGGAAATGAAGCGGTGGTCGTAGCTAGTGAAGTAGGGAAAGGTGTCAGAGGTGTCTATACAGGCAGACATGCACCAGCCAAAGACTTCATCTGGTTCAACGATGAGGACATCCCTAAACTCGTCATCGGAGACAAGGTCCAGGTGAAGGCCTGGGGTGTAGGTCTAGAGATTGAAGGCTTTGAAGATGTAAAGACGAACAAGCTATCACCAATCCTGCTGGAGAACATGCAGATAGAGATCAAAGAAGGCAGACTCATAGTTCCGGTAGTTGCTGAGATCCCAGGGTACCTTATGGGTTCTGGCATAGGGGGCCCAGCTGTAACAGAACCGACTGACTACGACATCCAGACAACTTGCCCGGAGGTCGTTGAAGAAATGGGGCTCAAGAACCTACGTCTTGGAGACATAGTGGCTCTTAAGGATCAAGCCTGCATCTACGGTCGTGGACACCATCGGGGAGCCTTAACCATAGGTGTCATAGTCCACGGTTTCAGTGACCTAGCAGGCCACGGCCCAGGAGTGGATCCAATCTTGAGCTCTATCGACGGCAAGATCCAGACCCGTGTCGATAAGAACGCCAACATAGCGCTCTATTTGGGCCTAAGAGAGAAGCTCTAGAATCATGCGCCTCCAAGAATATCGCAAAACGACAAACCCAGTTCCCACACGAATCGCGCTAGTGCACGACTGACGAAAGCCGCAGGTCACTATTCCGTCATGGCTTCACATATCCTATTCGACAACATTGAGTTCACGTGTGGAGCTGTAGAACCTTTCGGCTCCGTTCTTTGTTACAGCTACGATGTCCTCGATTCTTATCCCGAACTCTCCAGGAAGGTAGATGCCTGGCTCATCGCTGAATACCATGCCTTGTTGAAGCTTCAAAGTGTTGCCTTGCACCAGATATGGTGGCTCATGCCCATCTAAGCCCAGACCATGCCCCACGCGATGAGTGAAATACTCGCCGTACCCTGCACCTGCAATAACTTTTCTCGCAACGGCATCGATGCTTTCACAAGTGACTCCTGGACAAATCGCTTCAAAGGCTTTCTGTTGAGCCTGCTTCACAATCTCATAGATCTTTTTGAACTTCTCCGTGGGAGGCGCTACCTGTACACTGCGAGTCTTGTCAGCTCTATAGCCATCCACGTGGCCTCCACAACCTAGCTCCAACCAGATCCCATCCCCTTTTCCTATGACCCTGTCTGCGGTTTCGTGATGAGGTGAGGCCCCGTTAGGTCCGCTGGCCACTCCGGCTGGTCTCTCTGGCTTCAAGCCTTCATGCTTAACGATCTCCTGTATCTGCTCCGCTAAGTTCGTCTCGGTCGCTCCGGTGAATCTGAGGTCCAGTACTTTTTCATAGACCTTGTCCATCCTTCGTCCCATCTCTCTTAGCCTTTGGATCTCATGAGCGTCTTTTACCATTCGCAATGGCGTCAGAACTGGGTCTGCAGAGACGAACTTGGCTTCGGGCAAGACATTCATCATTCTAAGAACGAATACGCCCCAGACCTTGTCGTCGATCGCGATTACAGCCTTCTTGTCTGGGTTGACCAGCTTACGGAGGATCTTCATCGGGTCCTCCGTCTCTTTCCACGGTTGCACTGTGTAGAATCTATCCACGTGTGCAAGTCTCGCGGCTTCAAATTCCGCCGTCACCATACTTGCTTCTCCTTCCTTGGGCAAGACAAAGAGGGTTAGGCGTTCGCTCGGCCTTTTTCCGTATCCAGTCAGGTAGAACATGTCTGACCCAACCGAGATGAACAAGTAGTCAATCCCTACTTCGCTCATCTTAGTCTGCGCTTTTCGGCACCTTTCCTGAGACATAGTATCTCCATCCCAACATCAGAGTGAGATGCAAGTTATTTCTCAGGGTTTGATATTAAATCTTTGATGCAAAAAGGAAACATCCACGCTCATCCCCTTCTTGTGCAAATGCGAAGCGCGCCAGCTTGTTGCAATATTCTTCCGGTTGACACGAGGATGTATGCGTGTTCTTGGCGAGAGGATGGATGAGCTTCACGCTCACCCTTAGCGCGCGCTGCCGCCTAACAAACGCTCTTCCCATACCATCGCGCTACTACCACTCAGCCATGATACTGCTCTCCGAGATAGGTTTTCGCGCTCCAAACGGGGCTAAACCTTGACCGTTAGTGAATCAAGATCTCTCGGAAAGTCTGTGACTGATTCAGGGCCCTTTTCAGTTACGATCACAGTGTCCGAATGTCTGAAGCCGCCGAAGCCAGCAACGTAGATTCCAGGCTCACACGAGAGCAGCATCCCAGGTTCTATCTTACGGTACATAAAGGGCGTGAGGTACGGATATTCATGGCCGCCAAGTCCCATACCGTGGTACGTTCTGCACATCATAAAGTCGCCGTAACCCGCGTCTTCGATTACCTTTACCGCGGCTGCGTCGGCGTCTGAAAGCCTGTTGCCAGGCCTCATTGCTTCGAAACACTCCTGTTGCGCCTTAACCATCACGTTGAATACCTTCGCCTGTTTCTCAGTTGGTTTCCCGACCACAAAGGTTCTCTCGTTTTCGACGCCGTAGGCGTTAAGGGTGACATGAGTCAGGTCAATCAAAACATCCCCTTTTTCGATTCTCCTGCCGACTCCTCGTGTTACATGAGGCATTGGACCGAATACTGGGCCTGAACCAAAGACGTACGCCATGATCTCTACCGCGGCCTCGGGATACTTTGCGGCGGCTTCACGTCGCATGGCCTTTGTGGCTTCCGCTCCGATCTCAAGCTGCACCTTATTGGCTTGAATCTCACTCATCAGTATGTCCTGGCCGAGGTCGCTGATAGGGCCGCATTTTCTGATTAGATTCAGTTCTTCCTTGCATTTTATCAGACGCATCTCACGAAGGAGTTTAGACGCATCAATCAGTGTCGTCTCCGAGAGCTTCGCCACTAGTTCCGGGCTGACTGTTGCTGGTCGGATGTCAACGCCGATCTTCCCACCTAGGCACTTCTTCTCCTCGAGGATGTCTGTCACCATGTCAGCCCATTGCAGCGTGAGATAGGTTCTATTGACTTGCCTGGGGTGCTCCAAGTAGAACCGTATATCCTTGATCGCGCATGTTCCTTTCTCAACCTCGTAGAGCGCGTGGATTGTAGATAGTTCACAGAGCATCATGAAAGGTTCCGCGTCAAGCGGAACCACGCAGACTATCGGTCTCTCGGCTGGGTTCCTTGTGTCATCCAAGAACCCAGATGTATATGTTAAGTTCAGACTTTCGAAGACCATGAGTGCCTTCAATTCATTCTTCTTCAGATACTCACGTATCCTCTTGAAGCGCTCTTCAAAAACTCGTAGCGGAATCTCAATAGACAAGCAAATAACCCCACAACGGTATCTTGTGGACACTCATGAGAATATTATTCACGCCCTTTATTCCTGTCAAGATTCCCCGATCTGGGTACAATAACCTGAGCTGACCTTCAACCAAGCAGATGCTATGCACATGTGGGAAATTCACCGTGGATGGTAGCACTATTCTCTGATGCAGCTGTTTTTCTGCTAGAGAGTTGTCTGTTGATCTGTGATGGGGCGACGCTTCCACTCAGGATGCAGAGGTATTACTATTCCCTCTTTCATCACCCACGAGACTTCCTTCAGCACTGCGATATCCTTCAGTGGATCCCTGTCCACCATTATTAGATCAGCGTACTTGCCTGCCTCGACAGTGCCGAACTCTTTCTCTTTTCCAATGGCTTCCGCTCCAATCCGTGTGGCCGACTCAATAGCCTCCATGTTTGAGAACCCATACTTTGTCAGCCACTCGATCTCCTCTGGGAGCACGGCAAATGGCTGATCTCCAAAGACGTTGTCCGTTCCGGTTCCTACTCGAATCCCCTTCGATTTGACAAGTCTCATCGTCTTAGGCAGTTGCTCTACGCATCGCTCAAACCAGATGCGCGTCTCCTCAAGATCCGCCTCTGCAAGGTTGAAGATGCCCTTCTGAGCCGACTTCTCTTTCTCTTTCTTAACTCTCTCTGGTATGTGATTCTTCACCCAAAGCGTTGGAACCAAGATGATTCTTTTCTTCACCATCAGGTCAGCAGATTCTTCATCCACAAAACTGCCATGCTCAATCGTGTCGACGCCAGCCCTAGCGGCCATCCTGACGCCTACGTGGTTTGCAACATGAATCGCACACTTCTTGCCGTGGCGATGCGCCTCATCAACTCCGGCATCAATCTCCTCCTGCGTAAACTCAGGGTCATCGGTCCTGTGCGATGACAACAGTTTGATCAAATCAACTCCAGCCTTCACTTCTTCGCGCACTGCCTTTCTGACAGCCCAAGGATCGTCTACCTCGTGCATCCTTCCGGGAAGGCCTGAGCCATGTCCTCCAGTCATGCAGATGCCTTTGCCTGCGGCAAAGAGCCGTGGACCCAAGATCATCTGACGCTGAACAGCGCTCCGCACGGCAAGGTCTAGATGGGCAACGTCTCTCAGCGTCGTGATACCTGCTTGAAGGGCGGAGCGAAGATTGTTCACCGCGATGATGGTTGCATAGGCGAGCATGGAACCTTTCGGAGGAAGTGGCACGAATCCTTCATGAAATAGGTGTACGTGTAGATCGATCAGGCCTGGAAGCAACCATCTTCCTTCAGCTCTGATCAGCTCAACATCAGAAGGCACTGGAACCTTCGCGCGGGATCCAACCTTCTCGATACGCTCGCCATGAACCAATACGACCGAATCTGGCACGGGAGGGGAGCCTGTCCCATCGATGAGAGTGGCTCCCACAATAGCCAACTTTCTACTCTTCTCAGTCATACACACGAACCTCATTCGTTGTGGAGTCGAAGTATTGTTTGATAACATGCTTTTCTGCTTTTTGGTGTTGATGCAAAAATGCAGAAGTCAAAGACATTTCGGACAAGCTGGGCTAACGTATTGAAAGTGTGCCCAGATGATGGATCGAGGAAGAGACAAACAGAAGCTTCGCAGATGGTGCATCAGGAAACTTCTGGAAGACTGGACGGTAAGAAGAGTCTCAGACCATACGAAGATACCGAAGAGTACGATTCATGATTGGTGGAATCGCTTCCAATGGAAAGGAAGGGAGGGGCTAGTCGACGCGTCCCGGAGACCCCACACCATCCATCGCCTGCCCGAGGCAACGGTCCGTCGAGTAGTCGAGATCAGACAACGGGAAGGATGGTGCCATGAAGCCATCGCCGCATACCTCCACCAGCAGGAAGACATTAAGGTAAGCAGCGGCTCCGCATACCGGATCCTCAAACGCAACGATTTGATCACAAAACCATACAAGCCCAGAAGGCAACGGACGTTCATCCGATTCGCCAGGCAGCATCCTGACAGCCTATGGCAGACAGACATCACGAACTACGGCGACCGGTACCTCATCGCCTTCCTAGACGACTGCTCCAAGTGTCTTCCAGCCGCAAGCCTATGCCCGGAAG
>Ga0315296_10004421_pt1 | contig 11464 bp, 7 predicted proteins | sample YL17G14_18_MG_FD_203921 | JGI IMG/M metagenome (GOLD analysis project Ga0315296, IMG submission 203921) | Sediment microbial communities from Yellowstone Lake, YNP, Wyoming, USA - YL17G14_18 | ecosystem: Environmental > Aquatic > Freshwater > Lake > Sediment | place: USA: Wyoming | collected...
GTCCGGACTTTCGTAATAATACGCTGACTCGTTGCCGTCGATCAGAATGGTGCCTGGTGCGGCTCCTTCCAGTATTCCGTTGTAAAAGGCCGGCAGCAAGACCATCCATTTCTTCAGCAGTTTTTGCTGGCGTACCTGAGCATCGGGCTCGTCCGTGATGTCACCGAACAGACCGAGTTGAAAGAGGCTCAAGACCGTCAGTTGTGGCACATGTTCTTGTAGCGCAGTTATGAGCTGCCGGCCGCGCCGTCGCACCTGCTCCGCGACCTGCTCAAACGACCTGTCCTTGTACGAGCCAGGATATACCCACGGATCAGTGCCATAAGGTTCCGGATCGAAACAAACGCCGATACAGCGTCCCCGGTGCACTGCCAGAGAAAACAGCTTCATGTTCTCGACGATGATGTTCCAGTGCTCATCGTTAAACCAGTCCATGTTCCACTTGTTTGCAGCATAGAGCGTAAGAAAATTGTCGCCAAATTTTTGCCATTCGATTTGTGCCAGCGTATCCAGTTGTGGCTGCAGGTCGGCCTGTTTCCACGGGCGGATGTCAAAGGCATGGTTGAACTCGTTGGTGCGAAAGATAAGCCCATCAAAGGGGCGTTTTTCCATTTCGCGGATGTTATCCCGAACGAAATCAGGATATGGGACGTCCCACCCATATTCGACGATTTTCTTTCTGGGCCGTTGCTCGGCGCTTAGTTCGGCAGGAAAAAGCCAGCCAAGTACAAGGGCAATAGAACAACTCAAAAACAGGCACGTTCTCCTCATGGTAAAACTCCTTCATCCCATATCCTGCAGTGAAAAACGCTTAATTTTCCAGCTTTTTCAATATTTCCAAACATTCGATCATAGCTCTGCCATTGTGGTAACCGGCTTTCCAGATGTTGCCTTTGTCACCCTGCGGTTTGCCTTCGGGCGTGATATTAGCGCGCCACTCGCCATTTTCCCAATCGACCATATTCTCTTGGATGAACGTAAAAGTCTTTTCAAAGACGGAGCGGTATTTTGCGTCCCCTGTGATGCGGTGCATATACAGGGCACTGACAATTGCCTCGGACTGAACCCACCAGACTTTGGTGCGCCTATCTGCCGGCTGATTAAACGGGCCGCTGTCATAAAATCCGCCGTTGGTTTCATCGTATCCGTACTTTATTGAATAATCGAACAAGGCTCGATACAAATCAAGTAGTGGACGGCTTGAGAGTCCTGCGGCGTCACATGCGTCGATGAGCAGCCAGATATTTTCAATGTCGTGACCATAAGAAACCCTGGCGTAATCTCCTTGCAGCCTGGGCGTCCAGTCGCGTTCGTATTTATCCGTACAAGCGCCGAGACCCTTCCGTACGACTGCGTTGCTCTCGATGTTAATTAGCTCTATCAAACGCTCGCGCGCCAAGGGCAATCGACCGGCACGGTAAAACGTGGTCATGGCTTCGAGCAGGTGCAGATGGGTGTTCATCAGCTTGAAGCCCGAGGGCGCACCCATATATGATATTTCGGTATCCGGCACCGGCGTCCAGTCCTCGTTGAAAAACTCGATGTAGCCGCCATAAGTCCGGTCGTGGGACTTGGCTTCTAACAAATCAAAGAGTTGAATGGCAAAGTCCAGAACTTCCTGTTTTTTGCTGGCCAGGTAGTACTCAGAAATCGCATACAGGGCGAATGCTTGTCCGTAGAGATGTTTTCGCGGTCTTAGTTTTTTTTCGCCGGTGACATCCACTTCCCAATAAAAGCCGCCGTACTTGCTGTCCCACATTTTTTCTTTGAGGAAGCGATAGCCCAGGTCGGCAGCCTCGAGATACTCGCTTGCTCCATAACCTGCCCGCGCCATTCGGGAAAAGAGCCACACTGTTCGGGCCTGGGTGACAATCATCTTGGTTCCTTGTCCTTTGAGCTGTCCTGTCGGGCCAAAGTTGATCGTGTACCCGCCATTTTCACGATCCAAGCTCTTGGTGTACCAGAAAGAGGCGATATTCTCCTTGAGAATCCTCTCGAGCTTTGGGATGTGGTTCTGGGCTAAGGTCTGGCGATCCTGTGCCGCATAGAGAGTGGCAGTAAGTGCCAGACAAAGAAGAAATGCGGCATGCCGGGCATACCTTACCTGTCGGGTCTGTTTTTTGGTCATCATTTCTGCCTCAGTTATAAGTTAAATCACGTGCCCTGAATTGTACGGGCATCATTATACAAGAGGAATTCGTGATTTCCTATTGCTGGCAGTACGCGAATTTTATATGGTTATACGTGGTTGTTGCAATGTCCAGAAGATGAACATGTCGAGGAGTATCTTATGAGACGAGAATCGCTGGCAATCAAGGTTGTTGCGATGTCTCTAATTGCGGTTACTTCTTGTGCTCGAGAATGTATTGCCCGGCAAAAGATCGTTGTGCAGGCATCGGCAGATGAAGTGGGCAAATATCAGAAGCTGGAACTGCTCATCCAGGTGGACGCCCGGTACGAAAACCCATTTGATCCTGACGAAGTGGACCTGGCAATTCTGCTGGAGACCCCCAACGGCGAAAAGATCGTGTTGCCCGCTTTTTTCTGCCAGGATTACGAGCGGGGCACACTCGACCAGGGCCGCGGTAGGGCGATCAGCGCCGCTGCTCGGGGAGCGAATTGGTATTATCCAATCGGCGATGGGAGGTGGAAATCGCGGTTTGCTCCCATGCAAATAGGGACGTATTTCGCCAGAGCCAGGCTGATAGATCGAAATGGGACGATTCAATCAGATGTGGTCCGATTCGAATGCACGCCCTCCGCCAAGAAAGGCTTCTTACGGGCTGGCCGGAACGATCCACGGTTTCTGGAGTTTAGCGAAGGCGTTCCATTTTTTGCCATCGGCCAGAACCTGGCGTTTATCGGCGAAGGTCAATATGTCACCTTGTCCAAAGCTGAGCAGATATTCGCCACGCTCTCACGTAACGGGGCCAACTTCCTGCGAATTTGGACGTGCTGCGAGGATTGGGCGATGGCCATCGAAGCCAGAAAAAGCGCATGGGACCGCTCCTGGCACCGCAGACCTGCCCTGAGCGCAGTCGAAGGGACAGATATTGTTGCATCGGTGTCGGGCAGTGAAAATGATGGTAGCCGCCGCAAGTGTATCAAGATTGAGGGTGGTGACGGCACTTCAATCACTGTCGAGCCTTCCCATCCGGTAGGGCTGAAACCGGGTACGCGATATGTCCTCACCGGGCAGTTCAAAGCGGAGGGACCGGTGGCGCTGCGAGTGGGCGTCGGTCGTGATGAGACACCACCGTTTGAAGCTGCTGCAAAAGGCCAGTGGCAAAAGTTCACTCGCGAGTTCGTCACGGGTGAAAACGATTTCTGGCTTGGCAGGATAGTCCTCAGCCTGGCAGGGTCCGGCACCGTTTGGCTGGATGATCTGTCGCTGAAAGAGGCTGGCGGCGGGGCGGAGCTTCTGTGGGAAGCAGACATAAATCGCCCAATTAGGGGATTCTACAACCAGGTCGATTGTTTCATGCTCGACCAGCTCGTGGAATCGGCGGAGCAAAACGGCATCTACCTTATGTTGTGCCTGATCACGCGAGACTTGTATATGAATTCGCTGTCCGACGACAAGAGCGCTGAGTATCAACAGGCGATCGAAGATGCTAAGAAGTTGATGCGCTATGCAGTGGCGCGGTGGGGCTATTCAACCAGTGTAGCGGCCTGGGAATACTTCAATGAGATGGACCCGGGTAAGCCAACCGACCGTTTTTATGCTGAGCTGGGCGAGTATCTCGAGCAGATCGACATCTACCGCCATTTGCGAACCACCAGCACATGGCTCCCATCGGCCAGGGACTGTCGTCATCCCCGGCTGGATATCGGCCAGTTGCACCACTATATGCGGCCGGAAACTAAGGAGGAGTTCAAGGATGAAGTGGCGACGGTGCTCGACAAGACGCGGTTCTTGAGAGAACACGCGCCAAATAAGCCGGCGCTTATCGGCGAGTTTGGCTTGGCCACTCCCAAGTGGGGACTCAGTGAGTATATGAAACAGGATAGCGGAGGCGTCCACTTTCACAACTGCCTTTGGGCGTCGGCGTTTGCAGGTGCTTCAGGCACAGCGATGTTCTGGTGGTGGGACCAGCTCGACAGGCAGGACGCTTACTCCCACTATCAGCCGCTATCGACGTTCCTGGCCGACGTCCGGTTTGCAGGGCTGCAGCAGCTTCGGGCTAAAGTCAGCCCAGAAGAAATTCGCTTGCTTGGATACCAGGGAAATGACCGCGCCTATATGTGGCTATTCAATCCGCAGGCTACGTGGTGGAACCTGGTGGTCGAAAAGCGGCAACCTGTTGAAATCAAAGACGCCACAATCGAGATCGAAGGAATTCTGCCGGGCAATTATCGCCTGGAGTGGTGGGACACCTATAAAGGCGTGGTCATCGAGAAAAAACCACTTTCGTTCGGTGAAGGCCCGCTACATATTGCAGTTCCGCCGTTTAGCCGGGACATCGCCTGCAAAATCAGCCAAGAGCCACAGAGGACACAGAGTTCACAGGGGTGAAAAAAAAGAAAAGGCCACAGATGACACAGAGGTCACAGAGAAATAGAAAAAAACCACAGATTTCACAGACCTGAGGTTTTTTTACCGCTGAGAGCGCGGAGACCGCAGAGAAAACGGTCTTTATATTCTTCGTCTCGGCGCTCTCGGCGTGCTCTGCGGTTAATCCAAGTAAATCCGTGTCTAAAAAAAGGTGATCGAAAAGGATTCCGCCTTGCAGTAAATTTGGCGACCCAGATTAACACGATTAAGAACTGAAATTATCCAGATTTGGGAAAAATTGGCGTTTTTTGGTTATTTTTCCGAGGTGATGTTCATTTTTAGGGTAAAACGTGGCTTCGCAGGTCATCTTGTAGAGTTTGGGAAAAATAGGCAAGAAAAAATGGGCTAAAAAGTGTGCAAAAATGTGCAGGAATTTGCAGAAAGTGAGCAGAAATTTACAGAAACGCGCGCTTTTTAGCAAAAATTGACAGAAATTTATCACTTTTTTCAAATTAACATTTTGTTAATTTGGGAGAAATGGGGAATTGTCTGTTTGGGGTTTGACCACGGATTACACAGCCAGATATAGCCACGAAAAGGCCCAAGAAACACAAATAAACTCAAAATTATAAAGACACGGATTAACACAGACGAGAACGGCTTTTCTTATTAGCCACAGAGGACACGCCTACTCCGCCGAAGCGGCTGCGAAGGCTGGAAGAGTTCACAGAGAAATAGAAAACAAAACCACAGATTTCACAGACGCCGTTCCCCGAGCAGGGGGGCTGATCGCCCTGAGCGGAGAAAGCCTTCAGCCCTGACCCCTTCGGCTGCGCTCAGAGCCTGCCTTGAACGCAGTTGAAGGGGTAAACTCCGTGGAAGGGGAAGAATCCCGCCGGATGCCGGATGCTTCGGCTGCGCCTCAGCAGTATGAATCCGTGTAAATCCGTGTCTAAAAAGAGCCGTGATCTCTGTGGCAAAAACAAGAAGTGGCCGTGCACTTTTCTTCGAATTGATTTTGCTGAGTTTACTGCCGCAGCCAGCTCGAGCCGGGTTGTTCCACAGCACAACGAGCTGACGCTTATGGCTGCTCCGTTCCCGGCCTGACCAGGTTCACGCCGTTCGTCTGCATGGGACCCGGCTGTCAACGCCGCTTATGGCAGTATAGGCCCAACTCAATCAACCCTCGGAAAAGAATTCAGCCTCGCTGTAGCGGATTGCGAGTACAGGGTACCGCTAGCACCCCGCTTAGCACGGCCATTTCCAATTTTCAATCTTCATTCGTCAATTGTCAATGGTCAATTGCCGGATTTATTCCTATAATATATATTGGGAAGGTGGATAAGGATGGACTGTCTTCGGCACGCCAAGCGGGTAAACGTACCGCTGCTTATAGAGACTGCTCTGGTAACAAGCGTTGCTGTTGTCGTGCTGAGGCTCTTGCTGGCGGGTTCTACGTTCACTTGCGCCTGGTATATTGCCCCGGCTGTTCTTTTAGCTGCCGGTCTTATCCCGGCGTTAGTAAAAGGGGATGAATTCGTCAGCATTGGCTTGAGCAGTGAGCAAGTTCGCCGTTCCCTTATACTTGTTGGTTGTGTCTGCGTGTCTGTATTTCCAGCCTTGGCTGCTGCTTTGTGGCTGCTGAAGCTCTATGGGATGCAATCCGCAGGATGGCTTGCGCCATTGCCTTTGCGGCCTGTGCTGCCACGTGAACAAGGGTTGGCTCAATGGCTGCTGTACCAGTTTCTATATGTGGCGGTAGCTGAAGAAGTGTTTTTCAGGGGTTACGTACAGCGTAATTGTTTGCGCTTAGCAGACTCCTTCGAAGGTCGTCCGGGCATGTTGTTGAAGTTTACAAGCATCGTCATTTCTGCCGCTTGCTTTGCACTAGCACACGCGATAGTCCAGGGCCAGATAGTGTCGCTGCTGACATTTCTGCCCGGTTTGATTCTTGGCTGGCTGTTTGTCCGCACAGGGTCGCTTCTGGCGCCGATCCTGTTTCACGGGCTGGCCAACGTCTCGTACCTGGTTATCTGCGGCCTTTTGGCAAACCATTGACAAAAGAGAGACTGTAGCAACAAAACAGAGCTTTTTAAGATGTTGACAAGATTACAGAGAGCGTGGTTTGGTAGATGTTTGCCGCTTTCAATGAAATGCTGGCGAAAACCCAAACAATCTCCTTCAAAGCTATCCCAGATGCTGCAATTGGCAAATCTGTACATTGTGTAACTCATTGTGGTCACGTGGGTTAAGTATTATTTGCTCTGTAATGCTACTACAGTCTCGAAAAAGATAGTCTTTTCGGCCTTTTTAGATGTCTGTTCAAAACCTTACTTGTTTATAAGACTTTGTCCTTGACATGTTTGCCGGGCTGGGATACTCTTAATCTTGGCAGGGCGCGCTTATGTTCTTGCTTAGGGCGATTATCATAGTGCCATATCACCTACGGTTACTTTCCTTGCCCGATAAGATAGGTCTTCCAGAGACCGGCCTGTTACGAAACCCTGCCAAGTGCAAATCAGGAGATCCGGGTTAAGTAATTGCGGCAACCAGACGATAAGTTTCGAGCCGGAGAGGGTTTGCCTCAGAGAAGAGAGGTGATACGTTGGATATTCGTAAGGTCTTATTTACAGCAAAGTTAGTGCTGGTTGCTGTCCTGGTCGTTGTGGTAGTTAAGACAGCGGTAGTGCTGTGGCGTGCGGCAAGCGCGCCGACGCCGGCCTCGGCAGCCGATACGGAGGGTGCAACTGCACTTAAACCTACAAGCCAGGTGGGTAGCTCGACTAAGGACTATACGACGGTCATCGAGCAAAATGTATTCTCGGGTACTGCCTTGTCATCACCGGTGCACAAAGCTTTGTTGGGTAATAGTGCTGCTATTGTTCCATCGGCCGAAGATGAGCTTGGATTGGTATTACTGGGCACAGTCGCTGGAAGTCCCTTGGTGTCAAGGGCGATAATACAAGATACCGAAAGTAAAATACCTCAATTGTACAAGATAGGCGAGATAGTTGCAGGCGCTCGCGTCCAGAGCATAGAAAACAACGTCGTGATTCTGCTGCACAATGGACAGAGCAAGATTCTGAGGCTGCAAATAGGTAGAGACCATGGCCAAAGTCGAGCCCAAATGTCTCGCTCGCAGACCAGCGGCGAATTTGCCCAAGCCTCAAAGTTTGATACGCAGGTTACCGCGATTCCTCCGGAACAGACCGGACAGGTAGAGACGATACTGAGTAGTGCTGTTATTGAGCCTTACTCTGTTAGCGGTAAAACAGAGGGGCTCAAGGTGACCGGCCTGGAAAATCTACCGATCGCCAAAGAGATCGGCTTGAAAGATGGTGACATCGTGCGCGAAGTTAATGGGCACCAATTGACCGACAAGCGGAAAGCTTACCAGGTTCTCAAGAAGGCAAGAAACCAGCCAAGTGTAAGCGTCGAGCTGCAGCGGGAGGGAAAAACCAAAGAGCTTTCTTTTGCCCTGCGGTGAATTGCCGAGGAATTTGGGGAATTCTCAGGGGAATGTAAACAAATGGGGTCGGATAATCCAGATAGAGGCGATAAGAAGATGCGCGAACCGTTGGGGAAATTGTTGTGCCTGGTGTGTGTGCTTGCCGCCGTAAGTAACAGCGCCACCCGCGGCAAGGAGCAATCATCTGCCGGCACAGGCATTGATTTTCCCAAACTGACAGATCCGAAAATGGCCGACGAGCTTATATCCGTCAACTTTGACCAGGTTGATATACGCGTTGTTTTGAAAACTATTGGCGATATTACAGGTATTAATTTCATCGTGGACGAGAACGTCCGCGGAACGGTTACCGTAATGTCGCCTACCAAGATTCGCTTGGGCGACGTTTATGAGTTTCTGGAGTCGATTCTGGAAGTCAAGGGATGTGCAGCCATACCGGCCGGAGACGTGGTCAAAATAGTGCCCAGAGCAGAAGCTGCCAAGCGCAATCTGCAGGTTCGTATTGGCAGTGACCCCTGCGAAATCTCTAAGACCGATTCGATTGTCACTCAAATTATTCCCTTGACTCACGCTGATGTGACCGGGGTCAGTGAAATTATCAGGCCGCTGCTGCCGAAGGACGCCTATATGGCGACTTACCCCAGAACAAATTCCATTCTGATTGCGGACACATCTTCGAACATACACTATATTGCCAAAATCATTCAGACCCTTGATGTGGAAGAAAAAGTCAAAATAATTCCCCTGAAGTATGCCTCTGCAAAGGTGCTGAGCGAGCAGATAACTCGTATCATGGAAAAAAGTCGGGCCTCTGCTGCCCAGACTGGCGGGACCCGAGTTACGCCGCAAACTGAAGCCGGCATCAAGATTCTGCCCGATGTAAGAACAAACTCTCTAATTGTTATTGCCAATCAACAGGGCACCAGGACCATCGAGACATTAGTCGCCAATCTTGATGTTGAGCGGCCCAGCACAGCCGGTAATGTTCACGTAGTGTATCTTAATAACGCCCAGGCCAAGGAAGTTGCCACGTCACTTACTGCTGCTCTGGCGAATTTGAAAATTACCGGTGCCCTCGAAGGCGCACAGGAAGTGCAGGTTAGCGCCGACGAGGGTACTAACGCACTTATAGTCACCGCGTCGGCTCAGGACTTTCAGGTGATTGCTGACATAATAGACAAGCTGGATATCGTGCGAGAGCAGGTAATCGTTGATATGCTCATTGTGGAAGTCAGCGAAGATACCTTGAAGGAAATAGGAATAGACTGGGCAACAATTGACAATGCTGTGGCAGATAGCGTTCGTTTTTTTGGCGCAACAAATTTCGGGCCGCGAGTGGATTTTATTGGTGGAGACTGGGAGGGTTTCAGCGTTGGTGCATGGAAACAGACCAGCTCAGGCCCGGGCATTGCAGCGATTTTAAAGGCGCTGGAGCAAAAGTCTGGCGTTAATATACTCTCCAAACCCAATATTGTAACTTCCAACCATAATAAAGCCAAAATAGTCGTGGGTGAGAACATTCCGTTTGTTATGCAGTCCAGGATCACTGAGACAGACCCTGCGACTCCTACGGCCATAAGAACTTTCGAATATAGGGACGTTGGAATTATATTGGAGGTCACACCCCACGTAAGTCAGAGTGGGCTTATTAGGCTTGAGCTTAACAGTGAGTTCACAAAGTTCATTGATACCGGCTCTCTTGATACGCAAAGAACAACCAAGCGAGAGGCTCAGACTAACGTTACAATGAATAGCGGCTCAACCGTTGTTATCGGCGGCCTCATTCGGGATGATAAAGTCACAGTGGAGAAGAAAATCCCTCTGGTCGGCGACATTCCTTTGGTGGGCGAGCTGTTTAAGATGCGCAGAGACCAACTGCAGAAGACAAATCTGCTGATGTTCATAACCCCGCATGTTATGGCCGGTCAGGACGACCTCGACCGGATAACCGCAGCAAAGAAAAATGAAATGAAAGAAGCGACCGAAGGCCTTAAGCAAAAGCAGGACGAGCCCTAAGCGACCGGCTACGGCTCGGCGCTCCGCCGAGACAAGTCCGGCGACGTCCTGCAGTGTGTGCTTCAAGTCAAGTCAATGAGCAGTGCAGAGTTGGAAAAACAATTAGAGAGTCAATTAGAGCATCAGTTTTTAGAGACCATACCCCCTGAGGGGTTGGACCCTGAGCTGGTAAAGGGACTTCCGCTTGAGTTTCTCAAAAAGCAATGTGCCATCCCCATCAGGCTGGAAGATGGGCAGGTCGCAATTGCCCTGGCGGATCCGCTGAACATAGAGGCATACGATGCGATTTTGAGCGTCCTGGCTCAACCGTGCAGGAGAGTTGTCTGCCCGGCCTCCGAAATAGAGCAGGCGGTAAGCCGGTGCTATTATCAAAGCACGGGTGTTGAAAATAATGGGGAAAAATCCTGTGCTGAGACTTCGCCCGCCGGCGATAGCTATGTCGGCGGAGCGGGCGCTCAAACCCAGGCCGAGGACCTGCTCAGCATCGCTAATAAGGCGCCGATAATAAAGCTGGTCAATAAAATCTTCTTCCAGGCGGTGCAGAGCCGGGCCAGCGACATTCATGTCGAACCATACGAAAACGAGGCGAGGGTCCGCTTTCGAATTGATGGAGTCTTGCACAACGTCCTTACCTTGCCGAAGCAGCAGACCAGGGCGCTTCTTTCAAGGCTGAAGATTATGTCAAACCTGGACATCGCCGAGCGAAGGCTGCCGCAGGATGGCCAAAGCCGAATTAAAACAGGCCAGGATTTGGTGGACGTGCGGGTCTCGGTCATTCCCACGTTGGGCGGCGAACGAGCAGTGCTCAGACTGCTGGATAAAGGCACCGGCGATCTGAGTCTAGCGCAGATAGGATTCGGGCCGGATATACTTGAGCGTTTCAGAAGTTTGATCAGAGTTCCACACGGCATAATTTTGCTCACCGGCCCTACGGGCAGCGGCAAGACAACGACCTTGTATGCCGCCCTCAACGAACTTAATTCCGAGGAGCGAAATATCCTTACGGTTGAGGACCCCATCGAGTATCAGCTGCCCGGCATCGGACAGATGCAGGTAAAGCCGAAGATAAATCTGACATTTGCCAATTGTCTGCGTCACATTCTCCGGCAGGACCCGGACATTATAATGGTCGGAGAAATCCGCGACCTTGAGACAGCCGAGATTGCGATTCAGGCCTCTCTTACAGGGCATTTAGTTCTGAGCACTTTACATACCAACGATTCCGCATCGGCTGTCACTCGACTGCTCGATATGGGAATCGAGCCGTATCTTATTTCATCTTCGGTCATTGCGGTTATGGCGCAACGGCTGCTGCGCTTGATTTGCCCAAGCTGCAAGAGCGCCTGCCAAGCTCAAAAGCAGGCAGGCTCTGTCCCTTCGACTGCACTCAGGGCAGGGTTATCGGAAAGTGAAAGGGCGTTGGTAAGTCAGGGACAGTTCTATAAAGGCCTTGGCTGCGATAATTGTCTTAAAACCGGCTATTT
>Ga0315296_10004422_pt1 | contig 11464 bp, 17 predicted proteins | sample YL17G14_18_MG_FD_203921 | JGI IMG/M metagenome (GOLD analysis project Ga0315296, IMG submission 203921) | Sediment microbial communities from Yellowstone Lake, YNP, Wyoming, USA - YL17G14_18 | ecosystem: Environmental > Aquatic > Freshwater > Lake > Sediment | place: USA: Wyoming | collected...
TTAAAATAAAACCTTAAATCTTTTTCTATTCTTATCCTTTTATGGTAGAACCACCTTCTGAATTACAATGGATAATGCCAAAGAAATCTTATTACGTTGGAATGTCGATGACAGAAAGAGCAAAAGGTAAGAAGTATAAAAGACCTTCAGAAGAAGTAATTTTTCAGGTTATGGAAAAAATTGATCTACCTATAGATGATATTTCTAAGAAATCTATAGAATTTCTTTATGATAAGTCTTCTACCCCATCTCCATATTTTCCAAGTCATTTTTCTTTATATAAAACAACCCATTTAGTTGCTGAAAAAATTGGTAACAAGAAATTTAGAAATACATTGAGATTTAAACATTTGAAATGGACACTAACGAAAAGTCGAGAAATTTTAGAAACTAATCCAAATTTAGAAGAAATTTTAAAGCGGGAAAAAATTAATTTCAAGGAAGTATTAGGTAATTTTGCAGCTAACTACAAAGAGGAAAAAATTAGAGAATTGTTAACTAATGGAAGATTAGTTGGTTATTCACAGTATAGTACTAATCCTGTTGATGCATTTGAACAAAATAACATTAGTCCCTGGGTTGAAAAACCTCTACTTCTTACAAAAGGAGCACAAAATTTATATTCAAGATTTTTAAACTCTCTAGAAGAGGATTCTGAGATTTCTAAAAGACTTTTTGACTTTTCGGAATTAGAAATTACCCCGATTTATGAAGGATTTTGGAGATTCTATAGACATAGAGTATCTGTAGATTTATTATTCCTTCATCGTCATAACTTAGAAGAAAAAAGAAAAACAAAAATTAGTAAAAAAGATGTCTCGAAAGTATTAAATAGAAGATTGGGATTCCTCTTAAAAGAAAATGAAGATATCGAAACTTTGATAAATAAGAAGTCTTCTTCATCTTTACAATCATTTTAACGTCGCTGCTCTGAACTAAATAGTACAGAACAGACCCTCCGCACATAAATTTATACTTTAAATTTCTAATCTGAGTATGTGTATAGAATGTGATAAATATTTTGAAGGTAAGGATATATCAATAAAAGATTTAATGAAAGTTTCATTTATTAAAATAGATTTAATCGAGGACAGGACAGGAAAATGGTATAGAGCTTATTGTGAAAAGTGTGGCGAGACTAGGAAATATAGTGTATAACATCTGATGTATATGTTGATTTTCGACGAAATATGCAATAAACTAGACTTACTGATAAGTAGTAGATAAAAAACCTTGATTTCTTATGGAAGTATCTAATTATATTTTTTGGTATAATTAAATAGATAATTTTTTATACTTATTCAGAGTATTTTTATGCACTCAACAAAAAAGGGGGTTTCTATGGCTAGGAAAAGAAGAGAGAGAAGAGAGGAAGAGAAAAGAGAAGAGAAAGCAACTGAGGAATTCTAGTTTCTAAGGTTCCAGGTGCACATTTTGACTTCTTCTTCATCGGCGTGCACCGTATTTTCTTTTTCTAGGTCTTTTAAATACTTTAATCGCTTCTTCAGAAAAGATGTAAAATACTAAGCATGCTATCAAATAAGAAATTATGAGTAATAAGAAGATAATTACATAAGTATCAATTTGTAAATTCATTCTCAATACTAATGCTCTTAAAATTGAAATATTTGATTTTCCTCTTGATATGAATGAAATATCTGATGGCTCAGTAGATAATAAGAGTAAGAATAAAATAGTAAATGTGAAAACTTTAAGAGGCGAAGGTTTAAAAAATTTGTTCATATTAATTTTTTATACTATTGAAATAAAGAATTTAACTATGGCCGCAGTGGTGCAATGGCAACATAGACAAACATGGTGTAAAGGCCTGTGGATATTTTAGCAGCCAGCCTTTGATCCGAGTTCGAATCTCGGCTGCGGCCTATATTTTCAAAATACAAAGAAATTTAAATTAATTTATTATAATTTTTATTATGGGAGTAGAAACTGGAAGATTATATTACCTTTTTTATGCTATTCCATTTTCTTATATAGGTTATACTAAAAAGACAAATTATAGAATTTTCTCATATCATATTGAAGATGGAAAAGAATGGACTACAGAAAAAATAAGAGAAACTGTAAAGAATTTATATCATTTAAAACCAGAAGGATTTAAAACAAAAAAAATTGAATTAGCCAAGAAAACTGGCATAAAATTTGATATTATTAAAACTATTACAACACCTTAGAAAATTCTTCCTAAACCTACTATGAGAAAAATTCCAATAAATTTGAAAATAAAAGTTAATATCAAAAATTTTTTGATCTCATATTTTTCTACAGCAAACAATATTGCAACCAATTCATCAGGTATTGGAGACGCAATTATAATTCCTGCTATCAAAGGGCTAATCTTATGCAAGAATTTTGATTTTATTTCAGGAAATCTTATTTTTTTATTCTTATAAATTTTGATGGTCTTTCCTACTTCATTTTTTGCAAAACTATAAATAGTATACTCTGTTATCACTCCACCAACAGATCCTAAGAATGTTAATAACCAAATATCTAAACTCTCAGCCAGAATGAAGAATGCTACCATTGCAAGTGGAGTTGTTATACCATATGTAAAAAGCATCCCACTCACAAAACCGCCAAGGTAACCGTAACTCCCTAAGCCTAACAAAAATTCTTGGAGTAAACCCGTTATAACTAAGTAAATAGTTAATAGAAAGATGAATAAGATTGCTAAAGCGTTGTAATGTCTCCATTCATATTCAATGAATTTTTCTTCACGTTCTATAAATTCTTTTATTTCCCTCTCATTCATATATAGAATTACCCTTCTCAGATATTAAAATCATCTAACCATAAGTTTTAAAAAGAATGAGGAGTTTATTTATATTAGTTGTTTTATATTCTTAATGCTGGTTTTCAGCATTGCCATAGATTTGGCGTTGGTTTGGATAAGAGCATAAGCATAGGATGAAAAACTATTTCAACTATGGCTAAAAATGAAGTCAAGAGCTTTTTTTGGCTGATGTAGTAAGGATGTGTGTAACAAATAGGAGAATCATGTGCAATCCGCAATTCCGGTTGATCCTGCCGGAGGTCACCGTTATCAGGATTCGACTTAGCCATGCGAGGCGTGAGCTATTTGGGCTCGCCGAACTGCTCAGTAACACGTAGCTAACATGCCCTCAAGTGGAGGATAATCTTGGGAAAGTTTAGCGATCTTTAAATTGATATAATACCATAATATAAGAGATTAGATGTTTCAAGATTATTTAGCTGGATTTTTTGATGGAGAAGGTTCTTTGATAATTAGGTTCAAATCTGATATCAGATACAAAAGTGGTTTTCAAATAAAACCAAACATAGATATTACACAAAAACATTTTGGAGTCTTAAAGTTTATAAAAGATGAACTCAAAATGGGCAAGATTTATTTCAATAAACAAGAACAACTATGGCATTACGATATTTACAAATTTGAAGACCTTTTGAAGTTTGTTTTAATTTTGAAAGGAAGACTTGTCGTAAAGAAAGAAAAGCTTGAAAGTTTTGAAAAGTGCTTAAGCATAATAATTAAAAAAGAACATCTAACAAAAGAAGGATTAGAAAAAATTAAGAAGATTTGGCTAAACCCCAAAACTGAGGCTAATACTCCATAGCTGTTGAGTGCTGGAATGCTTCAACAGTCAAAGCCACGGCGCTTGAGGATTGGGCTGCGACCTATCAGGCTGTTGTGAGCGTAAAGTACTCACAAACCTGTAACGGGTACGGGCCATGAGAGTGGGAGCCCGGAGATGCCTTCTGAGACATGAAGGCAGGTCCTACGGGACGCAGCAGGCGCGAAAACTTTCCAATTCCTGCAAGGGTGAGAAGGGAACTCTGAGTGACTATGCTATGCATAGTCTTTTATTTTGCTCAAAAAGCAAGATGAATAAGTGGTGGGTAAGACGGGTGGCAGCCGCCGCGGTAATACCCGCGCCACTAATGGTGACCACGTTTATTGGGTCTAAAGCGTTCGTAGCCGGTTTGGCAAGTTCTTGGTGAAATCTGCTAGCAAACTAGCAGGCTTGCTGAGAATACTACCAGACTTGGGATCGGGATAGGATGAAGGAGTTCCACGTGTAGGGGTTAAATCCTTTAATCCGTGGAAAACCTCCGGTGGCGAAGGCGTTCATCTGGAACGAGTCCGACGGTGAGGGACGAAAGCGTGGGGAGCAAATCTAATCCTTCGATAAAAGGATGAGAGCTCAAACGGGATTAGATATGAGATAAGAAGATGTACGTTTTATGAATTTATTTCATTGAAGTGAACAGTGAAATCAGTTCTTATCTCACTAGAAACCCCGGTAGTCCATGCTGTAAACGATGCCCGCTTGATGTTGCAAACTCTACGGGAGTTTGCAGTGTCGGAGCGTAGGTGTTAAGCGGGCCACCTGGGGAGTACGGCCGCAAGGTTGAAACTTAAGGGAATTGGCGGGAGAGCACACAAGGGGTGGAGGCTGCGGTTTAATTGGATTCAACGCCGGACATCTCACAAGGGTTGACAGCAGAATGAAGGTCAGCCTAACGGGTTTACCAGACAAGCTGAGAGGTGTTGCATGGCCATCGTCAGCTCGTACCTTAAGGCGTGCGGTCAAGTCCGTTAACGAGCGAGACCCATGCTGTCATTTGCTATCATGTTTTCAGATAATATCAAAAAAGCATGAGCACCATGACAGGACCGCTAGCGATAAGCTAGAGGAAGGAGTGGGCGACGGTAGGTCCGTATGGCCCGGATACCCTTGGCTACACGCGGCCTACAATGGTTGGGACAATGCGTTGCAACTCCGAAAGGAGAAGCCAATCGCCTAAACCCAACCTCAGTTCAGATTGAGGTCTGTAACTCGGCCTCATGAAGCCGGAATCCCTAGTAAGCGAACGTCATAATCGTTTGCTGAATAAGTCCCTGCTCTTTGCACACACCGCCCGTCAAGCCATGCGAGTAGATTCTTGGTGAGGCTTAGCTTTAACTAAAACGAGCCAAGAGTTTGCAAGTGGGGCTAAGTCGTAACAAGGTAGCCGTACTGGAAAGTGCGGCTGGATCACCTCCTTAATTTACATAAAACATCTTTACTACATCAGAATTTCTATTTTGTCACTTAAAGATAGTGATATTTATATATCGGTTAAACTAATTCCTATAAAGTGAGAAAATGCCTTGTAAATGGGGTTTAGCTCTTGAAAGAGGAACAGGAGAAGTTTGTTCTAATTCTAATCTTAAATATCTTAGAAAAGCTCATCCAAAAGATTATAGTCATTTTGAGGGAGATTATTTTCGTTGTGGCCCTCCATGTAAAGGTTATGTAACACCTAGTGTTTACAATTGGATGAAAAGAACTGGTTTTGATTAATTAAGAAGTAAAACTTAATTATGGACTGGAGGGGATTTTCGATTATTTTTTTCGAACCCCTAACCTCTTGCTTTTTTGGAGTTCTTGCAAAGCAAGCGATCTTGAAAACTTTTGATGAAAATTTTCCCAAAAGTTTCTTCCATTGATCTACCAGCCCATAGAAGATTGTTATAGAATACAACTTAAATATTTTTAAGAACAAGCAAATATCAATATCCTGGACAACCACAAAGTTGTTTGCAAGCCCCTTCTATCTGACCTTCAGTTCCTGTCATTCCATAATAACAATGACACAACATAAAAAGATTGTCGTCTGTTCCTACTTGTGGACAAGTTAAAAGACTTATAGCTGCACCATGACCATCTGTAGCCATGAGCCCATCTCTGTCAGCATCAAAACCATTTATAGGTATATTTTTTGTAATTTCAGTACATCTTTTTTCTTGTGCTAATATTCTACATCCTTGTCCTCTAACTCCTTCTATGCCAACAGCAGTGCTAAAAGGACCAAAACCTGTGAAATACATAGCAACTAATCCTAACAAAACAATAACTGCTATAACAACAATTACTAAAGTACTTATTGGTAATTCAACACCTTTCATATATTTCAATTATATTAAATTCTACTATATAAATCTTAAGAAAAATTAATAGGGCAAAAAACAAAGCCCTGAAAAACTGAATCATTTCTTTCCAAGGACAATTTCTATTGAAGAAACGTTTAACTTTTCCCCAGAGTCTGACTCAACCTCTTCTGTCCCAATGAGAACATTTTTTATGAGTGTGTTTGTCATGAATTTGTTCCTGACTATTTCTGCAACATCTACTGCGTGTGAAATTGCTCTTCCTCGAGCCTTCAATATAACTTCAGGCTTTCCAGTATTAAATTGTGTAACGCACGCAAGCACATAGCTCATTGCAGGTTTTTTCCCTACAAAAACTACGTTGCTCTCTGCTTCTCTAGTTTCTCTTTCTACCATTTAGACACCTCCTATTTCTCTGTAATTCGATTGTAGTTTGATATTATATCTACAGATCCAACAATATTTTCAAATTTAAATAAATTTCTAACAATAGAATATCGAAAAAAGAATCTAAAAAATAATCCAATTTCTCTACATCTTCTCTGTTTTTCTGTAACAATAACTGCCATAACTGCCATAATTATACCTTGTCTATTGATTTACTTTATTGATGATTATTAATTTAGTATCCTGGGCACGAACAAACTCTTTTTACACAACTTGTTGTCGGAGCAGGGTTAGCTGCATCGTATGCAGGACAACCATAAAATTTTATAGCAAATGCTTGTAAATTGTCATCAGCAAGAACAATTGCGCCATCACCATTTAGATCATAATTAACTGGTATTGTAGCAACATCAGCTGTACATCCTGCCCTTGGATTTAAGTCTATGCAGGCCTGATTCTTGACTGCCTCTAATCCTGCAGTTGCACTGAATGGACCAAATCCTGTAAAGTATAATGCCACTAATCCTAACAAAACTATAACTGCAATTGCGACTATTACTAAAATGTTTATTGGTAATTCAACACCTTTCACTGTTTTTCACCTCTAATTTTTATTGCTATTTCTCATATATAAAGGTTTTTGTTTGAGAAATTTAATTCAGAGTACCTTTTATATTTCTACTATTTATAAGTTATCCATAAGCTGGACAACCACAAACTCTTTGAAGACAATCTTTTACACATTGAGCACAATTACTTGCTACGCTCATATCGCCGTTACAGCTATTAACACCAACACCATAATAATTTATACATAAACTTCGCAAATCAAGAATTATTATTGCAGTTATTGCTTTCATTTTATCACGGACAATTGCATATTTGTGTTCTACATGTAGATTCATCAGCACCATACCAACATCTACATAATCTTGCTAAGTTATCATTGCCTAATAAATCACATGTAGCTGGATAAGCTTCTGTCCCTGCACTCTGAGTGCCGTCTTTGTTAGCATCAAAACCATTAATAGCAATTGTACCTGGAGAACCACATCCTGTACTCAAAAGCATCTGGCAAGCATTATTCTTTGCTGCTTCTAAACTTATTCCAGTGCTTCCAGGAGTCCAGACACCAAAGAATAGAGCTAAAATTCCTAACAAAATTATTAAAGCTAAAACAACTATTACCAAAGTACTTATTGGAAGTTCGACTCCTTTCATATTATTCAATTATATATTTTATTTTTGGTATATAAACTTTTGAAAAATCTATTTAAGCTATCTTATTTAAAAGGTATTTATGGGTTTGAAAGAATTTTTAAAACCAAATAAAAGAAAGTTTCTAATTTTTATTGTAATATTTGTCCTAGCATTTATGTATAGAATTAATTTAATATTTTTGTTGTTTTTATGTTATCCTCTTTCTTGTTTAATAGTTTGGATCTGGAATAAAATTAAAAGTAGAAATAGTGTTCAGGCTCCTTATTTGAGAAACATCTAACTACATGAAGCTGTATATGTAGCTGAGGGTGGCTCCCATCTACAATTATAATATACGTATCCAAACCAATCACATTTATAATCTGTATTCATTGTACATGTTGGCTCGTTTCCAGAATATGCACAAGCTAAAGGAGTTGTACATGAATTTGTAGCATCTGGTGTACAGCTACCATTAGGTGCACCACAGTCATTATCACTAACTGTAAATGTTTGTTTTGGACAGAATTTACCATAAGTACAAGTTTCATCATAGCTGCAACTTGCTGTACATGTTTCTTGAGTACAAACACATAATGAGCAAAGATATCCACCACAAGCAGGCCAATAATAAGTACAAAATGGATCCGATTCATTTCCTCTTCTTACTTGTCCAGATACTGTACACGAACCGCATCCCCATGAAGTATCACAACTGTTCAAAGCACACCAACTATTACAAGTTTGACAGGACTCTTCGCTACAAAAATATGCTTCCCTACAACGTAAATTATCTTTGCATTCATAATAGCAATCCTTAATTGTATTGTAATCTGAAGGTGTACATGAAGGTGTACAGTCTTTAAGACAACTTCCAACACCATCGCAAGCTAAGTTGCATGTTTTTTTAATTCCATCTCTATATTCGTATCCATTTTCACACTTATTTCCACAAGTTTTGCTTAAAGTTCCACATGAGCTATCAGGAATATAACCATAAGGCAAATTTGGTCTTTCACAATATGCATTTACTTTTCCAGAATTTCTACATTTATCAATCCCACCTTCATCTTTAACACCTGTACATGGTTTTCCATCGTTGCAATCAGAATCGCTAAAGCATTCAGGTTTTTTAACTGTTAAAGTAAAAGTTTTTGTTCTTATTATATCTTCACTTGTTCCTGTAACAATTATCGCATACTCATCATAAGGAGTTGTAGTTTGAGTTGTAATTCTCATTGTAGTAGAAAAAGTTGGATTTCCTGAATTTTGATCAAATGATACTGATATACCAAAATTATTTGGATCTGTGCTTCCAGAAGTTATTGAAATAATTGTATAAGACAAATCAACTGTTCTTGTTTCTATGCTCTTCAAATCTACAGTAACTATTGATGAAGAAGGTTCGCCTTGAGCTATTGTATCTCTATCTGGACTTAACAAAATCTCAAAATCAAAATATGGCTGAATAGTTAAAGTAAATTTAGCAGTTTTTCTTAATCCTCCTCCAATTGCTACTACTTTTATTTCATAAGTTCCATAAGGAGTATCAGGATAACTTGTTGAAATTGTCATTGTTGAATTGCAAGTTGGTGTACAAGTATCTGTGCTTAAAGTTAATTGAGAATTCGGAGGTTCTTCTGAAGCATACAAAAATACTGGAACAGCTGTTCCACTTAAGAAAGTTAAATCTATACTTGTAGAAGCTTCTTCGCCTTGCATTATTGTTGCTGTGCTTGGATTTAAACTTAAATCAAATTCCATTGTTGGATTAACTGTTAAAGTGAAAATTGTTTCTTTTGTTACCCCGTCTCCTGTTCCTGTTATTGTTATTGTATAAGCATCTGCTATAGTATAACTTTTAGTTCTTATTATCACATTTGATTTAAAATTCGGTTCTCTATCATTTTTTTCAAATTCAACTTCTATTGTTTCAGGATTTGCTTCAGGATTTCCTGTAGCTGATGTAACAGTATAATCCAAATGAACAGGTTTTGTTATTGCTCCTGTACTACTTATATATACTCTGGTACCAGCACTACCTCCAGATTTTACATATCCTGATTCTGGATCAACCCAAATTCTAAAATCAAATTTTGGAGGAGTAAAAGATGTTTGGGTTGCATTAACTTTAAATTTCAATTTTAAATAATCATAAGAAATTCTTTCTCCAGTTTCTAAAGTTATACCTTCCTCTCCTGGTTTTAAAGGGGCTAAGCAATAATATTCGTTATAAAATTCCATGCATGTTTTATCTTCTATGGTAATTTCAACTGTGCTATCAGAAGCTATTATTTGAAATTCTAAATCCTCAAATCTCGGGTCTGCCTCTAATAAATTTTCCAAATTCCCTATATCGTTTAAAGTTGAATTATAAGTTTCATTTTCTAATATTTCTCTTCCTGCAAACAAAAGTTTGAAATATGAAGATTTTATGTTTGAGCTAATTTTAAAAGGTTTAAAGTCTATTCTAGATTGAATTGATTCATCATAAATTGAAAAATTCTTTTCTCCGCTCACTAAAAAGCATTTAGAATTTTTTAGCGGACCACAAGGAAATTCATCATATTTCGAAACATCTATTTCACTTTCTCCCCATGTTATTTCAACTTTATTTTTAATAGGCTTAGAAGGTAAATTATTTTCTATACTTTCTTCTAATTTCTTTTCTAAAACATCAATTCTTGGATAATAATAATTCCAAAAGATTTCAGGTCTATTAATTCCTCCATTTAATCCTAAATCATAGGCAGCTCTTTGAGAAATGAATTCTATACTTTGATTAAAAGTTTTTGTTAGAATATCAGCCTCATCAGCAAAGGACATTAGCCTTCCTTCTATGCTAACTATATTTCTTGAAACAGGTTCTGCCCCACCTATGATATAAACAGTAACTAAACTGGTAATTATCAAAATAACCAATATCCCGCCATAAGCAATAGCTGAAGCTTTCATATTAATCCCTAACAAAAAGTTGTAAATAAACTTTTTCTCCATTTAGAGAAAACAACTCTGTTGAGACTTTTTGTAAACCTAAAACTGTTTCAGAAGATAATGTTCCATATTCTGCAACAGTTATTTCACCTATTTTTAATAAATAATCTTTATTTATTTGTGAGGTTAAAAAACCTTCGGAAACTGCTTTTGCATTTATAGATTTTCCATCTAACCAAATGTCAGTTTTTCCTTGAATTGCAACAGCATTTAATATTTTTTTCATTGTTATTCCTTCATTTTCATATTCCAAAAAAGCTGACATTATAGCATCGTAATTAACTGGTCTGAAAAATAGTTTTAGTTCAACAGTTCTTGGAGTTGGATAAAGTTTATATTCAACTTGATGAATCATAATTAAAGCCCAAATGAACAATGTCATTATAACTATTATTGACAATAAACAAATGATTAAAAAAACATCACTTATTAAAGTTACTCCTTTCATACTTTCACTATCATTAAAGCAGGTTTTATTTCTCCTGTTGTCTTTCTAACAGCAACATTAAATTTAGCTTCTCCGCCTAAATCAAAAGATCCTATATCAATTATCCATGTACTTGAATCTAAAATTATTTTTACAGCACCATAAGGATACTGTTTTTTTAAGCAAGATGGATCATACTGCATATTAATTAATTTATCTTCTGAAAATAAGCTTTTAGTATCAGAATATGTTAAACAATTGCTTGACAGCAGAGAATTTCCTAATATTAAAGCTTCTCTTTCTGCTCCTCTTGCTTCTACAATAACATTATAATTAATATAAGAGAAAAAAATTGCTAAAACTCCTACAACTACTAATGCTATTTGTAACAATTTTAAAAAATCTTCTGTTAATTCCATCATTTTTAATCACATAATTTATTAATATAATCATTTAATTAACTCATATTTACAAAGGACATGGTATTGCTATTGACAAACATATTCCGCCAGGGCAACACC
>Ga0315296_10004423_pt1 | contig 11463 bp, 8 predicted proteins | sample YL17G14_18_MG_FD_203921 | JGI IMG/M metagenome (GOLD analysis project Ga0315296, IMG submission 203921) | Sediment microbial communities from Yellowstone Lake, YNP, Wyoming, USA - YL17G14_18 | ecosystem: Environmental > Aquatic > Freshwater > Lake > Sediment | place: USA: Wyoming | collected...
TTCTGCATCGAATTTGCAGCCGGCGGCAACGCCGTGAACGTTGCGCATAGTTCGGGTCTGGCTTTTGACGGTTACACCGACAGCTACACAGTTATTATTCGCGCTAAAGGAGATAGTCAGCCAACGAACTATCGGCTCTTAGAAAAACGTGGAGGTCAGACCCCGTATCCGGTCGCACTACGACGCGGTGCCGGCGTGGTTCTTTCTAGTTACCTCTCTGACGGTATCGTCACGCCTACAGTGAGTTTTGGTACAGTCTGGAATAGCGTTTGGCATACGCTGGGCTTTGTAGTTGATCACAGCGCAAACTATTTATACGCGTACAAAGACGGTATTCGTGTGGATTCTGCACAGAATACTGTGACGGCTACTACTGCTAACAGCGGTTCATATTACGTAGGCAACAGCTACCTTTACAGCACGGACTTCGTAGGCCAGGTCGCTTGGCTTTTCATATATAACCGTGCTCTTTCTGCCGCCGTAATTGCAAATCTTTACCGCGAGCCGTTCTGCATGTTCGAGCCCAGGGTCAGCCCCTGCCTTTTATCGGCTCCAGCCGGGCAGATTGTGTCCTTAGCGGGCACCTGCGCCGCCGGGACCGACGTTACCGCGTTATTGAAAGTGATCTGCCGCTGCGCCGGAGCAATTGCCGCCGGTAGCGATATTACCGCGTTATTGAAAGTGATCTATCGCTGCGCCGGAGCAATTGCCGCACACAGCGGCGCAAGCGCTTCACTTACGCTAGTCGGCGAAGCTGCACCGGCCCAAGAGTGGTTCGCCGGCTCACTAAATATAGAGCAGGACTGGTTGGCGGGGGCACTATTTGGCGGAATGACTGCAAACGCATTTAAGCTGGGCACGGTCCTGAGTCTGGGATGGTTCTGGATGCGGCGGTCGGGCTGCTCTGTGCTCTATCGCGGCCCCGCAATGGACCAGATAGATTTCACAAACGCACTGACGGTAGCAGAGCAAGACGCCGGGCAAATTTCCCCGCCGCTTTACGTTGCACACGGTAGTAGCTCAACATATTTCTATGCCGTTCGCCGGGTCAACACTTGCGGATATCGCGAGCACACTTTGGCCGCTGTGGCCAAGGTGGCGATAGACGCCGATGGCAATCTGGCGGCGCCGCAGCCGAATAATATCTTTGCCGCAGCAGTGAGGCAGGTAAATGGCAACAAAGTGCGGCTTACGTGGTTCTATTGTCCGCTCCGGCAAAAATCAAAGCCGGTGTGTTTCAGGATTTACCACGACGCCGCAAGCGGCCAGGTCGACTATCAGAATCCGATCGGCACAATCACTTATGAGGGGCAAAGATTTTATAGTTACCTGACCGAGCCGCTTGCCGGCGGTAGATATTTATTCGCCCTACGGGCTGAGGATGCCGATGGCGTGCAGAATGGTTCTCTGGCACGGTCGACAATCCAACTCGTCACGGAAATTCCGGAGGCGGTCGACATACTAAGCGCTGAAAGTCTGTAGATAAACCCCCAGGGAAGACCCCCAGGACAGGCCTGGGGGCTAAACGGGCGGCAATACGCACGACGCAATACGAGATATGAATTATGTCCAACCGAATCGATTTTTTCCAATCTGCCGAAAGCCGGCTTGCGATCCCGGCGGCGACCGTTTCAATCTTGCTCGATGGCACTTTGTGCACGGAGCTTGAGCCGGTAGAGATCGTCCGGAGCACCTGGCCGGAATTTAGCTGGGCAAGATTTGCTTACAACCCTGCCGGGCAAGCTGCTGTAGAGCTTATGCCCGCTGAACAGATCCAGACCAAATTTGGCATGGGCAAATCTATCAGCATTCGGCAAGTTTATAGCGGCCTGCCGGCAGGGACAGGGGTCTTTGGCTTTGTTGTTTTTGATGGGCAGATAGAATCTATCGAGACAAGCCTGGGCCGCGATGGCGAGAAGGTTGAGATTATAGCCGGAGACTTCAGTGCAAATCTGAAACGTGTCACGGTCTACGGCCGGCGCGTGAGCAGCTCGGATGATTCAACTGTGTTTCTGTCGGGCGTGGATACCGTTTTCAATCCGGATGGCAAGCCCAATGCCGGTTGCAGCGCCGTCAACGTCAACGGCAGCAGTTATACCGTGTTTTGTGCCGAGCCGTCACAAAGCAGGTTCTGGACCTATGCGGAAGCGATTGATTATCTGCTGCGCGAATATTTGCCGCCCGCCCGGCTGCAGACGCCGAGCATTCAGCAGCTGCAGAGCCTGACCGACAACCAGATGGTTCGTGACCTCGATGTCACCGGGCTAAATCTGGCAGAAGCAATTCAGCGCTGCTGCGAGCGGGTCGGCCTGGAGTTCAAGTTTCTGCCGCGCCTTGCCGAGAGCGGCCCGAGCCAGGCGATTGTGTTCTATAAGGATGGCAGGGGTAGGACTGTCGAGCTGAATTGTCAGCAGCCCGGCCGGCAGCTTAGCATCTCGCGGACAAATATCGCCGCCCTGCACAGTCGAAAAAATCTCTGGCCTGTAACGCACAGGTATATCGGCCAGGGCGACTTCAAGGTTTATGAAGCGACCTTTGAGCTGGTAAAGGCCTGGGACCCCGCCGACCAGGATACGGACTACGAAAAATTCTCGCCTTCGAGCAATCCGGATTTCTATAAGGTCAAGGATGTATACCGCAAATGGTGTCTTAATGAAGCAGGCCAGTACACGGGCGCGCCATATAACCGGGGGCCGGCGTTTGACTTTTCCAAGGTTTTCCAGACCGGCAACTTCGCACACTGTCGAAGACGCTTCTGGCCGGCCTTGACCACGGACAAGCAACACAACTCTCTGGGCTATTATCTTCAGGTCTCGTATGACGACGGGCAGCATTGGTGGCAGTATCTTGCCGCCTTTAGTAACCTGCTGGATGAGTGCGGAGTCTGGCTCAGCAGCGACCGGCTCGATGTTAATACCTGGGTCGCGGCTCTAAAAGGGGTGCTGAAATTCAGGATTACTGCATCGGTAATTAGCGATGAGCGGCTGAGCTGCGTGGTCGCTGACGGGCCTGTCAACTCGGCGGCGCCTGTAATTGAGCAGCTAATTATGCTGCCGCGACAGTTCAAGTTCCGCAAGGTTTCAGGCGGGAGCATTTTTTCAGGCGGCTCCGACCAGACGCTCGGCGTGCCGGACGAGGTCGATGATTCCGCCGCCCTGTATGAGTTTCTCCGCCGGAGAGCGGCTGATTCAGCCGCGACTATTGAGAGTATCGATGTGCAGCAGCCGATTCTTGGATTCGACTATTGGGTGGGCGACATAGTGACGTCCAGTCCGGAAAGTCGGGATTTGCTTGGCAGCCGGAGCGATAGCCGCAGCACAAGCCGGGTTGTGCAGGTGCAGATGGATTTCAAGAGCCAGTGCACGAACTTGAAAATCGTGCGCAAAAGGTGAGAAAAACAGTCGCCGTTCCGGTGACTGCTAAACAGAATATTTAGCCCCGCAATTCATTGCGGGGTTCTCTGGGGTTTACCGCAGAAAGGGACGATTATGAGCAACGGCCACAATTTTGTGGACAGCCGGCAATTGATGCAAAGGCTTGCACGCACGGGCTCAGAAGCCAGGCAGGAGACGTCGGTTGTCACTTCGCCCGGCGCCACGGCGGCAGCCTGGGCGGTTAAGGTCCAAAGTAATTCGTCCTACAACGTCTACAATGTCCGCGCCGTAGAGATAGGTGAGCCCGGCTCGCTGCCGGTCGAGATCGGCCAAGACATAGAGGCGGTGAACCTGGCGGAGTCTTTCCTCCAGCAAGGAGCATTGCCGGCCGGAACTTATGTAGTAATAGCCCGAGTCGGTGAGAAGAACGTTTTCTATGCCCCGGTATGAAAATGCCTGAAGACAATTCACGATCCTGGCAGTTCAGCCGGCAGATAAATGTTTCGGTGCTTATCCAATTAACGCTGCTGGCTGGGCTGATTATCGGCAGTTACGCCAACCTGCAGAGGCAGCTCGACCTGCTGCAGCACGATGTCACTATGCTGCTTCAGTGCCAGCGGTCTTTTGAGCAAAAGCTCGAATTACTTTCCGAAAAGAGCGTTTCGTATGAATACCGCCTGCGGGCAATTGAGAAACAAATTTCGAGAGTTGATGTCACAGAAGGATACTCTGGCCAGTGACTACCTGGAAGAACTCACATAGGAAATCTGGCCGAGCGAAACATAGGTGAAACCAATGCCTACTCGTACTACAGTTGTCTGTACGGGCCAAGAAATGAAACAGTGGTCACCAAGAGTTTTGTTGCGTGAGCCTTACCATATTACACAATTGCATTTTCTCGGTGTACAACGATCTTTGAAGATGTCCCAAATGTCGGCTGTTTCCCTGCATAGGCTGATAGAAACTTTGTTGTTGAAACTGCGAACGGCATCGATCAACAAGGCATAAAATTCGATGCGTTCCTTGGGTGGATAACGGAGTTTCCCATCGGTGGCGCCTCCAACAAAAGCATGGTCGCGTAGGTGTCGCGCGCGATTGCCGTACGCCTGGATAGCAAGGCCAAAATGGCCGGAAAATAGTCTCAGCATACCGAGCGTGATATTTTCTGGTCTGGTGACGCTCAGTGCTTTCTGGATTAGGTCGCCGTAATCAGCTTGCCAGTTTGGGTAAAGGATGCCGGGGTCAATACGAAACCGTATTCTGTAGCCGTGCTCCTGGCACTGCTTGGCTGCCGTCAGACGCTCGTCAAGGTTGGCGGTACCCGGCTCGTGGGTCTCGATCATCTGCTGGCTGTTCAGACTCCAGGAGACAACGGTCTGAGCATTAGGCTCCAGCGCCAACAGGTTGTCAATGTTGCTGCTCTTAGTCAGCAGCATCAAGTAGCGGTTAGAAAGGCGGGAGAAAAAAGGAATCAGCATGCTTGTAAGACCGGTGACATGATCAAGGGCAAGGCTGTCAAGCATCTCGCCCATATTGAAGCTGGCCTTGCCCGGACAGTGAGCTAAGGCCCTTCGTATTTGCTTGAACATGGTGCCATAATTGATGTTGACCTTTATGAACGGGCTGAATTTACGATAAACAAACGCCAGATAGCAATATGTGCAGTAGTAGAGACAGCCATTCGAGATCGGAACCAGCTTGTAGTACGGACAGCACCGGACATTTGAGCCGAGTTGGCCGTCGAAATGTCCGACAAAAGATGAAGGCTCACCGATCATCAGGAGCCTTTTGCCTTCACGCAGCGCTTGCCCTGCCAAGGAGTCCGGCGGTAACGCAGCGCGTTGATGTTTTATCAACTTCACGTCGGCAGACGGAAACAGATTGACGATGCGCACCGCCTCAGGATGCGTTGCCACTTTCTGCCAGAGCAGTATAGTTTTGGGCTTGAATGTTCTCGCTGTGTCCAACTGTCAACTTCCTGATCATGAACAGAGCTTTATGTTTCCGCATGCGACATCTTAGCGGCAGAACAAAGAATATGCCACTATCAACTCTAATGCACAGGAGAGAAACGATGAAGAAGATTTTGTTAACCCTTGTTCCGGTGATGTTCTTGCTGATGGGCTGTGACACGTTGCGATTCTCGCCGAGTGAGACCCAAAAGCAGAATGCCTGGCTGCACAATCGCACGGCGATAGTGGCGGCAGAGGCCGCCAACGCAGAGCAGGCTTCGCAAAAATTGCAGGCCTTGACGGAGCTTTCCGAGTTGCAGAGTAGGACGTTTGTTTCTTTCTGTGGTCTGCCGAAGGAATTTCCGGAGGCGGAAACCGCTGAGGATATTTTAGCCCAGTCCAATTGGCAGCTTGCCCGAAGCGCTTTGGCTGAATCAGCCGAGCGTCCCGATACCTGGCAGGTAGCTGATTCTGCGATTGAATTGGCTATCGCCGTGTGTGCTCTGTTAGGCGGGGTTTATGGCACAAGGGCTGTGGGTTTCTTAAAAGACGCCAGGGCGAAATCTGCGGCCTTGAAGGAGATTATCGCCGGCAACGAGCTATTCAAAAAGCAAAATCCCGTTCAGGCTCCTGTGTTCAAGCAAGCCCATCAGGTCCAGTCCCCTGAAACCCGCCAAATCGTTACCCAGATGAAAGCGTGACTCCGGTTTCATAGCACAATAAACTTTTGTTTGACAACCGTCCGCTGATGAGCTATATCTGAAAACGCAGAATTGCTGGTGATAATCACCCCAGAGGGCCGATACTAAACATACAAGCGTTGCATTACGTACATTTTACTCAGTAGTCGTTTTACCTTTGTAGCTCGGCTTTTGCCAAAGACACGGACTACAGCAATTAAATCGCACGGTTTGGAACTACGTTCGGGTATTAAGTAATCGCACAATGCCTTTCAATTACGAACATGAGATGGTGAAACCCGCGGAGCGGTGGCTACGGTCAGAAGGTCTGCTGGTAAAACGTGAATTTCCGCTCCCATGGGGAATCTGCGATCTTGTTGGCTGTTCTTTTAACAAGAAAAATGTTAAGAAAAGGCTCGCACTTGGCCAGAAAAAGCCCATCGGTTCACAACTGCGAGTGTTCTTATTGTCTATGATACCCGACCGCGAGGAAGTAAATAGCATTACCTTACAGAGGCTGCATCATCCTCTTGCGGGATTCATTGACCAAGCCAGAATCGAAATTGAGCTTGAGCGCCTGCAGAGAGATAGATTCGTCGTGCAAACGCCTCGGGGGGCGTTCCAGCGGGTCAACGGTTGGCTTCCGCTGCATAAGAAACTGGTTGCTGTTGAACTCAAGCTAAGCCGTATCGAAGATGCACTGTGTCAGGCAGTCAATAACTTGGGCTTTGCAGATGAGTCCTATGTCGGCTTGCCGGTTGCCGTCGCCACACGTCTAGTGAAAGGGCACAAGCGACGCGAATTTGAAGAACGCAGCGTGGGCATTCTGGCGGTAAGCCCTTCTGGCTGCAAGGTTGTCCTGAAATCCGCTTCAGCTCGCGCTAAACCGGACGAAGTCACCCAAACTCATTGTGTGGAACGGTTCTGGCAAAGCTACCTCAAAGGCACAGAAGCATAAGTTGCTCGGCCACCTTGCCCGCCTCACGTATCCGTTCTGACGCATAGGGCAGCACAGTTTCAGGGAACCTGGGTAGCTGCCTTCCCAGAACGAAGGCCGAGGATACATCCTGATATAGGGCGAGAGGTCGCCCCTCTTTGGGTGCAGCTTCAATCTTGTCAAACCACTCTTTGTAAAATCTTGCGACTTGATTAGTCGCGCCAGCTCTGTTCCTAAGGCGAGCGAAATTCCTTGCTACGTCCGAAAGCTGCTTGTATACGTCGTCTCTTGGAGATAGTCTCCTAAGAGCGCTATCTAACCACCCCCTCAGATCGTTGTTTGCAACCACCCATCTTCGAATGGGGGGTATCGCCAAACGGATGTTTCCTGGCGAGGTTCTTCCGCACGAAATGTAATATGTGTAGGCGGTACCCAAGCTTATAGCGGGGAAATCAACAATTCCTCGCGCCCACAAGACCAAATTGATGTCCCAATACGGGCCGCCGATCTTGATTGCCAGTTTTGGCAGAGCTTGCTTGAGACCATCGTGGAATTCAATGAGTTTCGAGTAACGTGTCGGGAACTTCTCGTTCCTGTTTTGGTCGGAAAGAGTCGTGTCGACTACCCATATGCCGTCTGCGCGTGCACGACCATAACACTCTTTAGCCATTTTCACTTTGTTATCACGCGTCGGTTTTTTTGTCAATAGATTTGCACTGGTGATTATCAACGGCAGGATCAGCTTGATGCCTGAGTTTGTTTTCGCCTTCCAGACTCCGGTCGCCTCAGCAAGTAATCTGTTTATCCTATTTCTACTTCCATCGTCGACTAATGGTAGTTGAGGGATTGTGATCCACGAAGGGCGGTATCGCAAACATCTGTCTAGGACCTGATTGACAAAGACAGTAAGTTGGTCTTCGTACCCGGTGTGCCAGTAAGTATTGTGCGTCAGAACCCTGTAGCCAGGAAATACACGAAACTGCGTCTCCCACCTCCTCCATAAGTCTATCTTCCATGGATCTTTCATCTTACCATCTGGCTCATGTGGCCATTGTGCGTCAGGATCGGTCGGTGCCCGTGACGTTATATCTATAGGCCACGGGGTAACAAGTATATGGTGGTATGCATCCACCGCTGGATCCATCCACAACGGGATATTTTGAGGGAGATGTTGTGCAATCTTATCGACAGACTCAAGTGAGACCCTGACAATCTCTGAGTCGCTGTAATAGTTCCGCAAAATCGTACAATCACTCTTGCTATTCACAAATGGAATGTGTGCTGCCATTAGTCGCCACCTATTGAATACAGTTTCTCGCGCCATATCAGATAACGGCACATATGTTCAACTTCTGGGAAAATTGCCATTTCATTTATGCCCACACGCTCCAGTTCGTAGAGTAGGTCCTGCTTATTCGGGCTCGGTACTCTTAGACACACCAAAGACGGTACCTGCTTTCCAGTCAGCGTAAAATCTCTGGAGCCATGAAGAGTGAAGACACCCTGCTGAAGGACGATCCGTTCTGAATTCCAGACAGGATTAAGCGCAATCGTTTTGGGCCCCCTCGCGTTTCGTTCACCTTTTAGGTTCAAGTAGCGGTTTATGGTCTTAGCGTCCGAATGAGCATCAAATACGCGTGGGTTCTTCGGGTCAACATCCCGGTTGAGGTCAACAGGATTTAGAATAAAAACTCCGCCGTCCCGATCTTGCTCGTCATCATCTCCATCAGGAGCCTTAAGGCAAGCAAAATACAAGGCGATAGCAGCATTCTTGGTCCAATCAAGTAACCTTGTTGGCAAGCCATAGTGTCGCGCCAACTGAACCCACTTGAGTTCTTCATCGGGTGACGGTGGATTGGTCAGCTTTATCTCACCGAGCCTCTTGAAGTCAGATAGTAAGTCAAGCGCTTTATCTCTTTCCTCGACTGTCTCAAACCGTAGGGCTGAGGGGGTAAGTCGCCATTTTATATTAGTGTGGCCTCTGAACCAGAAGTCTTGGCCCTGTCTCAGTAGGCCGCTGCAAATGTCAAAGAATCTACCTAAACCCGTAGCTGGTTGGTCATAAATTTGGCAGCCAGGACCAGACGCTCTTTTTCCGCGATTTCTTCTGTAACGGGTTTCAATGTTGGGCGTCGGCATTTTGCTCTCTTTATGGATTTCAAAAGTCCGCCTTACGTCCTGACTATAACTTTTCATCGCCAAAACGCAAGTCAATTTGAGCAGCCGTGCCGTTTCTAAAACTTGGCATGGGGCTTAGCCATTAAGGGCGCAGTGACCCTAAATGAGGTTCTGGGGACCTCATAGGGGACAGCGAGCAGCGGATGTTACTTGCTCAGGACTCTACCATCTTGGGGAAAAAGGGGCAACTAGTGCCGTTTCCAGTTAGACAGTTTCGCGCTGTAAGAATCAAAAATGAAAGCACTTACAATCATAAGGTTTTTTGAAGCCATGCCGTGCAAACCGTGGGCATATTTGAAAACAGGCGAATATTGCAACCAAACGCCTTCTTGCCAGCGATCCAGAATTGTAAGAGTGTCGCCATTAGGTGCAGAAAATGCTATTCGCACATAACATCTTGAAAAACAACGGCTTAAAAACACGAAACTCTGTTAGTGGAAACGGCACTAGCCAGCAGGCTGCCGTGGCTTAGTTCATCATCTGCAATGTGACCAAAGTGACACGCAGCCGACTCCGTACTCCGCAATAACCACTGTCACCTGGACAGCCCTGTCCGAAATTTTCTGCGGGAGCGGAGTTGGCCGAACGCCGAAGGCTCATTAGCTTTATCGGTACTTAAAAGTACAACGTCTTATATCACTGGCGGATAATGTGCCAAAAAGGTGGCAACAGCCAGTAATAACGCCTTATAAGCAAAGTCATTCCAGGAATATGCCGATTCAAAAGCCGGCACACAGAAAAAAGGCTTGCTTTATTCGGAAATTTCGCTATGGTAGTGTGTTAATGCAGGGGAGCAGCATATTTACAGCAACTTCCAAGGACGACACTTGAGCGAGGGTAGAAACGTGAAAACACTATGTTTACTGGCAGTAACCGTGTTCTTGGGGTCGCTCTTTGTCCCGATAGCGTTAGGGCAGGATCGAATCTTTCAAGAGCGACTGGCTCGGCCCGGCCTGACCTATGTCCCCGGCGAGATCATCGTCAAGTTTAAGCCGGCGGCCACAGCAGAAATCATAGCTCTTTTGAATGGAGAGTTTCACACCTCCATATTGTATACCAGTCAGGCAGCCGGCTTCAGAAGGCTGAAAATCCCCGCAGACAAAACGGTCGACGAGATGGTGACAATCTATAAGGCGTGCCCATACGTCGAATATGCCGAGGCCAATTACATCGCCTATGCCCTGATGGTCCCAAACGATCCGCTGTATCCCCGTCAATGGCACCTGAATAATGCCAAGTACGGCGGTATCGGCGCAGAATATGCCTGGGATGTTTCCACCGGCTCACAGGTAATAGTTGCAGTTCTTGACACCGGCATCGCCTACGAGAACTATTACGAACCTTCCGCGGAGTGGCCAAGATGCTACGAACAGGCCCCGGATTTGGCTCATACTCTTTTTGTGCCGGGCTATGATTTCGTCAATAAAGACGAGCATCCCAACGATGACTCAAATCCCGGCCATGGAACTCACATCGCTGGAATTATTGCTCAAACCACAAACAATCAGGCGGGGACCGCTGGAATTGCGTTTAACGCCTGTTTGATGCCGGTGAAGGTATTAGACAGCAGCGGAACCGGAACTTACGCTGATGTGGCAGACGGTATCATCTGGGCGACCGATCAGGGCGCGCACGTGATCAATTTGAGCCTGGGAGGAAGCCAGCCGTCAGCGACTTTGGAAAATGCCGTAGTCTACGCTTTCAGTAATGGAGTGACTATCGTTGCCGCCGCCGGCAATGACGGCGCAAGTGCCCTGTGTTATCCTGCCGCCTATGGCGACCGTGTTATCGCTGTCGGAGCCACCCGTTATGACCAGAGCGTGACATATTACTCTAACTACGGAGCAAGTTTGGATTTAGTGGCTCCCGGCGGCGACCTTGGCGTCGACCAAAATGGGGACGGCTTCGGCGACGGCATCTTGCAGCAAACATACGAGAAGACCGGCTGGGACAAAGTATCCTGGGGCTATTGCTTCATGGAGGGAACCTCGATGGCTGCCGCCCAGGTCTCAGCAGTGGCGGCTTTGCTGATAGCTGAGGGAGTTGCCACCACGCCCACTCAAGTTGCACAGGCTCTAGGTTCTACCGCAGAGGACAAGGGACCGGCAGGCTGGGACCCGAAATACGGCTGGGGAATAGTAGATGCCAACGCGGCTGTTCACTGGGTGCCCGCGCCCTGGCCGCCTCGGCTGACGGCGGAGTTTGTTGGGGAGCTGACAACGGGCGGTCTGCCGCTGCCTGTACAATTTACCGATAAATCCACCGGCGATATCATTGCCTGGCTGTGGGATTTTGGAGACGGCCAAACATCTACCCAGCAGAATCCGTCTCACACTTATCAA
>Ga0315296_10004424_pt1 | contig 11462 bp, 4 predicted proteins | sample YL17G14_18_MG_FD_203921 | JGI IMG/M metagenome (GOLD analysis project Ga0315296, IMG submission 203921) | Sediment microbial communities from Yellowstone Lake, YNP, Wyoming, USA - YL17G14_18 | ecosystem: Environmental > Aquatic > Freshwater > Lake > Sediment | place: USA: Wyoming | collected...
GAGATATATACGACATGACCCCTGAAGAGCTGAAAAAATATCCCAAGACCCCCGGATCGTTGGCCGAGGCAGTTGCAGCTTTGGAAAAGGACCACGAGTTTCTGTTGGCAGGAGGTGTGTTCACAGAAGATGTGATCGAGACCTGGATTCAATGGAAGCGAGAGAAGGAGATCAATGAGATGGCGCTTCGGCCGCATCCATACGAGTTTCACTTGTATTACGATAGTTAGAGAATGACTCGAATTTTAGAAAATCAGGGTCTATATGAAAGTCGACGCGAGCATGGCGCCTGCGGTATCGGTGCAGTTGTAAATATCTCGGGTCAGCGCAGGCACTCGATTATCGAGTACGGCAAAGAGATACTACTTAACCTGCGTCACCGCGGAGCAGCAGGAGCTGATGAAACCACAGGCGACGGCGCTGGCATTCTTTTTCAGATTCCACACGAGTTCTTTTGTGCTGAGTCCGAGAAGCTGGGTTTTAGCTTACCAGAACCAGCACAATATGGTGTGGGCATGGTTTTCGGCTCAAAAGATGTCGGACTTCGCCAACAGTGTGATGAAATTCTTGAGTCTGCACTTGATTATTATGGGACGAGGGTGCTTGGATGGCGGGATGTACCAACCGATAGCAGTTGCCTTGGCCAGATAGCGTTGTCTGCGGAGCCTTCGATAAAACAAATATTTGTTGACGGCAACGGCTTTGAAGGCGAGGAACTGGAGCGTCAATTATACTTGGCACGCAAACGGTCTGAACGGCTCGTCAGAGAGAATTTCGGCAAAGATGCTGAGGACTTTTATGTAACCAGCCTGTCATGCAGGACAATTTGCTACAAAGGGATGTTCATGGCCTGGCAGCTATTCGCCTACTACTCTGACCTTGCTGACGAACGGCTGAAGTCAGCTCTTGCGATTGTCCATCAGCGCTACAGCACCAATACATTTCCGAACTGGCATCTTGCCCAGCCATTTCGGTGTATCGCGCATAATGGAGAGATAAACACGCTCAGCGGCAATAGCAGTTGGATGATGGCACGTGAGCCAAAGATGGAAAGCTCGCTATTCGGAGATGATATTGCTGACCTTCTTCCGATTTTGCTGCCAGGAATGAGCGACTCTGCATGCTTCGACAGCACGCTTGAACTACTTGTGCGTGCAGGGCGAAGTGCGCCGCATGCGATGATGATGATGATCCCGGAAGCGTTCGGGCCAAAGTATCACATCAGCACAGACAAACGCGCATTTTATGAGTATCACGCATCGATAATGGAGCCGTGGGATGGCCCCGCTGCAATGGTGTTTACCGACGGACGGCTGATTGGTGGGACACTGGACCGCAACGGATTGAGACCGTGCCGATACCTGGTTACAAGCGATGGTTTAGTAATTTTTGCCAGCGAAGCCGGGGTTGTGGAGTTTCCCCCTGAGAAGATACGCAGTAAAGGGCGCTTGCGCCCCGGCCATATGTTTCTGGTTGATACCGTTGAAGGGCGAATAATTACTGACAACGAGATAAAGAGCAAGGTTGCCAGACAAAGGCCTTACCGCAGATGGCTGGAGGAGAACAGGATTGAGCTTCGCGGTCTGTTCGACGCACCAAAGCTTGTGCGAAGCGACCGTGAGACTATAGCCCAGAGGATGCGGATGTTCGGCTATACCAGCGAAGAGCTGAAAATGATACTGGCGCCGATGGCCCTTAATGGTCAGGAGCCGATTGGGTCGATGGGTAACGATACGCCACTTGCGGTGCTTTCCGATAGACCCACGCTGCTCTTTAACTATTTCAAGCAGCTTTTCGCACAGGTTACCAATCCGGCAATCGACCCGCTGCGAGAAGGGCTGGTTATGAGCTTAATGGTATTCACAGGTAAACGGCGAAATATCTTAGCTGAGACGCCCGAGCATTGCAGACAGCTTAAACTGCCACATCCGATCCTAACCAATGAAGACATTGAACGAATTCGAACGGTCAGGCGCGATGATTTCAAAATCGCCACTGTCTCAGCGGTCTTCGAAGCGGGTGTGTATGATGCCGGTGGCAGTCTTCGGCGCGGGCTCCAGTCCCTGGTCGAGGCGACCATAGAAGCCATCAAAGAAGGTGCCTGCCTTATTATCGTCAGCGACCGGGAAAGTTCGCAGAACAAAGTGCCGATTCCGTCGCTTCTGGCAACGTCGGCGGTTCACCATGGGCTGCTTGCCAGAGGACTTCGGCCAGAAGCAGGCTTGATTGTCGAAAGCGGTGAGCCGAGAGAGGTTATGCATTTTTGCCTTTTGTGTGGGTACGGCGCCAACGCGGTTAATCCATACCTTGCGTTCGAGTCGCTTGATGAACTGCAGCGCCAGGGTGAACTGCATGCGAAGATAGAGCCGATTCAGATTGCTGATAATTACATTGCTGCGATTAAAAAAGGTATCCTGAAGACGATGAGTAAAATGGGCATTTCTACGCTTCGCAGCTATACGGGTGCTCAGCTTTTTGAGGCGATCGGGCTAAATCATGCTTTTGTTGATGAATACTTTACAGGTACAAGTTCACGGATTGGAGGAATCGGCCTTGAGGAGATTGCTCAAGAGGCGCTTGCGCGACATCGGTCTGCGTTTGCGCAGCGTCCCGGAGGGGCGCTTGAACTGGAATTTGGCGGTGAGTATCATTTCAGGCATGACGGCGAAGGGCATTTGTGGAACCCTGTGACGGTGTCACGTTTGCAGCACGCTGTGATTAACAATGATGCAAATGCATACGCTGACTACGCCAAGGCCGTAAACGATCAGTCACGAAAGCTGTACACGCTGCGGGGGCTTTTCGAGTTCACTGCAGGTGAGCCGGTGCGTATTGAGCAGGCGGAACCCGCCAGTGAGATTGTCAAGAGATTCTGCACCGGTGCGATGAGCCACGGCTCAATCAGCAAAGAGACGCATGAATGTCTTGCCATCGCCATGAATCGTATTAGCGCAATGAGCAACACAGGCGAAGGGGGTGAGGACCCTGCACGGTATGTCCCTGAAGCCAGTGGCGACTCAAAGAATTGCGCTATCAAGCAGGTTGCTAGCGCCAGGTTTGGCGTCACTACAAACTACCTTGCTCACGCCAAAGAGCTGCAAATTAAAATAGCCCAGGGTGCCAAGCCGGGCGAAGGAGGCCAGCTGCCCGGTCAAAAGGTTACCGAAGAAATCGCACGGCTGCGATATTCGACACCTGGAGTAACGCTCATATCTCCACCTCCTCATCATGACATATATTCGATTGAGGACCTGGCACAGCTTATATATGACCTCAAGTGCAGCAATCCTGAAGCCAAGGTGTCCGTCAAGCTGGTTGCGGAAGTTGGCGTCGGCACGGTTGCAGCGGGCGTTGCTAAAGGTAACGCTGATGAGGTGCTTATAAGTGGACATGATGGCGGAACCGGCGCAAGTCCCCTGTCATCCATCAAGCACACCGGCTGTCCGTGGGAGCTGGGTCTAGCAGAGACACAGCAGGTGCTGGTGATGAACGGTTTGCGCGACCGGATAAGAATTCAGGTTGACGGTCAGATGAAGACCGGCAGAGATGTCGTGGTGGCGGCACTATTGGGGGCTGAGAGGTTTGGTTTTGGGACAGCGGCTCTTGTGGCACTTGGGTGCACGCTGCTGCGCAAATGCCACGAAGGGGCGTGCGTGTTCGGAATCGGGACGCAGGACCCGGAGCTTCGAAAGCGGTTTGCAGGCAGGCCAGAGTATATTGAGCGATTTATGTATTTTGTGGCTGAAGAAGTGCGGCAGATTATGGCTCAGCTTGGCTTTGGCAAGCTCGAGGATATGATTGGCAGAGTTGACCGACTGAGCACCCGAAAGGCAATTGATCACTGGAAGGCGAAGGGACTGGATTTCTCGAGCATTTTCTATCAGCCGGACAGTAAGACCCTGCCAGAGTCTGGCAGGGCTAAACGGTTAACCCCGCCATCACTATGGCGGGGTTCATTACGACTTACTAATCCCCAGCCCCGCAGGATTGACGACAACATTGACTGGCAGATTCTGGAAAAAGCCAGAATCGCCATTGAAAGGAAAGAGAGAATCGTAATTGACATGCCGATTCACAATGTGAACCGCACAGTCGGTGCTATTCTGAGTAACCACATAGTCCGCAAATTTGGCCCGCAGGGACTGCCTGATGGGACTGTTGAGATAATCTTCCGCGGGTCAGCAGGTCAGAGCTTCGGGGCATTTCTCGTACCGGGAGTAACGCTAAGACTCATCGGTGAAGGCAACGATTATCTGGGCAAGGGGCTTTCGGGAGGCAGGATTGTTGTTCAGACGCCGGAGAATTCACCTTTTTTGGCGCACGAGAACATAATTGTGGGCAATACACTGCTTTATGGTGCGACCAGCGGCGAGGTATTTATCAACGGGATGGCAGGGGAACGATTTGCAGTACGCAACAGCGGGGCAGTAGCGGTTGTTGAGGGTGTGGGTGACCACGGCTGCGAATATATGACTGGCGGAGTAGTTGTCGTTCTGGGGCAAACGGGATGCAACTTTGCTGCGGGTATGAGTGGCGGTGTGGCATACGCTCTTGATGAGATGCAACTTTTTGATACGCTTTGCAACCTTGATATAGTGGAACTGGAAAGCGTCTGGAAGCAAGAAGACAAGGACCTGCTGCGCGATTTGATCGAACGCCATTTGAAATGGACGGTAAGCAAACGCGCCCGCCAGATTCTGGATGCTTGGCCGGAGATGATAGGAAAGTTTGTCAAGGTCATCCCGATAGACTATCGCAGGGCCTTGGAAAAGGTGCGAGCAGCCGAACAGCGAGATACCGAAACAACGCCTGCAACCGAGGAGGTGTTCTATGGGTGAGCTGAAAGGTTTTCTGAAATACGCTCGTCGAGAGGTGAGGCATCGGCCGGTCGAGGACCGTATCCGGGACTTTAAGGAACTTGAGTTGCCGCTGACGCCCGACGAGATTCACCAGCAGGCAGCGAGGTGTATGGACTGTGGAATACCATTTTGTCACGGTGCTGGCTGTCCGCTAAAAAATAGCATACCAGACCTCAATGAACTGGTATACAAAGAGCGCTGGACAGAGGCCTGTGCGTATCTTCATTCAACCAACAATTTTCCAGAGATTACTGGAAGGGTGTGTCCTGCTCTGTGTGAGGCGGCCTGCACGCTGTCAGTCAATGATAAACCAGTGCTGCTCAGGCATATCGAGTACCAGATTGTCGAGCGCGGTTTTGCAGAAGGGTGGATTATGCCACAGCCATCTGCTAAGATAACCGGCAAGCGAATCGCGGTGGTCGGCTCAGGTCCTGCGGGTCTGGCGGCCGCGCAGCAACTGGCAAGAGCAGGACACGATGTGGTCGTATTCGAAAAAGATGATCGCATCGGAGGCATGCTGCGTTACGGGATTCCGGATTTTAAGCTTGAAAAGCGTATTATCGACCGCAGGCTCAAGCAGCTAAGTGCTGAAGGCGTCGAGTTCCAGACTGATGTGAATGTGGGGCAGGATATCTCGGCCCGCTACCTGTATAAGATGTTCGAGTGCATTTGTCTGACAATCGGCGCGCGTCAGTCGAGAGACCTCGCTGTGCCCGGCAGAGGTTATGAAAACATCTTATTTGCCATGGACTACCTGACAGCACAGAACAAGCTTTATGCAGGAGCGATGACAAGCATGCCCAGCATGATTACGGCAAAGGACAAGGTTGTTGTGGTAATAGGCGGCGGTGATACTGGCAGTGACTGCGTTGGAACTGCTCGACGGCAAGGCGCCAAGAAAATATATCAGTTGGAAATTTTGTCCAAGCCTCCCGAAACCCGACCAACGGATACACCCTGGCCAATGTGGCCGAGGATTATGCGAACGTCGTCCTCTCACCAAGAGGGTTGTGAGCGGTTGTGGGGTGTGATGACCAAAAAATTCTCGGGCTATGAAACACGTGTCGCAGAATTGCACTGCTGTCAGGTAGAGTGGGTAAGAAAGGGTGACAACTGGAAGATAAGGGAACTACCGAGCACCGATTTTGTTATCAAGGCGGACATTGTGCTTTTAGCCCTGGGTTTCTTGCATGTTGAGAATGAAGGTCTTGTAAAGCAGCTTGGCTTGAAACTGGATGAGCAAGGTAATGTGGCGGTAAACAACTTTCAGAGCAGTGAGCCTTGGGTGTTTGCAGCGGGTGACGCAATCAGCGGCGCCTCGCTGGTGGTCAGCGCGATTAACAGTGGGCGAGAGGCCGCGGCGGCCATCGACGGCTGGCTCCTGCGCGAAACTTGAGGGCTTGGTTACTGCGTGCGCTGTCGGGATTCTAAACTAGGCTGAGAGGATTCGATATGGGACTGCGAGTGGGCTTAGGCCAGTTCAACGCTTCGGTGGGGGATATTCCGGGCAATGTTGAAATTATGCACCGGTTCTATCAGCGGGCGCAGGAGCTCGGCGTTGAAGTTTTGGTTTTTCCTGAAATGGCGGTGTGTGGCTATCCGCCTGAGGATTTGCTGCTGAAAAAGCATTTCTTTGAGGACACTCGCCGGGCCATAGAGCAACTGGCCAGAAAATGTCCGCGGAACATTATCATAGCCGGGTTTGCCGAATCTGCTGAAAAGGGATACTTTAATTCACTTGCAATGCTGGAGAAAGGCGGGATAACAAGGCTTTACCGCAAATGTATTTTGCCCAATTACGGAGTGTTTGACGAGAGAAGATATTTTCGGCCCGGCAGCGGCTCCGTCATCGTGAACATTAACGGCATGGCGGTCGTATTTACGATTTGCGAAGATATTTGGCAGCTCGAATGGATGGACAAATGCCTGAGGGAAATACCGGTAAAGGACATAATCATAAACATATCAGCCTCTCCTTTTCATGTGGGCAAGCTTGGCCAAAGACAGCAGATGCTCAGCCACTGCGCCAAATACTTCGACTGTTCGGTCGCATACTGCAATCTTGTCGGCGGCCAGGACGAGCTGGTTTTTGACGGCCGAAGCATGTTCTTAGATTCGACAGGAAGGATCGTCAGTCAGGCAAAAGCCTTCACCGAAGATTTGCTGGTCGCCGACACTTATCTGACGGGCGGCAGGAAGGTGGAAGTCAGGCAAGTAAAGAGCACAGATGGAGACACTATTGCAGCGGAGCCAGCAGACCCTGTGGCTGAAGTCTACGCAGCACTTGTTCTGGGGACCAGAGACTACATATTGAAGAACGATTTTAAGAAAGTCATAATCGGTCTGAGCGGCGGAATCGACTCTTCAGTAACCGCCGCGATAGCGGTAGACGCGCTCGGCAGCAAGAATGTGGTCGGCGTAACAATGCCGTCCAGGTTCAATAGTCCTGCGGCAATCCGCGATGCCGAGCAGGTTGCAATAAATCTGGGTATTGAATTTCGGACAATCCCTATTTCGCGTGTGGTTGATAAGTTTGATGAAACACTAGCGGCAGTCGAAGGATGGACAGCCGACGGCACAGCGCATGAGAACCTTCAGGCCAGGATTCGCGGCACCATATTAATGTCGCTGAGCAATCGTTTCTCTTATCTGGTGCTGACGACGGGCAACAAGAGCGAGACGGCAGTTGGCTACTCCACGCTGTACGGAGACACCGCCGGCGGGTTCGCTGTCATAAAAGATGTTCCCAAGACGATGGTTTACGAATTGGCCAGGCATGTAAACAAAGCGCGTCAAGAGCAGGTCATCCCGCAAACCGTGTTGGAGCGTCCGCCAAGCGCCGAACTCAAGGAAAATCAAAAGGACACCGACTCGCTTCCAGAATATGATTTGCTCGACAAAATAATCAAAGGTTACATCGAGGAGGATAAATCCGCGCAGGAGCTGATGCGGGAAGGCTTGCCGGAGGATGTAGTCAGCAGAGTAATTCGTATGATTGATCTTAACGAGTATAAAAGAAGGCAGTCACCGCCGGGCGTCAAAATCACGCCCAAGGCGTTCGGCAAGGATAGGCGTATGCCCATAACAAACCGTTATGTGGCACACTAATACGTTTTGCCTAAAATGAGGTTTTGGCGATAGTCAGAAAGAATTGTTGATGCCGAAACGCAAGGACATCCACAAGATATTAATTATAGGCTCGGGGCCGATTGTTATTGGACAGGCGTGCGAATTTGATTACTCCGGCGTGCAAGCCTGCAAGGTCCTAAGAAAAGAGGGCTTCAAAGTAATCCTTATAAACAGTAACCCTGCCACGATAATGACCGATCCGGAGATGGCGGACCGAACATACATTGAGCCTATCACGCCTGACACAGTCGAGCAGATAATTCGCAGAGAGAGACCCGATAGTTTGCTGCCGACCCTTGGTGGGCAGACAGGATTGAATACTGCGGTGGTACTGGCTGAGAGCGGGGTATTGAGAAAGTACAGTGTCCGGCTGTTAGGGGCAAGTTTGAAAGCGATAAAAAAAGCCGAAGAGAGGGACCGGTTCAAAGAAACAATGCAGCAATGCGGACTTGATGTCCCCAGAAGCGGGTACGCACATTGCTGGGAAGAGGCAAAAGAAATCATTAAATATGTCGGCTTTCCGGCCATTATACGTCCATCATATACATTAGGCGGCACGGGCGGAAATATTGCCTATAACGCTGAAGAGTATGACGAACATGTCCACTGGGGGATGAGCTTAAGTCCCAAAAATGAGGTTCTGGTTGAAGAATCGGTCGCGGGCTGGAAGGAATATGAGCTGGAGGTAATGAGGGATAGAAAAGATAACGTTGTTATCGTCTGCTCCATAGAGAACCTCGACCCGATGGGAATTCACACCGGCGACAGCATCACGGTCGCGCCGGCGCAGACGCTCACTGATAAAGAGTATCAGATAATGCGCGATGCGGCGATTAAGATTATGAGAGCCATCGGGGTGGAGACAGGCGGGTCGAACATACAATTCGCGGTCAACCCGGATAGTGGTAAGCTTTACGTGATTGAGATGAACCCGCGGGTTTCACGAAGCTCGGCATTAGCTTCAAAGGCGACGGGCTTTCCTATTGCCAAGATTGCTTCGCTTCTGGCGGTTGGATATACACTCGATGAAATTCCCAATGATATTACGAAAAAGACGCCTGCTTGTTTTGAGCCGACTATTGATTACTGCGTTGTCAAATGGCCGCGTTTTACGTTCGAAAAATTTCCTAAGGCGGATCCTTTTTTGACGGTGCAGATGAAATCCGTGGGGGAGGCAATGGCTATCGGCAGAACCTTCAAAGAAGCGCTGCAAAAGGCCATAAGGTCACTTGAGATAGACCGGTATTCGCTGGACAACAAACATATCGACAAAGGATTATCTGTGCATCGGCTCAAGGAAAAACTGCGAACCAACTGCTGGGACAGGATATGGTATATTGCGGAGGCATTTAGGCGAAAATTATCGCTGGATGAAGTTTACAGTTTCACCAGGATTGACCCGTGGTTTTTGAATAACATAAAGGATATTGTGAAGCTTGAAGAGAAGATACGATCGCTTCGCTGGGAAAATATCAGCCGCAATCTGATGCAAAAGGCCAAGGAATACGGCTTTAGTGATAAGTATCTAGCGTCACTGTTAGGGCTGAAAGAGCAGCAGGTGCGCAAAAGCCGGCAAAAACTTGGTGTAAACGCAGTTTACAAGACTGTTGATACTTGTGGGGCGGAATTTGAAGCGACCACGCCGTATCTTTACTCAACCTACGAAGACGATTGTGAGGCAAATCCGAGTCGTAGACGCAAGATTGTCATTCTTGGCAGCGGGCCTAACCGCATCGGTCAGGGAATCGAGTTTGATTATTGCTGTGTGCATGCGGCGTTTGCGCTGAGGGAAATCGGTATCGAATCGATAATGGTAAATTGTAATCCTGAGACCGTGAGCACCGACTACGACACCTCAGACCGGCTTTATTTTGAGCCACTGACGTTTGAGGATGTTATGTCCGTAGTAGAAAAGGAGAACCCGGAAGGTGTGATTGTGCAGTTTGGGGGGCAAACGCCTTTGAAATTAGCTGAGCCGCTGGAAAAGGCGGGAGTGAGAATAATCGGTACCTCACCGGACAGCATCGATATAGCGGAAGACCGGAGACGATTCAACAAGCTCGTTAGAAAGCTAAAGCTGCTTCAGCCAGCCAACGGGACAGCGATGACGTTCGAACAGGCACTGAAGATAGCAAGCAAACTCGGCTATCCGCTGCTGATTCGGCCATCATTTGTGCTGGGTGGGCGAGCGATGGAAATTGTTTATGATGCACAGGGGCTGAAGACGTGTGTGGAAAAGGCCATTGAGGCTTCTGGTGAGCATCCAATTTTGATTGATAAATTCCTTGACGACGCAACGGAATTGGATGTCGATGCTATTTGTGATGGCAAGAAAGTTGTGATCGGCGGAGTAATGGAACATATCGAAGAAGCGGGCATTCACTCGGGGGACAGTGCGTGCACGTTGCCGCCGGTTTCGTTAGACAGAAAAGTTCTAGCAGAAATTAAGAGGCAGACAAAACTGCTGGCTCTGGAATTAAGGGTTAAGGGGCTTATAAATATCCAGTTTGCACTAAAAGATGGTCAGGTATATATTCTTGAGGTTAATCCGCGTGCGTCACGGACCGTCCCTTTTGTGAGTAAATCGATTGGGATTCCTCTTGCGAAGCTGGCAGCTAAAGTGATGACGGGGATGACGCTGAATGAATTAAAGTTTACAAAAGAGGTGCAGCCGGGTCACTTTGCAGTGAAAGAGGCGGTATTCCCATTTTTGAAATTTCCCGGCACCGACACAATCCTGGGCCCGGAAATGCTCTCCACCGGAGAGGTGATGGGGATATCGGACGATTTTGGAATTGCATACGCCAAATCGCAGATTGCGGCTGGCAACAGTCTGCCGAGCTGCGGCAATGTGTTTTTCAGTGTTAAAGATGATGATAAACCCCGGGCGGTTGAAGTTGCGCACAAACTGCACAGGATGGGGTTTAAGATTCTCGCCACGAAGGGAACATGTATTGCGTTTATCAACAACAATATTCCATCGGAGTTTATGCTGAAAATTCCGGAGGGTCGGCCACACATAGTCGATTACATAATAAACGGTAAGATTGACCTGGTCATAAATACTACCATCGGCAGGCAGTCGATAACAGATTCGTTTTCAATAAGAAGGACCGCCCTGGATAAACAGATTCCTTATGTAACGACAATAAGGGGTGCTGCAGCGGTGGTAAAAGCCATTGCGGCGCTAAAGGAAAGGAAGGTCGATGTCAAACCTATTCAGTTGTACTATCGGCAGAAAGGAAACTGATAAGTGAAGGCAATTCTACTACTCGAAGACGGGACGGTTTTTGAAGGAAGGTCGTTTGGGGCCAGCGGGCAAAAGTGTGGTGAGGTCGTGTTCAATACAAGTATGGCCGGCTATCAGGAGATATTAACCGACCCATCGTACAATGAGCAGATAATTACGATGACATATCCGCTGATTGGCAATGTCGGGACCAACAGTGTCGATTGGGAATCGAGAAAGGTTTT